>Ga0247611_10003417_pt1 | contig 23571 bp, 14 predicted proteins | sample 177DNAGHGhighgp2_FD_192422 | JGI IMG/M metagenome (GOLD analysis project Ga0247611, IMG submission 192422) | Sheep rumen microbial communities from Palmerston North, Manawatu-Wanganui, New Zealand - 1770 DNA GHGhigh gp2 | ecosystem: Host-associated > Mammals > Digestive system > Stomach > Rumen... | reverse complement strand
CATTCAAGCAAATCTTCATAGACCAGTTCCGCTTTGCCGTCGAGACTTATTTCTAATAGACACAGCTCCGCTACAAAAGTTATATATGCAAGTCTAAGGAAGATTGGTCTGCCGTTCAGACTTTGCTGGCCTATGACAGATATGACAGAAGAAAATGCAACTTTCTCTATAAGAAATTATTTACCCCCGACCTAAATGTTTTTCTATATACGCAAGTTATATATCTATCTGTCATATCTGTCATACACAACTACAAAGGAATACGGAAAGTGCTATTTATACTCCGTAAATGATACATTTAGACAGCGCAAACGATACATTAGACATCAAAAACAATATGTTTAAGAGTAAGAAACATGTCATTTTGAAGGCACAAACCATAGCTTTAGACAATTTAAACCATACATTTGTGTGTTATAAACCATTCGTCTGTAGCACATAAATCAATGGTTTGTAACGTACAAATCAATGGTTCCCAACCTAATGGCTAACCATTTTCTATATCGGGTTTCAATTTTTCTTTTGTATTTATTTCAAATTTCAAATTATTTATGTAATTTTGCCTTTGTATTCTTCTAATAGTGTAAGACATATTCCTCCAATAGTGTCACGTTCAATGAATGAAATAAACTATTATAGGTAGTTTCATAAATGGGTGTAGATTTATATAGGTAAGGATTGTGGTTTACAATGAAGATGTATGAAATGTTCAGCCCATTCATGTTGAATAAAGTATAACTAAAATTGCATCTATCATGAAAAAGTTGTTGTATATTCTTTCTGCTTTAATGATTCTTACCTCATGTGAGAAGAAATACAAATATGTAGAATTTGTCAGAGAACAAAGCATCACAGGTGGATCTTCTGTAAAAGAAAAAGATGAGAAGATACTTTCGGCATTGTCTGATAGCGCTGCATACATTCAAGCATTTTCAGCGTTTTGTATTTCTCAAAAAGTCTATTTAGATATGCACAAAGAAGGAATGGCAGAATATTTGGATATTCCCATTGGTTTCAAACTCTACAATTCTGAGGGTGTTGATATTTCTGACATTTCTTTTTCCACAAAAGTTCAGCAGGAAGAAGAACTCGTAGAGAAATATATGTCTATGGATAATGTGGTAAGTAATTCTAATAGAAACACAGAAGATAAAACGGGCAAAGTAGACTCAGCCAAAATAAAGGATCTTCTTCCATACTTCAATGCAAAGAAAGACGAATTTGACCCTGATGGCAAAACTTGGTATAAGCCGAAGTCTGCTCCTAGATACACAGACCAAAATGGTATATATTTGTACTTTGCAGTACATAATAACAAGACAATGCCTTTGCGTTTCCGAGTTCAATATTATTCTGACGATTGGCTTTTTTTTAAGAAAATACAATTCTCAATAGACGAAAAAGCTTATGAGTTTATTCCATCTGGCACTGAGACAGACAGTGGTAATGGAGGTAAAATTTGGGAATGGTTTGATGAAGCCTTGACAGGCAGTGATAAAGATCTAATTTATGCTTTAGTAGAAGCAAAGTCAGCAAAAATGAAATTTATAGGAAGACAGTATTATGACATAAAGACTATAACACAAAGTCAAATAAGGGACATGAAAAGAACATTGGATCTTTATCGAGCAATGGGAGGTGCATATTAGCATTCGATTTTTTTTGGTGAATCGAGCTAATCTATCATTTGGACTTCTCGGCGCAAATTAGCTTTTTAGTGGCATATCATCAGGCTGACGACCAACGCGAATTGCCTCTAACAATTCGTCACCAATCGTGTCATCTTTCCATGCACCTGCAACACTGGTCGCTACTCCTGTTTTTATTCTTTTTAAAGCACTTGGGATTAATGAACTATATGTAATGTCAAAATTATTTATCTAACGACTTATTGATAACATGATAGAAACTGTTATCTTCATCGTTACAACGTTTTTTTTACAATACAAAGCTACACAATATAAACCAATTTGAGCCACTTATCCAAATTATATTTGTATCTTTGCAGCAGATTAAATAAAAGTTTATGAAGAAATTATACTTACTATTGCTTATGGCCAGTCTTTCGACATGGGCTATGGCACAGGAAAAATTTGAGTTGGGGAAGCCTAACAACGACGCGTACAGATATTTGGATGAATATCAGGCGCTCAAAGATTACATTGACTATTCAAAGTATCCTAACTTCAAGCTGGGGGCTGGTACGACCGTCAACGACTATCTCAACAATTCTCTGTTCAAGAACTTGATTAACAAGAACTTCACCGAGACCGTTGCGGGCAACGCCATGAAGATGGCAAGTTGCGTGGACGGTAATGGTAACATGAATTTCACAACGGTGAAGAACTACGTGAATGCGGCTACCAAGGCTGGACTTAACGTCTATGGCCACACGCTCGCTTGGCACTCTCAGCAGCCAAACGGTTGGTTGAGAAAGCTTCTTGCCGACAAGCCAGCGCCAGATCTTGTTGACGGCGACGTTGACGTATGGTCTCAGATTTATAGTAAGGACTTCCGTACAAACCAGAATATTGCCTGGAAGGCATCAGAAACTGATTACGCATACACGCTTAGTTTTGATGCCACAAACGGTCTCAATATTCACACGACAAAATCTCAGCAGTCGTGGGTCGTGCAGTTCCTTGCAGCAACCGACATTCTGACCACAACGGGCAACACCTATAAGATGACCATGACCGTGAAAGGTTCAAAGGCGGGTCGTCTCCATAGCAAACTCGGTGACTGGGGCGGCGGAGCAAATGCCGATATTCCCTTTACAACAGAATGGCAAGATGTGGAAGTCAACTATAAGGCTACGATGGCAAGCAACTTCCTGCTTCTCCAGTGTGGCGATTTCGTTGGTGACATCTATATTAAAGCCATCAAGTTCGAGGAACAGAAGAAGGGTAAGACCATCACAGAGGAGCGCCGCTGCCTGAAAGCTCATGCTGGAGCCAAGCAGTCGGAGGTATGGGACAATCAGTTCTGGCTCGTACCCGGCTCGTTCGCCAATGGTTCAAGCTTTGTGTTCACCGCTGAGGTACGTGCCGACAAGCCTGCCTTCGCCTCCACACAGATTCATACCGCCCCTGGGACATACGTTCACTATGAGGCACTGGGCAACATCAACTTCACTACTGAGTGGAAGACCATCACCGTCAGCGGTAAGTTCAACGCTGCAGGCCAGAGCATTGCCTTCAACCTCAGCGAACTTGCAGATGAAAACAACTACTACTTCGACAACGTAAGCCTGAAGATTGGCGGCGTGGAGAAGATTAAGAACGGCGACTTTGAGGGTACTGACGTCAGTTCGTTCAAGGTCAAGGAGAATAGCGGGAGCGTTGTTGATCCTACCATCGTTGATAATCTTTCATATATCTATATTCCGTCGACTATCCCCCTGTCACAACAGGAGCGTCACGACACCCTCGTCTATGCAATGGACAAGTGGATCAAGGGCATGATGACTGCCTGTGAAGGCAAGGTCAAGGCATGGGATCTCGTCAACGAGGCTATCTCCGGTGGCGGTAATGACGGTCAAGGCAACTACGCATTGCAGCACTCTGAAGGATATAATCCCAATGGAACTTGGGATGTAGGCGGTGATGCTTTCTACTGGCAGGATTTCATGGGCGACCTCGAATACGTTCGTCAGGCTTGTCGCCTTGCCCGTAAGTATGGTCCTGAAGATGTTGTGCTCTTCATCAACGACTATAACCTTGAGTCTGACTGGGATCAGAACAAGAAGTTGAAGTCGCTCATCAACTGGATCAAGAAGTGGGAGGCTGATGGAGTTACCAAGATTGACGGTATCGGCACGCAGATGCACATCTCTTATTATGAGAATAGCGGCACGCAGAACAGCAAGAAGAATGCCATCACCAACATGTTCAAGCTAATGGCAGCAACAGGCAAGTATGTACGTGTCAGCGAAATGGATATGGGATATGTGAATTCCAGCGGTAAGGACGTTCCTACGAATAGCATGACAGAGACTCAGCACAAGAATATGGCCAACTACTACGAGTGGATTATCAAGGAATACCTCCGTCTCATACCACCAGCACAGCAGTGGGGTATCTGCCAGTGGTGTCCTACCGATGCTCCATCCAATAGCGGATGGCGTGCCAACACACCTGTAGGCATCTGGGATCTCAACTACTACCGCAAGCATGTCTATGCCGGCTTTGTACGTGGACTTGGCGGAGTTGTCAGCGGTATTGACAAGGTGGTTGATGCAGACAAGACCATCGACACCTCAAAGGGCATCTACAACCTCAATGGTATGCGTATGCAAGCAACATCACTTGACGAGCTGCCTGCTGGCATCTATATCGTAAACGGCAAGAAGATTGTCAAATAGAACAAGCAAAATGAGCACCCGACAAATCGAGTGCTCATTTTTTTATGCCAAATCTTTTCCCTTATCTCATCATGAAAGAAGTTGACAAAAACTTGTCGGGGAAATGTGATGAAATAGAGTTTCAAATCCGTAAAACTGATTCTTCGCTCTTCATTCATTACTCTTTATTTTCCGAAAGCTTAGCTTTCGCACTGCCAAACCTTAGCTTTGACCAACCCAAAGGTTATGTTTCGTGCGGTGAAACATCATCTTTCGCACGACGAAACCTTACCTTTCGTGCAACGAAACCTAAGCTCTCGCAAATTTGTATTCTGTAAACAGCCCGTTTACAGATCAATATTCGCGTAACAACCTGTCAATCAACGTCTTACAAAAACCTTCAAAAATTGCATTCTTTTCGACCAAAACTCTTTTCATTCGGAAAGATGGCCTTAATTTGGGGGCAAAATTCGAATATTCCTTTACATAATATCGGAGATATTGTAGGCATTTTTCATTGAAAGACAGTTGATGACACGTTACAATAAAACAGCTTCTTCGCCTAACATGAGCAGCAGGTCTTTAGTCCAGTCTTCACCATTAACCGGCTGTATCGTCTGGAAACCCATATCACGAGCCACACGTATATTCTTCTCATTATCGTCCACAAAGACGGTGGTTTCAGGAGTAATATGCTCCCGGTCTATCACAAACTGAAAGATAGCGGGATCTGGTTTCAACATACGTAGGGCGTAGCTGCAATAGCACTCATCAAGATAGTCGCAAAGTGCCCCACCCTCTCCGTCGAATTCCGGTGACATTGCCCACGACATCATATACGGATTGGTGTTCGAGAGCAGGAGCTGCCTATAGCCCTTCTGTCTCAGATGGCGGAACAGATGCAGGTTACGTTTCGGAATATCTCCCACGTAGCCTATACACGCCCATCTATAATCGTCATGACTATTGTTGCGCCCACACCTACGGTTCAGTTCATCCCGGAACTCATCGGCTGTGATTGTTCCATTCTCAAAAGCCAGGAACACTCCCTGCTGGTTATACTTATCCAAGGGCATGACTTCCGGCACGATGCCCAGCACACTGAACCGGCGCACCGCCTCCTCTTGTGCAGACGTCATGATTACGCCGCCATAGTCATAAATAATAGTCTCTATCTTCATCTTTACTTCAGTTATCGTAAGTGCAAATTTATAGTATTTTTCCATAATAGCAAATGTTTGAAGTCAGGAATCCGAAATATTCCTTTGGTAGTGAGCGTCATATTATCATTTTATGATTATTATTATATCACCTACCCTCTCCCAGTTCCGTCATCTCTGCCATTAAAGGTTTGCTTGAAAAAGACTTTATCACGCACGATGGTGACGAATACTTTGTATACGACCAATTCTTCCAACTCTGGACAGAAAGGCTATAAGAATGACGGAGAGTCCATGATGAGCCATTTTGCCCGTTCCTCGTCGCTCATTTTCTCGATAGCATAGCGAAGCATGGTGCGAGGCATCTCATGGGCATGTTGGCGCAGGAAGTCGCGGAGCAAGTCGATGGACACTTGCTTTCCCATCTCCCGAAGCATCCAACCTACAGCCTTATGCATTAAATCGTGAGGATGCTTCAGATGAATCTCCGCATAGCGAAGACACCACGAAGGATCACCCATCTGCGAAGTCTTCCACGTACAGACAACACTCATACGCTGCTTCCATAGGTTTTGGCTGAAAGCAAGGCCATCAAGCACTTGCAGCTTATAGTCTTTATCGCCGAGAGCTGAAGGCAGCATTAGCCAGTGGCCAAGAATCTTTGGTGCCGACAGGTCAACAAGATCCCAGTTGTTTGCCTGCTCCGCATATTTCAGATAGAGCATCAGGATTTCATCCCGTCTGCGAATAGCCTCATCATCGTTGACAAGTCGCTTTGTCGCCAACCGCTCAAAATTCCATACGAGAATCAACAGCCCACAGAGCCTCACCTCATGCCATCGGCACATCAGCAGCTCCGGGACTTCTGCCAAGGGGAAGTCTTTCGCCACCGCCTTCACAACCTCCCTTGTCTGCGGAACCTTCAGCCCCAGAAACTCGTCACCATAACCATACTGACCTGGAGCCGTCTTGAAGAAGCCCATCAATATCCGTCGTTGCTCTTCGTTCTGCATCGACTCCATGTACTGGATAATCTCATTCGCTTTCATACGATACTCACAATAATCATTAAGGCCCGATGAGCAGAACACTCACCGGGCCTAATTATTCTCTTGTATTCAATATTAACTAATCATCAGCAAGCAACGATTAAATACCCATCTGCTCTAAAGCCCTGGCTAACTGATCCGGACAACTTGTAGCCTTTTCACCACATTGAATGCCTTTCAGTCGTTCCTTCACCTCCTTAGCCTTCTGACCTTTAATCAATGAGCAAATCCCTTTAAGGTTTCCATTGCAGCCGCCGATGAACTGGACATTCTTGATGATTCCGTTGTCATCGACTTCAATATCAATGAAACGGCTGCAAGTGCCTTTTGTCTGATAATTAATGTGCATATTACTCTGCTGGTTTCATATTGGTATAGACTGTCTGGACATCATCGAAGTCTTCGAGTCTCTCTACCATCTTGTCAATCGTAGCACGTTCTTCGTCGTTCACTTCCTTCAGGTCGTTCGGGATACGTGTGAACTCAGCGCCAGTAACCTCAAATCCTTCGCTCTCAAGGTGCTTCTGGATTTCTCCGAAACTCTTCGGGTCACCATAGATGGTGATTTCACCCGTCTCTTCGTCCTCATCGAACTCATCTTCCACACCATAGTCAATCAGGTCGAGAATCATCTCATCCATGTCAAGACCCTCTTTCTTCTTAAATGTGAAGACGCACTTGTGGTCGAAAAGGAACGAAAGCGAACCCTGAGTGCCCAGGTTACCGCTAAATTTGTTGAATACCGAACGAACATCACCCACGGTACGGGTTGTATTATCAGTAAGTGTCTCCACAAAGATGGCGATTCCATGAGGTCCATATCCTTCATAGGTCACTTCCTTGTAGTCACTCTGATCTTTACCCATAGCGTTCTTGATGGCACGCTCAATATTATCCTTCGGCATGTTCTCGCGCTTGGCATTGGCAATAATAGCACGTAAGGCGGGATTCATGTCAGGTTCCGGACCGCCAGCTTTCACAGCAATGGCAATCTGCTTGCCGATTTTTGTAAACGTCTTGGCCATGTGGCCCCATCTCTTCAGCTTTGCAGCTTTACGATATTCAAAAGCTCTACCCATTGGAAAAATATTTTTAAATTTTTAATTCTTAATTACTCTTTAGCTTATCTCAATTCAGCATTCAACTGTTTCTTCAGGTTTGCAATCAACTTCTGCATGATTGCATCAATCTGCTTGTCTTTGAGGGTCTTCTCCTCGTCCTGAAGAATAAAGTTGACCGCATAGCTCTTCTTGCCCGCAGGAAGGTTCTTCCCTTCATAGACGTCGAACAATTCAACCTTCTTCAGCAACTTCTTCTCGCTCTGACGGGCAATCCGTACAATCTGCTCGAACTCTACATTCTTGTCAATCAACAACGCCAAATCACGACTAACGGCAGGATACTTGGATATTTCATAATACTCCACCTTATTCTTACGTATAGTCTTCATGACAGCATCCCAGTGGATGTCAGCATAATAGACCTCATTGGCGATTTGAGCTTCCTTCTGTAACTTCTTGCTCAGAATGCCTAACTCAGCCAATACCTTTCCTGCACGGCTCTTCAACTCCAATGCCTTCGAGAAGATATTGTTACTACTTGTCTCCATCACGATGATTCCGGCAGGAACGCCCAGTCTTGCAAAGATGTTCTCAACGTATGCCTTCAGTTCATAATAGCTGCTCTGCTCATCAGCATGAGCCCATGAACCTTCCACGCGCTTACCCGTAAGCCACAAGGCAAGGTGCATTTCCTCGCTATAAGCCTTGATGGGAGCTTCATCGGTATGCTTCTCGGCATTGTAATGGTAGCAGTTTCCGAACTCAAAGAAACGAAGGTTCGGATTCTTGCGGTTGGCATTACGGACGATACTCTCCAGACCACCGAACAATAAGGTCTGACGCATCACCCCTAAATCTGCGCTAAGCGCATTCATTACCTTTACGGTTGTCTCTGGTGTATAGACATTCAACTGATCGTTATAATATGCTGACTTACTAAGCGAGTTGTTGAGAATCTCGTTGAAGCCTGCACCCACCAGCTGCTCACTGATCAGGTTCTGAAGGCGATACTGCTTATCCTCTTCTCCCTGAACGGTAAGAGAACTATTCAGTTGTGTAGGAATCTCAACATTATTATATCCATAAATACGAAGGATGTCTTCCACCACATCACAGGGACGCTGAACATCAACACGATAAGCCGGAACGGAAAGCATCAGACCGTCCTCATTCTCCTCAACGATCTGCATCTCGAGACTTGTCACAATCGACTTAATCGTCTCCTTGCCAATCTCCTTTCCGATGAGCTGATGAACATAGTCGTATTTCAGATCGACACTGAAATTCTGAATGGGGTTAGGATATACATCCTTAATTTCCATGCTGATCTTACCTCCAGCCAGTTCCTTACAGAGAATGGCAGCCTGTTTCATGGCATAGACGGTACCATTGGGATCTACGCCACGCTCAAAACGATAGCTGGAATCAGTACTAAGACCATGACGACGGGCACTCTTGCGAATCCAGGTGGGATGGAAATAAGCAGCTTCCAACACGACATTACGAGTCGTTTCGTATGTACCGCTACCCTTTCCTCCGAAGATACCTGCAATACACATCGGCTCCTCGGCATTGCAGATAGACAAGTCGTGAGTTCCAAGCGTGTGCTCCACACCATCGAGAGTCATAAACTTAGTACCTTCGAGCTGAGTGCGCACGACAATCTTATGTCCCGTAACCATATCAGCATCGAAACAATGCATCGGCTGACCATAGGCCATCATGATATAGTTCGTGATGTCAACGATATTATTAATCGGGCGAAGTCCGATGGTCTTCAGCTTATTCTGCAACCACTCAGGACTCTCCTTGACATCACAGTCGGAAACACTCAGGCAGACATAACGGCGGCACGCCTCGGTGTTCTCAATCTCCACCTCAATAGGAAGGTCATGATTATCCACCACGAAAGCATCGCAATCAGGACGGTGCAAAGCCGTCTGATAGCCGTTCTGCACAAGCCATGCATATAAGTCACGGGCTACTCCCCAATGAGAAAGAGCATCAGCACGATTGGCGGTAATATCAATCTCTATCACCCAGTCGCTCTCAAGGTGATAGTATTCAGCTGCGGGCGTACCGACAACTGCATCTTCGGGAAGGACAATAATCCCGGAATGATCGGTACCGACACCGATTTCATCTTCGGCACAGATCATACCATTCGACTCCACTCCGCGAAGTTTTGATTTCTTGATAACAAATTCTTTGTCGCCATCATAAAGGACGCATCCCAGATCGGCAACAATAACTTTCTGACCAGCAGCTACATTCGGAGCACCACAGACAATCTGCTGAGGCTCTCCCTTTCCTAAGTCTACTGTTGTCACGTGAAGGTGGTCGGAATTCGGGTGCATTTCACAAGTAAGCACTTGTCCGACATATAATCCTTTTAGTCCACCTTTGATAGTCTGTACTTCTTCGAGTGCGTCAACCTCGAGTCCACACGACGTCAGCGCGTCCGCTGTTTCCTGTGGAGTGAGACTAAAATCAACGTACTCCTTAAGCCATTTGTAAGAGATATTCATTATAATGAGTTTTAGATAATCCAAAATACCGCGCAAAATTAAATATTTTCTATGAAAATAGCAAAGATATTCGAAATTAATTATTACTTTTGCCAAATCAAAAGAAGAAAGAATAACTAAAACCGAACAGAATATGAGATTAGACGGACGTAGAGAAAGTAACAATGTTGAAGATCGTCGTGGTATGAGCAGCTCTGCTAAAGCAGGCATCGGAGGTATCGGCGGTATAGTATTAATTGCCCTTTTCACTCTGCTTCAAGGTGGAAGCCTGGGCGATGTCATTGGAAATGTTGTTCAGCAGGGCGCCCTGGGAGGTCTCCAGGAGGAACAGGCTGAAGGACAACGCGAGTTCACGGCTGAAGAACAGGAGCTGGCAAAGTTTTCACGTCAGGTACTGGCAAGTACTGAGGACATCTGGACAGGAGTGTTCCAGCAGATGGGACGTAAATACACTCCTCCCACACTGGTGCTTTTTACCAATCGTGTGAATAGTGCATGTGGAACAGCCTCATCAGCAGTCGGTCCTTTCTATTGCTCTGGCGACCAGAAACTATACATCGACTTGTCGTTCTTCACAACGATGAAGAGACAATTGGGTGCTGAAGGCGATTTCTCTTATGCCTATGTGATTGCCCATGAGGTAGGTCACCATGTTGAGAATCTTTTGGGAATCCTTGGAAAAGCCCACCAGCAGATGGGCATGACCGACAAAGTATCGGCAAACAAGATCAGTGTGAGACTTGAGTTGTTAGCAGACTATTATGCCGGTGTATGGGCTCATTACGATAACAAGGAGTACAATTCTCTGGAGCCGGGTGATGTTGAAGAGGCCATTGACTGTGCCCAGAAAATCGGTGACAACTACCTGCAGAAGAAAGCACAAGGCTATGTACAGCCTGAGTCATTTACCCATGGCACAAGTGCCCAGCGCATGAAATGGCTGAAGCTTGGAATTCAGACGGGTAACATGAATACAACAACCTTTAATGTAAGTGAGAGCGAATTATAATCAATTCGCTCTTTTTACATCTACTATACGTGTCGGGGCCAGCTCCTTATTGCGGCGGTTCGTAACAGTTACAACTGCCTGAGCAAGACTAAGGAATGCTTGCCCTGTTATTGTTTCTGCATCAAGAGCCGAAGGGCGACCTTCGTCTCCATTCTCACAAATACTCTGAACGATAGGTAACTGGGCAAGGAGAGGCACTCCCATTTCCTTGGCAAGATTCTTACATCCTTCCTTTCCAAAGATATAGTATTTGTTCTCCGGCAGTTCAGCAGGAGTAAACCAAGCCATGTTCTCTACCAGTCCAAGGATAGGAACATTCACCTTATCATTCTGATACATGTCGATTCCCTTGCGGGCATCAGCAAGTGCAACGGCCTGCGGCGTGCTGATAATGATAGCACCCGTGATGGAAAGCGTCTGGAGCAACGTGAGATGAATATCCCCTGTTCCGGGAGGAGTATCAATAATGAAATAGTCGAGTTCACCCCAGTCTGCATCAGCAATCAACTGCTTCAATACGCTTGTAGCCATTCCTCCGCGCCAGACGGTAGCGGTGTCGGGAGCAACAAAAAAGCCGACGCTTAACAACTTTACACCATACTTCACTATCGGCTCAATCAACTGTCTGCCATCTACTTCAGAAGCATAGGGGCGTTCGTTCTCCACATCAAACATCTTGGGGATGGAAGGACCTAAGACATCTGCATCAAGCAAGCCGACCTTGTATCCGAGTCTGACTAAAGATATTGCCAGGTTAACGGCAACAGTGCTCTTTCCCACTCCACCTTTTCCTGAACTAACGGCAATAATGTTCTTCACATTGGGCAACATCTTCCCCACTTCAGGCCGTGGCTTCGACTTGAACTCCGTCTCTATCGTCACCTTCACATCAGGACTGATGTGATAATGGATTGCCGCTTCAGCTGCCTTGACCGTAGAACGCAGGAACGGGTCGGTATCACGAGGGAACACCAGAACAATCCGGACATTCATTCCGTCTATGCTTGGCGTATCTGCCAGCATCTCACTCTCAATCAGGTTTTTCTTTGTGCCAGGATAAACGACCGTGGCCAAAGCATCAACTATCAATTTAGGATATAACGTCATACTCTTGTTGTTTTTAAGTTGCAAAAGTAAGCATATTTAAACGAACCGACAAATAAATAATACAATATTTTCTTCAAAAGAGAGCTCGTTTATTTTTAAGACAATTATCAACCATCATTCTCTTGTTTCTCGATTATTTTACTTACCTTTGCAGTTTAAAAAAACAAACACAGGAAACAATGACAAATTATTTAAAGATGCTTGTGATGACAAGCATTATCTCCTGCTCGACGGTGAGCATCAATGCCCAAGAACCCATTCCAACTTGTCCCATGACCCATAGCATGTCGCTAAACGGCATCTGGCAGTTTAAGTATATTGAAGGAAACGACATCGGCCGTGACTCGCTATTCAAGTCACCAGCCTACGATGCCAGCGACTGGCAGGGTATCCGTGTTCCCGGCAACTGGGAGATACAGGGATTCGACACGCCTGTCTATGACGGAAAGCTCACCCCTGGCTTCGGACTTTACCGCCAGGCATTCGAGTTGGACAACAGCTGGAACAGAAGCATGATATTCATTGCCTTTGAAGGGGTTGAGAACAGCTTTACCTTTTATATAAACAGCAAAAAAGTCGGCACTTTCAACAGCGCCTTCAACAAGAGCATGTTCGACATCTCCAAATATCTGAACTATGGCGGTCTGAACATGATTGCCGTGAAAGTAGGAAAGACTGAATCTCCCAGCTATGAGTTTGACACCAACGACGACTGGTCGTTGTCTGGAATCTCTCGTAATGTGACGCTGTATGCTATTCCCGTCACCCACTTCGAAGATATTACCGTGGAGACACTTGTCGATAAAGACACAGCAACCGTGAATCTCAACTTCAAGAAATTTGCCATCAAGAAGAACACGACCGTGACTATTGACGGACAGCTGGTAGATGCAAAAGGCAACATCGTTGCTTCCTTCCAAGACCTGAAAGGCAACAGTTGTTCCATGAAACTGGATAAATTCCATCCCTGGACGGCTGAAACACCTTATCTGTATACTCTTCAACTGCAACTGAAGGAAAACGGAAGAGCCGTCCAGAACCACTTAGAGTATGTCGGTATCAGACAAATCACATGGGACAATGCTGTTCTTAAAGTCAATGGCGTTCCGGTAAAGCTCAGAGGCGTCAACCATCATGACGAGTCTCCTTTCAACGGTCGTGCGATGAATGAGACCGAAATCAGACAAGACCTTATGTTAATGAAAAAGGCGAACATCAATATGATTCGCACTTCACACTATCCTCCCGCAGAAAAGCTGATTGAACTCTGCGACTCTATGGGATTCTACGTAATCTGTGAAGTTCCTTTCGGCTATGGTGACCGTCTGCTCAACAAGCCCCAGATGCTTGATGTGCTCAAACAACGTGCGTACTACACTATCAAACGCGACAAGAATAATCCTTCTGTTATCATCTGGAGCGTGGGAAATGAGAACCCTGTGACCGAAAACGGACTCACAACAGGGCAATACGTTCACGAGCTGGACCCTACTCGTCCCTACCTATTCCCATCCACACACAGGCCATTTAATGAACTGCTGACAAAGAAGTATGATTTCATGACGATGTATTCGTGCCATTATCCCCTTCTGTCTGAGTTACGCTCATGGCCCAAACAACTCGACCATGCGCTTGTCAACACTGAGTATGCCCATGCTTTAGGAACCGACCTCGGACAGTTACAGGACATCGTGGATGAATGGTATAATAGTCCGAAGCTTGCCGGTGGTGCCGTGTGGGAATTTGCCGATCAGGGTATTCAAAGGGTCAGCATGGATAATGTCGATAAGGAAAAGCCGACAGAATACACATGGCTGACTCCCAGCATATACTACGATACTGAAAGTATTCTGGGGACGGATGGTATCATGTATGCTGACCGCACACCTCAGACTGACTACTGGCAGGTGCGTAAGGTCTATTCTCCCGTTCAAGTAAGAATAGACCAAAAGGATGATAACAATGTTATTCTGAAGTTTCTCAACAGGTTTGACTTCAGAGACTTGTCTTCCATCAAGGGCAAGTTAGAATTGTATGCAGATAATAAGCTGGTGAATAGCGAGGAGCTCCCGTTGAAGTGTGCTCCAAGAAACACATTGTCATTAAAGATCTCCAAGCCGAATAATCTGCCTCCCGCAAACTTCCACTATTACAAGATTGTCTTGTCTGAGAAAGACGGAGAACCTTTCTACGAGAAGACCGTCAGACTGAATGAAAGCAGTACGAATCCGCTCGTTGAGCAATTCATCAATCCGTCTGTCAAAGGCATGAAGATGAAAGCAGCTGATGTGGAGAAATACATCAAAAGCACCATCATGGCTCGTGTGGGCAGAAAGACTTCGATGAGTGAAAGGGCAACCCTTCAGGGAAACCAGGGCACAAAGCATCATCTGTGGACAAACAAGCTTATTCCCTGCACCAAAGTAAAGGTCGATAAGATAGACAAGACGAGCTTCCGTGCTTATTGCGAATTCCTTAATGACGAGACACAATATGTGGACGGAACCATCGACATTGAATATGCTGAGAATGGGGTCGCAACAATCCGTTACGAACTGACCGCTCATGGCGAAGGTGAATCTACGGAATGTGGTCTGAGCATCAAGACGAATCAGAAAGAGGGTATATTCAGATGGATTGGCAACGGTCCCTACGCTTCTTATCCCGGAAAGAACATGCTGAGCGACTTTGGGGTATGGCAGCTCACCAGTAACGACCTCTACTTCCCTGGCAACCGCGAAGATGTGGAATGTGCTTTCTTCACCTCAAACTATGCAGACGGCTTCGTCATTGTTCCCGAAACCAGCAAGAACATCGCCATTGAGCGTTACCCTGAAGGAATTGTCATCAGCCATAACACGCATGTGGCAGGGCAGTTCAACAAGAACATCTGGCCGGAGAAGACTATCAAACTTGATAATGCAAAGATTTCAGGTGCCTTTACGCTCATTCCCCAAACTTCTAATTGGCCTGTTTCATTACAGAACTATTTCGGAGCCCCGACAGAAGTCGTGAAATCATTCACTCCGTTCTATCATTCTTACGACCAATAAAGAAAACTGAACTATGAGTCTAAAGATCCGACTTGCAATAAGCTGCATCATCAGTTGCATAGCGATTCAGCTGACAGCAAAAGATGTCATCTGGTTTGACGGCCATCATGCTGTCACTTATTACTCTATTGCCAATCCGTCACCCGTGGTTGACATTGCACTGGATATGTTTTCCCATGACATGCTGGCGGTGACTGGTAAAAAGGCGCATGCAAAGAAGAAAGCCAAGATTGAAATCTACCAGCTTGACAAGGTAAGCAATAAAGAGTTCAAAAGAATCACACGATACAAGCTGCCCTACGAGCAAATCATCACGAAGCCTGATGCCTTCTACATCGGCTGCCACGACGGAAAGCTTGTGGTCGTGGGAAGCAATGGCCGTGGTACTGCCTATGGCATTTTAGAACTCTCACGCATGGCGGGAGTGTCGCCCTGGATATGGTGGGGAGATGTCGTTCCCCAGAAGAAAAGGGTGCTGCTTACCAACGAACAATTCATGACCATCCAGTCGCCCTCCGTTGAATACCGTGGTATCTTCATCAATGACGAAGACTGGAGCCTGCGCCCCTGGAGCGAGAAAACCATGGAGAAAGGTCTGGCAAAGGGAATGATTGGCCCCAAGACTTATCGGAAAATCTTCGAACTGCTTCTTAGGCTGAGAGCCAATGCACTTTGGCCTGCCATGCACGAGGGGACAACTGCCTTCTTCAACGTGAAGGGAAATGCCCAGGTTGCCGACTCGTTCGACATTGTGCTGGGTTCGAGCCATTGTGAACCGATGTTGCGGAATAACGTAGGGGAATGGAACCAGCAGCAAAGAGGCGCGTATAACTACATGACCAATCGCGAACAGGTTCAAAACTACTGGACTGAGAGGCTGAAGGAAACGAAAGACATGGATGCTATCTATACACTTGGAATGCGCGGCATTCATGACGGCTCGATGGAAGGAGTAAAGACGCTGGAGGAAAAGACGAAAGGGCTTCAGATGGTCATTGACGACCAGCGGAAAATGCTTTCTACCTACGTCAACAAGGACTTGAAGGCTATCCCTCAGGTGTTCATCCCCTATAAGGAAGTTCTTCAGATTTATGACAATGGACTGCGTGTTCCCGATGATGTCATGCTGATGTGGTGCGACGACAACTATGGATATATGACCCGACTCTCTGATGAGAGGCAGCAGAAAAGGTCGGGGGGAGCGGGTGTCTATTATCACCTGAGCTACTGGGGGCGTCCTCACGATTATCTCTGGCTCACAACGGCACAGCCAGGACTTGTCTATAACGAGTTGAAGACAGCATACGATCATAACGCCCGCAGACTTTGGATTGTCAATGTGCACGATCCGAAGGTGGCTGCATACGACCTTTCATTAGTCATGGATATGGCTTGGAACATCAACTCCGTAAAGGCTGATAAGATACAGCTTCATCTCTATAACTGGCTGGTCCAGCAGTTTGGCGACATCGTGGCACAGAAGATTCTTCCGGCCATGACAAAGTTTTATCATCTGACGGGGATTCGCCGACCTGAGTTCATGGGATGGAGCCAAGTGGAGCTTGACAAGCAGAAATATCAAAGGGGACTGTCTCCTGCAGGTAACACGGCATTCAGTGCCATCAACTTCGGAAACGAAAGAGAGCGTTACCTCGAAGCTTTCACGGAGATCAAGGAAACCGTCAAAGAGGCAGAATCATTGCTGAGACCCGAATTGAAGGACGCTTATTTTGCCGCTATCAAGTATCCGGTCTTTGCAGCAAGTGCGATGGCGACCAAGCATCTTGAAGCACAAGAGTCGCGGGAGATTGCACGCAAGGAATCTTTCCATCGTGATGACGAGGCGCTGACTTCGGCAGTAAGAAGCTACAATGCATTTGTGGAGATTCAACAGCTTACTTCTTACTACAACAATGTAATGGCAAGAGGAAAATGGAATGGTATCATGAACATGAATCCAAGAGATCTTCCGGTCTTTGCTCCGCCGACACTTCCCGATAGAATCACTGAAGCGGAAATCAGCAAGTATAATCAAAAGGAAACGATTGATTCTGAACTGCGTACTGACGGGTGTATCGCACGCAACGCCTGTGATTTTAACGGCGCAACGATTGGTGTAACACCGATTGAAATGCTGGGGCATAGCATGAAGGCTGTCTCATTGCCTAAGGATGGTGAAATAATCTACAAGTTCGACACCACTAAAAGCGGTAATGCCCTTATCCGTATAGCCGCAATCCCCACACAGGCCAACGACAATGGAGACATTCGATTCTCCGTTACACTCGACGACAAGAGCCCCGTCGTCTTCTCACTCAAAGAGCCGTTCCGCTCCGAACAATGGAAAGAGAATGTTCTTCGGGGACAAGCGGTAAAGTCGTTCAAGGCACATCTCGGATGGGGAAGCCACACGCTGAGAATCAAAGCGCTGGACAATCACATCATCCTCGACCAGTGGATGATTGATTATAATCCTGACCGCAAGTTCTATATGTTCCCTGTTAAGCCGGCAATGTAACAGAGTCTATATCGGATACTGCTCACCATGTTCTTGAAGCTTCCCGTCATCACCCTTCGGGAGTAGAGAGCATGGTGCTTGTCTTTTTGTGAGTGAAGTTCCTATCGTTTTTAGGTGTAGTTTGTGTCTCAACATGACAAAGATTCGCTTTCAATCCGTCGATTCGTTGCCTCCAGCCTGCGCACTGCCCTCAGCTTCGTCTCTCCTGATTTCAATGACAAAGTTACGACATAAAATCCCGGACGCCAAAAATCACCCCTCCATAATCCGTAAAAATCTGTTAACAAACCACCCATTCCGTCTTAAAAAACCTAAACGATACATTTGCGCCCGGTAAAGAATACATTTGCGCCCGATAAAGAATACATTTGAACCTCATAAACGTATTGTTTGCAGAAACGTCCCGCGCCACATCGTCCCATCGTCCCATTAAGCAGGTGCGCAAAAGAGAAATATAAAGGATTATATGGTTACTATATATTATATATAGTAAAATTCAATTCTCTATTTATCCTTGTTGTAAGAGTACCTTAATGGGACGATGGGACGTGGGACGTTGTGGCGCAATACTATGTGCGAGTCAACCTTTTCCGTATAAGACACAAAAAAGAATTGATGTAGCCTCTAAGCGAACGAACGAACAGTTGAACAGTTTCCGTTTTTGCGTTCGCTTAACCTTTTATTATTATATATATAATCATATATATAATAATAAATCTCTATGCACATTTTCTCACACAAAACTGTTCAACTGTTCGTTCGTTCGCTCAAAGCATATCACTGCCGACAAAAAAATGTTTTTACCTTAACCCTGCCATAGGTTGAATGCTTTATGATTAGGTGTTCAGATGAACAGTTTACTTTATTTGTTTCCAACTTCTTTGTGCAGTAATTTCAGATTATTTTTGTACCTTTGCGTCTGAATCTTAAACCAAAGTATTATGAACGACAAGAACCATCATCAAGAAATGGACGGTATCATCATCACCAGTACCGAAACCATTAAATCCCTTATCCATGAGGTAAGAGGCAGAAAAGTGATGCTCGACCATGACTTAGCCGCCATGTACAATGTGGAAACAAAAAACCTCAAAAGAGCCGTAAGGTCGAACATTGAAAGGTTCCCCATTGACTTTATGTTTGAACTGTCCAAGGACGAATACGACTCTTTAAGGTGCAAAAATTCCACCTAAAAAAGCAACGGTCGCGGTCAACACAGTAAATACCTGCCATTCGTATTCACACAAGAGGGTATTGCCATGCTTTCAGGATTATTAAGATCACCCATAGCCATCCAAGTCAACATCAATATTATGAGGGCTTTTTTCCAAATGCAACAGGCATTACTCGCTATGGGCGAAACGGAATTGCAATTGCAACAAATACGTACGGAAATCAAGCAAATGCAAATGGAAATGGACGACATTCTCCACGACCAGAACGACATTAACGAATCAACTCGCGCCCAATTGGATGCTATCAGCACTGCCCTTGCAGAGCTGCAAGCCGACAAACCGATACCAAAACCACGAAGAAGAATTGGATTCGTGTAATGATAGAATTCATTCAAGTAGTTTCTGCCCTTGTATGTTGTAGTGTACGCCGTTTTTCACGATGACAAGGCGTCCCTGATGGCAGTATTTCACGACCATGTCTTTTGCTGATGGCAAGGCATTGACGATGTTAGAGGTGTTGTTGTCGGGCACCCGTACGAACATATCATAGACGCGGGCACCACCATTGGCTCCGTTTTGCTGGAAAGTAATGCTTCTGACATTCACCATGTCGTCTTCGGTGGTGAGTCCTGCTGCCGCCAGCACGTCATAGCCGCCATAGCTTCCTTTCTTGTACTTCTCTGTCGTAACACTCATTGAAGAGCCGTCAGACGTGGTATAGGATATTTTGAACTGACGACCACCCGTGAAAAACAGATTGAGTTTCAGTTCGAGCACTCCCTCGTTGAGCGTCAGCTTGAAACCTCCGTTGCTCTCCCCCATGCAGAGCGCACCCTTGCCGAAACCAGAAGCCGTCTCATCTTTCTCCGGATCAATTGAAGTAGCTGACTTGTCGCCTTGTATCAATGAAAGCCTATCCTTGAGATCAGCGGGCAGATTGTCTTCCGCATCCTGAAAGTGATACCAGTCGCCTGTAAGCACACGGAATGGTCTGACGATGGTGATGATACCGGTGGAAGTGACAGGCTTCACACCCTCACCCCCTGAGACCGTGATGGTAAACTTACAGCTCTTTGCGGGTGTTCCACTGATAGTCAGCTGACTGCCATTTGTTTCGGCACTTAGTCCTTCTGACAATCCTTCTACCGTAGCTCCCGTTCCCACATGGTTCCATTCATAGACGATGCTCTTTATGGACTGACCCTCTATGACTTCCTGCGAGGAGTTGGATGTGACACAAGTCAGTTGGATTTTCTCAGGTATGACGATATCGGCAGGAGTACCGTCGAGTTCGAAAGCACCGAAGTCTGGTGCATCATCATTGTAACCGATATAGATGTCATCGGCTGTGATGAGTTCCAGGTTGGCTCTCGCCGCTTCCTCTTCCGGGAGATGTCTTCGGGGCGTGAATCCCACGATGGGTGTTCCCTTGTCCTTCAACACAGAGCCGGGTTTCAGACGGGCGAAGTTATTCCTTGGCAACGACCCGTCAGCCTCTCGGGGAGCCATGAAGTCGGCCATGGAAAGCGAAAGGAACTCGCCGGAATAGTCCTTACATACCGGTTTGCTGCCATCATCCGTCTTCTGTCCCTCCTTATAGGGATTGCAGCCGTCGAGCGTTGTCCAAGAGTTGTATTCCGTGTCAGGAACGACAGAGCCTTCCTTGTCGGGTGACAGGAACTCATGGTTACCCATTCCCTTGTTACCGGAAGCCCCCCACCCCACACAATTGCGGATGGTCATACCGCCATACGTGAACATCGTAGGGAAGCGATAGTTGAATTCGTTGCCCCAAGCCGTACAGTTAAAGACGTACATGCCTTCGCAGGCATTGTTCTGGTCGAAGCCTTTATGCAGATTACCGAAGGAGACACAGTTGGTTATGACATGTGCGCCTAACGACTGGTCGAATGCCGCACCACCGCTGCTGCCGCCTCCTCCAAGCTTAAAGCCGTTGCCATTCTGAGCTTCGCTGCCATCGGGAAGGTAACCGGCATGGTAAGCCCAGCAGGAGTCAATGACGACAGGATGGTAGACCATATAGAGATCCCAATTGTCATCGCTGTTAGTCCATGCCCTACAACCATGAAACTCCGTTCCCGGACCGGGGAAGAGCTTACAGGCAAAGCCGTCGGCATCACCACCATCATCGGTACCGTTGTAGCTTCGCAAATCACGATTGTTGTACGAGTCGCAGTTGATGACCTTATTATATCTGCAGAACTGATAGTTCGGGTTGAACTGAGGTGTGCCGGCAGGAAGCGTCTTCGTCTCCTCGATGTTGAAATCCTTGTACATACCTATCTGGAGTCCTGTGTCGTTGTTGTCGTGGAAGACGCATCTTTCAATGATGTTATACGAACCTTCCACCTTCATGCCGTTGTCCTCGGCATTGCAGACGACCAGGCCGTAGAATGTCCAGTAGTTAGCGAGGTGGTTCACATAGATGCAACGCCCCATCTTGAATTCGCTCTCTGTGGTGTGGTGCATGCCTGAACCATCGATGATGACTTTGCCGACCGCCTCATCCGGCCATGCACGCAACTCGCAACGTGCGTCGGGTGTGGTGTTCAGGGCAGGCACCTTAATACGTTCACTGATAATGTATGTCCCTTCATGCACAAGGATGCGGTCGCCTGGTTTGACTATCTCCATCGCCTTGTGTATGGTCAGTAGCGGAGCTTCTAAACTACCAGGATTGTCGTCACTGCCATTTGTGGCCACATGGATGTCGGCAGCCATCACCATCATGGGCATGAAAAACATCACCGCCATCACCAAGAAGGCACATCTTATCTGTCTCATTAAGTTCTTCATTTTCATAAGCTAAATTCTTCGGTATTCGGAGGAAAAAGAGTTATCGTTATAGTGCAAGTTCCAGATAAAACCTCACTTGTGCAAAAATAGTCATTTTTCAGTTTGAAACCAAGAAAAATACGAAGAAATAATTCAACCAAATTAGAGACTCCAATTGATTTGTATCTTTGCATCAGAATCTTAAACCAAAGTATTATGAACGATAAACTCCACGAAAAGAACGACATCAACGAATCCACTTGCGCCCAATTAAAATGATTATTTTAATAAGCCATTTCGTTTGAGATGATGTTTATTAATGATAGCTTATACTTTTTCTCCCAAAAAGTTTGTTTAATTCAATTTAATGCAGTACCTTTGCACTACCAGAACCCGCCAAGCCTCTCTACGATGCTCAAATGTGCGGGTCGTTTTATTTTATACTATGAACAACAGAGTCCCATTTCAGAAGTCGTACACCAGTGCGCACGACCTTGTTTGTCTCTTGCAGTCAAGAGGCTTGACAGTTACAGATCCTGCCAAGGCTGAGCGATACCTCGAATTTATAGGCTACTATCGTTTGTCTGCCTATATGTATCCTTTATTACAGATACCAAAGGAGCAACATCGTTATAAGCCGAACACTACGTTCGACCAAGTGATGATGCTCTATCGTTTTGACAAGAAATTGCGTTTGCTCATCTTCAACGAGATTGAGAAGATTGAAGTAGCCGTGCGTAGTGCCATCGTCAACATCGGAAGCGACATGATGGGCAATCCTTTCTGGATAACCGATAGCAGCAACTTCATCGATGCCGGAAAGTTCCGTCACACAATGGACTTGATAGATGCTGAGCTACACCGCTCACGTGAAGATTTCATCGTTCACTTCAAGCAGACCTATTCCGACGCATACCCTCCAGCATGGATATTGGCAGAAGTGCTTCCCTTCGGTGTCATTACCAACATCTTCAGCAACATCAAGACCGCCCGAATCAAGAAGAGTATTGCACACAGATTTGGCTTGCAAGTGGCACCCTTCGAATCGTGGCTTACCATCGTTACACTGACACGCAACTATTGTTGTCACCATGCACGCGTATGGAACAAGCAGAACACCATACGTCCGATGCTTCCCAACCGCATAGCTGGCAACTGGATAACTCTGCCCACCGATACGCTTCGAATTTACTTTGACCTTTGCATCATCAAGTATTTCCTGAATATCATTTCACCGAACAACGACATGAAGGCAAAACTCAGTGCACTGTTGTCAGCTTTTCCATCCATTGACGGAAAAGCTATGGGATTCCCTCACGGATGGGAAAATGAGCCTCTGTGGGAATGATAATTATTTCCAGAAGCGGAAAGTAATATCTGTAAAGTCATCACCTACGGAATGCTTGTAAAGCCGTTGGTTGGTTGTCTTGTCTTTTAAGCAGCCAAGATGTCTGATGTAAGGGCCTACTTTGATATAGTCAAAGTCACTCTTTTTGACTGAAGAAGGGATACGTATGCGACCACTATACCATGCAACCTTAAACTGAGGATGACCCTTATGGATATAACGTGCCAAAGTGTTCACATAGTCAGGTTCTGCATCACCTCCCATGAAGCAAATACACGTAATGTCCCCACCATATTCGCCAATAAGCTGATCTAACACCAACGGGGTCAGCGGTTCACCGATATTCTGCCATAGATACGGACTATGACATCCCGGGCAGTGACATGGGCAATTAGAAATGTTAATTGCCAATGTCACTTCATCGG
>Ga0247611_10003416_pt1 | contig 23577 bp, 19 predicted proteins | sample 177DNAGHGhighgp2_FD_192422 | JGI IMG/M metagenome (GOLD analysis project Ga0247611, IMG submission 192422) | Sheep rumen microbial communities from Palmerston North, Manawatu-Wanganui, New Zealand - 1770 DNA GHGhigh gp2 | ecosystem: Host-associated > Mammals > Digestive system > Stomach > Rumen... | reverse complement strand
TATTATACCATTAAAACGGCTCCGGGTTCGATTCCCCGAGCGTTTTTTTGTTTTTAAGGCAAAGAAAAAGGAGCTGTTGCTCCAAAATCCAAGTTTTTCAAAACCTAGGTTTTTTTACAGCCCCTTTTATTCTAAATTCTTCATTAATTTTTCATTAATAGTATTATAAACATCAATTTTTTCTTTTTTAAGAACATAACTAAATTCATCTACAATAAGCTTTTCAGCATCATGCATAACTTGTTCATCACAAGCATGCAATTTCCTAACCTTATCCTTTAGGCTTAATTGATGCTTCTTAACTGATTTTAGCATTTGTAATGTATCTTTTCTATTTCCCTTTTTTATAATATCACTAAATGCTTTTTTTCTTTCATTATCATTTACAATCCAGAAAGGTTCGAGATATGGTATTTGATCAATGATTTCAATAATTTCATTTTCTGATAATAAGCCATGTAATCTAGCAGCAGTAATTGGATTGTCTACTGGAATAGTCAATTCAGTCTTTGCTTCAGAAAGCGGAACTAGAACATAATATTTAGTTAAATTTCCATTAAAATTCATATCGATGATGTTTTGGATTTTACAAATCCCATATGTTGTATATACTACAACATCATCAATTTGAAACATTGATAAAACCTCCATTTCTATCAAATTTTATAAAAACGAACTTCTCTCCCAATAATATTATATCACAGAATTGTCAGTATTTCAAAAAAAAAGGGATTAAATTTTTATATATTATATTATATAATATATAGGAAAGGTTGGTAATATAAGATGATTTCAAACTATAATGATTTTAAAAAATTTATAGAAAATTTAGATAATAAGCCAACTTTATTATTGCATGCATGCTGTGCACCATGCTCAAGCCATACATTAATGGTATTAAAGGATTATTTTAAAATTACAATATTTTATTCTAATGATAATATATTTCCCGAATCAGAATATAATAAAAGATTAGAAGAAATAAATACATTTGTGAAAAAAATATCTAATGATATAAATGTTTTATTTGATAAATATAATCAAAATGATTTTGATGAAGCTATTAAAGGACTTGAAAATCTAGGTGAAAGAACAAAGAGATGTTATGAATGCTATAAACTTAGATTAGAAAAGACTGCAATTAAAGCGAAAGAATTAAATTATGATTATTTTACAACAACATTATCTATATCTCCTTATAAGGTAGAAAAATGGATTAATGAAATTGGATATATGCTAGAAGATAAATATAAAATAAAATATTTATTTTCAGATTTTAAAAAGGAAGCAGGATACCAAGATAGCATAACCCTATCAAAGGAGTATGGCTTATATAGACAAGATTATTGTGGATGTAAATATTCACTAAAGGAAAGGGATGAAAGAATTGATAGAGCTAAAAAAGAAGACAATAATTAAAAAATTAAATATCCCTACAAACAAAAGATTAATTTTTGTAAGTGACATCCATGGTGATCTAGAAACATTTAAAAGAGGATTAGAAAAAATAAATTTTAATTCTGATGATTATTTATTCATCATTGGTGATATACATGAAAAGGGTGATGCTACATATAATTTAAAAACATTAAGATATGTTATTGAATTATCTAAATTACCTAATGTATATCCTATGGCAGGAAACTGTGATGAAGTATTTAGATTTATATTACCAAATGATGCTAAAGATAAATTTTTATATTATACAAATATCAAAAAGCACTCAATATTAAATGATATTGCATTAGAACAAAATTATCCATTATCTATGGATATGGATGTAGCTGATTTTGTTAATATGGTTCAAAATAAATATCCTGAATTTTATGAATTTATGGATTCATTAGCTGATGTAATATTTATAAATGATTCACTTGTATTAGTACATGGTGGTATTGACGATATTAATAATATTCCTGATTATTCAATATCAATGCTTAAATATGATAAATTTTATGAATTATCAAAGCCTCAAGAAAAATTAATGATTGTAGGTCATTATCCTACAAGAAATTATAGAGGAGATATTTCTTGTGTTAATCCAATTTTTGATTTTAAAAAGAAAATCATCTCAATCGATGGTGGAAACCATATAGTTAAAGGTGGCCAAATTAATTTTGTTTACCTTGAATCATTAGAATCAATGAAATTTGGTTATATTTGGGATGATCATTACCCAAGAGAAGAAATTAAGCATGATGTCGATTATGATAATCCATCAACCTTAGTTAATTTAACATTTGGTGATAATGAAGTAGAAATCATAGAACAGGATTTAGACTTTTATCTAGTTAGACATATTAAAACAAATTCAAAAATGTGGGTACATACATCATTTGTATATCAAGACAAAAACACAAAAAAATTATATGCATATGATGCTTCAAATAATTTCTTATCAGTGAGAAAAGGAGATATTGTATCTGTTGTTATTAAGGCAAATCCATATAGTGTAATTAAAAGAAATGGCTATATTGGATTAATTGATACAAAATATTTAGATGAAAATTAATTATAAAATAGATAAAAGTATTAATGTAAGAGATTATCTTTTATCATTTTATATGTCTAAAACTAGAATATATAAGCTATTTTTAGATAAATGTGTATCTAAAAATGGCAATATAATAAATGAAAGAGAAATATTAAAACCAAATGATATTTTAACAATTGATTATAAAGAAAAGAGAGATTATAGTCCTGAACAATTAAATCTAGATATTTTATATGAAGATGATTATTTTTTAATAATTAATAAACCAAAGGGATTAATTATACATGATGAATCTAATTCATTATGTAATAAGGTATCATATTATTTTTTAAAAAATAATATTGATTTAAATATTAGATTTGCTCATAGATTAGATATGGACACTACGGGAGTAATTATATTTGTAAAATGCCCATTATGCTTAGCTTATATGAATCATTATATAGAAACACATGAGATAAGAAGAAATTATGTGGCAGTAGTAAATGGTATTTTTAGAAATAAAGAAGGAACTATAAATTTGCCTATTGGCGAGGATAGACATATCGCAAATAAAAAAAGAGTATCTAAAACTGGTAAAATGGCAATTACCCACTACAAGGTATTAAAGGATGATGGAAAGAATTCATTACTTAGTATATTACTTGAAACAGGTAGAACACATCAAATTAGATGCCATATGGAATATATTGGTCATCCTTTAATAGGAGATATTTTATATGGAGATAAATCTAATTTAGCTAATAGATATTTATTACATAGCTATAAGGTTTCATTTATACATCCAATAACAGGAAAAAAGCTTGATATAGTTTCAAAAATACCAGAAGATTTTATTATGAGGTAGTATTTATGATAACGGGAAAATATATCAATAGATTTTATTTAAAATATTTTTGGTTTTTTTTCATTGGAGTTTTATTTTTAATTGCAATTGATATACTCCAATTATTAATACCAGAAGTAGTAGGTAAAATGATTGATGGTGTAAAGGATAATACATTATTTAATGATAATATAATATGGAAATATCTATTGACACTAGTAATTGTTGCCATAAGCTTATTAATTGGTAGATTTGCCTGGAGATTTTTATTCTTTGGAGCATCTACAAGAATAGGTGCAGACTTAAGATATGATTTATTTAATCATTCCTTAAATTTATCTAATCAATTCTATAAGGAACATAAAATTGGTGGATTAATGGCACTATATACTAATGATATAGATGTTATTACTGATTCATTTGGAGATGGATTTATATTCTTAGTTGATGCATTATTTTTAGGTATATTATCATTTGTAAAAATGATTATAGTAAATTGGATATTAGCTTTAATATCTTTAATACCTTTAACTTTAATGCTTATATCAACATTAATATTATCAAAATTACTAGAAAAAAGATTTAAAGAAAAACAAGAAGCCTATGATTCATTATCTGATTTTACTGAAGAGAATTTTACAGGTATTCATGTTATTAAAGCTTTTGTTAAAGAAAGAATTGCAGTAAGAGAATTCTTAAAAGTAAATCAAAATAATTATAATAAAGAAATAGCACATGTTAAATTATCTACAATGCTAAATATTGTTTTAGATTCTTTTATTATGCTAATACTTGCTATAATGATTGGGCTTGGTGCTTATTTTGTTGTAAGCCAAAAGGTATTCTTTAATGAAACATTTACTGTAGGTAGAATGTTTGAATTTATCGGATATTTTGACACATTAATATGGCCATTTTTCGCTATGGCAATGCTACTTAGAATTAGAGCACAGGCTAAGGCATCATATAAGAGAATAGAAGAATTCTTAGATTCAAAAATTGATATTGTTGACTCAAATACTAATGATGTTAATGAAATCATTGGTAAAATTGAATTTAAAAATTTATCTTTTATGTATCCGGATGGAAATAAAAATGCATTGGATAATATTTCATTTGTAATTAATCCAGGTGAAGCTGTAGGCATTATCGGTAAGACTGGTTCTGGTAAAACTACATTAGTTGATTTATTACTTAGAGTATATAATTTAAATCCTGGTGAATTATTAATTGATGATATGGATATTATGAAAATTCCATTTAAAACTATAAGAGATAATATAGGTTATGTTATTCAAGATAATTTTATATTCTCAGATACAATAGAAAATAATATCGCATTTGCATATAAAGATATTGATAACGAAAAAGTAAAAGAAGCAGCAAGGCTTGCTGATCTAGATGGAAATATTAAAGATTTCCAAAATAAATATCAAACAGTCCTTGGAGAAAGAGGAGTAACTCTTTCAGGTGGACAAAAACAAAGATTATCTATCGCAAGAGCTATAATAAAGGATCCTAAAATATTAATTTTAGATGATTCAATGAGCGCAGTTGATACTAAAACAGAAGATGATATCTTAAATAATTTAAGAAGAGTTAGAGCTGGTAAAACTACAATAATGATTGCTCATAGAATATCTACAGTATCAAGCTTAGATAAAATTATTGTTTTAGATGAAGGTAGAGTAAGTGGTATAGGTACTCATGATTATTTAATTAAAAATAATGAAATATATCGTGAATTAAATCATCTACAGGAACTAGAAAAAGAAGTTAATGGAGGTGATTTAAATGAATAAATTTGATGATAATAAAAAAATTAAAACATATTCAACAGGTGTTTTAATTAAAAGATTATTCTCATATATAAAGCCATATAAGGCTAAATTCATATTAGCATTATTATTAACTTTATTAACTGTATTAATGGATTTATTACCTGCATTAATCCAAGGTAGTATAATTGGTATTTTATCATTAGAATCATTTAATGAAGCTAGTGACCCTAAATTATTAAATATAGCTAATTATTTTATGGAAAATTTAAATATAACATTAAAAGAATTTAAGTTATATTCATCTTTATCTATAATTGGTGTTTATATATTAATAATTGTATTAAATGGATTTATATTATATAAATCTACAATGATTTTACAAAAGATAGGTCAAAGTATAGTTAAGAAATTAAGAGAAGAAACATTTAGTCATATTGAATCATTATCAATTGCTCAAATTAATAAAAATCCAATTGGTAAATATGTAACGAGAGTTACATCAGATATGAATAAGATAAGCTTATTATATAGTGATGTAATTGTTAATATGGTAAAAGCATTCTTATCAATTATTGTAGTATTAATTGTAATGGTTGTTATATCTCCTTTATTATCATTATATGTATTAATGGTTACACCTCTTTTAATTGTATTATCTATATTATTTAATAAATTATCTAGAAAGCAATTTAGATTAGTTAGAGGCTCTATATCTAATATTAATGCGTATTTAAATGAAAATTTAGCAGGAATGAAAGTAATTCAAATCTTTAATCAGGAAGATAAAAAGAGAAATGAATTTAAAACAAAAAACACTGAATTGAAGAAAAATCAATTAAAACAAATATTAATTTTCAGTATTTTTAGACCATTGATTTATTTCTTATATTTAGCTACTAGATTAATTATTCTATTTAGAGGAGTATTCTTAATAAAGGATAGAAGATTAACAATTACAAGCTGTGTATCATTCTATAATTATATTTCTAATTTATATAACCCAATTCAAAATCTAGCTGATTTATTCCAAACAATGCAAAATGGATTTGCATCATCTGAAAGAATATTTGAATTATTAGATACAAAAATTGAAATAGAAAATGAAGAAGATGCGATTGAATTAGATTCATTTAAAGGAAAAATTGAATTTAGAAATGTATGGTTTGCATATATTGATGAAAACTGGATATTAGAGGATGTATCATTTATTATTAACCCAGGAGAAACTGTAGCTTTTGTCGGTGCGACAGGCGCAGGTAAAACTACAATATTAAGCTTAATTACAAGAAATTATGAAATTAATAAGGGAGAAATTTTTATTGATGATATTCCTATTAAAAAAATTAAAATTGAATCATTAAGATCTAATATAGGACAAATGTTACAAGATGTATTCTTGTTCTCAGGTACTATTAAGGATAATATTACATTACATGATGATAAATTTTCAGATGAAGAAATTAGTGAAGCAGCAGCATATGTTAATGCTGATAAATTAATTGATAAGCTAGATGGTAAAATGGATTATAAGGTATTAGAGCGTGGCTCTAATTTCTCATCTGGTGAAAGACAATTAATATCATTTGCAAGAACAGTAGTTCATAAGCCTAATATATTAATATTAGATGAAGCTACAGCTAATATTGATACTGAAACAGAAGTATTAATTCAGGATTCATTAGAAAAAATGATGAATATAGGTACAATGCTTATTGTTGCCCATAGATTATCAACAATTCAGCATGCAGATAAGATTATAGTTTTGCATAAAGGTAAAATTATGGAATCTGGTACACATCAAGAGCTTTTAAAACAGCATGGATTATATTATAATTTATACGAATTACAATATAAGCATCTAGAAAAAGGTGATTAGATGGAATTAATAAAAAAATATTGGAAATTTATTGTTCCAATATCTCTCATGTTAATAATATTATTAGCTATAGTTTTATTCTTTTCTATTCCAAGAGTTAAATATAGGTATGATAATTCTTCTAAATCATATTTAGTAGAATCAGTATATGGTAATGCATTAACATATAGAATTGATGAAAAGAAGAATGATGTTTTAGTTGATACAATAGGTGATAGAGCATTTTATTCTAAAAATATAAAAAAGATTATATTTGAAAATCCTGATTCTATATATACAATTAAAAGATTAGCTTTTAGTGAATGTAAAAATTTAGAAGAAATTGATATTTCAAAGGTTAAATATATAGAAAATAGTGCTTTTTCATATTGCGAGAATCTTGAAATAAAGGAATTAAATGCTAAAAATATTGGAATGTCAGCATTTTATGGATGTAAGAAAATAAAAGATGTTAAATTAAATGAAGGACTAGTTTCAATCGGAAGCTATGCATTTTCTAAAACATCTATTGAAACATTAAATATTCCAACTACAGTATCTATTATTTATAATGATGCCTTTAGTGATATGTATGAATTAAAAACAATTAATGTTTATTCAAATAAATTATCAAATAGTAGTAAAGAATATTTATCTACATTAAATAATATAACAATTAATTATTTATAAATAAATGCGCTAGCGAAATTAATCGTCTAGCGCAATTATTTTTATATTAAGCTTCCTTTACAAATGCGATATATCCTAAATAAGCTTCATAAACATCAGCCTTAGATACTACCTCGCATGGAGCATGCATTGAAAGAACTGGTACACCAGCATCTATAACATTCATATTTTGGTTACCCATGATGTAGGCAATTGTTCCTCCTCCACCTGCATCAACCTTTCCAAGCTCAGCTGTTTGATAATTAATATTATTATCATCCATGATTTTTCTTACTTTAGCCATATATTCAGGCATTGCATCATTACATCCTGATTTACCTCTAGCACCAGTGTATTTATTAAATGTAATACCATTTCCTAAATAAGAAGCATTTTTCTTTTCAAATACACTTGGATATAGTGGATCAAAGCCTGCAGATACATCACTTGATAGCATGAATGTATTAGTTAGTGCACGTCTTAATAATAAATCATTATAATTATTATTTTGTAAATTAATTAATTCAGCTAATACATTTTGGAACCATACTGAGTGAGCACCAGTAGCACCTACTGAGCCAATTTCTTCTTTATCAACTAAATAAGCACAAGAAGTACGTCTACATTTACCTGCATCCATAACAGCACGTAAAGAAGTATAAGCACAAACTCTGTCATCGTGTCCATATCCTAAGATCATTGATCTATCAAGACCTAAATCTCTTGCTTTACCTTCTGGTACGATTTCAAATTCAGCAGATACGAAATCCTCTTCATCGATATCATATTTATCTTTTAATAATTTTAATATGTTTTTCTTTACAGCTTCCTTTTCCTCACCAGCTAATCCCATTGAACCAACTGTTATATCAAGGTCTTCACCTTCAATTACTTTAGCACCTGATTTCGCCATTTTTTCAGCAGCAAGGTGTGGTAATAGATCAGATATTACAAGTACAGGATCATTTTCATCCTCACCGATTACAATATTAATATTCTTTCCATCCTTTTTACAAACAACACCATGTATTGCAAGTTTAATTGTAACCCATTGATATTTTACAATACCACCATAGTAGTGACCATCTAATAATGCAAATCCATTAGATTCATATAATGGATTTTGCTTAATATCAATTCTAGGTGAATCAATATGTGCACCTAAAACATTGATACCATTTTCAATTGGCTCATCACCAATTACAAATACACAAATGTTTTTATCTTTATTTGTAGCATATATTTTATCTCCAGCCTTTAATGATTTAACATCATTGATGTCTTTAAATCCAAGCTTTTCGATTTCTTTAATTGTGTATGCTACACATTCTCTTTCTGTTTTACATGAAGAAATAAAGTTCTTGTAGTCTTCACAGAAAGACATAAGTTCATTTAATTTTTGGTCTGTATATTTAGACCATGCGTTTTTGTTATACATTTTACTACCTCCGGAAGATATTATATCATATAAATATAAAAATAGTTAGTATTTCTTAACTCACATAAAATAACATAATTATACAAATATGTTTTGATGGGATTACGAAATATTAATTTCTTTCTAATAATGATAAATTGTGGTATAATACTAATAGTATTATTTAGGTAAGGTGATTGTCGTGGATGATAATAGAGAAAGACTACAAAAAGTTATGGCTTCTTGTGGAGTAGCTTCAAGAAGAAAATGTGAGGATATTATATCAGCAGGAAGAGTTAAGGTTAACGATGTTGTAGTTACCGAATTAGGAACAAAAGTTTCAAGAAATGATAAGATAGAGGTAGATGGTATACTTTTATCAAGGCAGCAGCATGTATATTATGCATTAAATAAGCCAACTGGCTATATTACTGCAGTAAGTGATAATTTAGGTAGAAGAACAGTTATGGATTTAATTGATTCTGAAACTAAAAAAACAAGAATTTTCCCTATTGGAAGATTAGATTATGATACTTCAGGATTATTATTATTAACAAATGATGGTGAATTATCATATAAGCTTACAAGAAGTGAAAAAGAAGTTGAAAAGGTATATCAGGTTAGAGTAGATGGAATTATAAATCAATCTGCAGTAACTGCATTAATTAGAGGAATAGCTTTAGACGGAATTAAAACTAAGCCTGCAAGGGTTGAAATAATTAGCTTTGATAAAGAGCATAATTCATCTTTAATACATATAGGTATTACAGAAGGAAGAAATAGACAGGTTAGAAAAATGTGTGAGGCTGTAGGCTTTGAGGTAAAAAAGCTTAAAAGATTATCTTTTGCAGGAATCACATTAGATGGTCTTGGTGTTGGCGAATATAGAGAATTAAAGCCACACGAGATTAAGAAATTATATAGTTTGTAATAATTAATTAAATATGTTAGAATATTTATTAACGAGGTACTAGATTATGGAAAAATTTATTGTGGCTATTGATGGGCCAGCAGGTAGCGGAAAGTCATCAATCTCAGCTATTGTAGCACAAAGAGAAGGCTTCACGCATATTGATACAGGAGCGATGTATCGTGCGGTAACGCTTGAAGCTTTAAGAAGAAAAATCAATTTAGATGATGAAAAGGAATATAATTTCGTTAACGAAATTGAAATCCTTTATAAGGAAGGAAAAACATTATTAAATGGTGTTGATGTTTCCAACGATATTAGAACACAAGAGGTAACTAATAATGCATCTTTAGTGGCGAAATATAAAACTGTTAGAGATAGAATGGTTGAATTCCAAAGAAAATCAGCAGAACAGGGTAAGGTAATAATGGATGGTAGAGATATCGGTACTGTCGTATTACCTAATGCTGATTTAAAAATATATTTAACAGCTAAGGCTCAAGAAAGAGCTAAAAGACGCTGCAAGGAATATGAACAAAAGGGTATTCCATGTGAATTCGATAAAATATTAGAAGAAATTAAAATTAGGGATTATAAGGATTCACATCGTGAGATAGCACCTTTAAAAAAGGCTGATGATGCAGTATTTTTAGATACTACAGAAATGACAATTGAAGAGGTTGTTAATAAAATTATAAGTTTGATAAATGAGAGGTACAATAAAATGGCAAACAAGGAACAAAGCTTTGAGGAATTATTAAATAATTATGATGCTAAGCCTAATGTCAGAGTAGGGGATATAGTAGAAGGAACAGTTGTATCTATTCCTGATGATAAGACAGTATTATTAGATATCCATAGCTTTACAGAGGGTACATTACATTTAAATTATTATACTAAGGACCAAAGTATTACATCATTTAAAGGGTTAGTTAAAGTTGGAGACACTTTAAGATGTAAAATTACTAAAATAGAAAATGGACAAGGAAGAAATGATCATAGCTTAATTATGCTATCAAGACTTGACCAATTAAAGGTTGAAGCATTTGATAGAATTGTTAAAGCTAAGGAAAATAATGAAACTTTAACTGTATATGTATCAAAAGAGGTTAATAGTGGCTTTTTATGCTATTACGAAGGCATTGAATTATTTATGCCAAAAAGCCATGCCCTAAAGGATACTAAGACTAAGGAAAATGTAGAAGTTAAAGTAATTGAAGTTGAAGAAAAGAGAAGAAGAGCTGTTGTTTCAACTAAGGTTATTGAGCATGAAAAATATATTGAAGCAAGAGATGCTGAATTAGAAAAAATCAATGTTGATGATGTATTAACAGGTGAAATCACTAAGGTTGAAAAATATGCTGCATTTGTAAAAATTGGTAACGTTACTGGTGTAATTAAAGCAAGAGATGTAGCTCATGAATTTGTTGATATTACAACTATTCTAAAAGCTGGTGATACCCTAGATGTTAAGGTATTAGGTAAAGAAAACGGAAAGCTTCAATTATCAAGAAAGGCTTTAATTAAAACAGCATATCAAGAATTTAAAGAAAATCATAAGGTTTCTGATAAGATTGTTGGTAAAGTTACAAATAAGCAACCTGGATATTTATTATTAGAAATAGCACCTAATTTAAAGGGCTTATTACATCAAAGTGAATATTCATGGAATCCAAATGATAATTATAATAACCAAGTAGTCATCGGCGATGAGGTAGAAGTTGCAATTATTGCTATGAATGATGAAAAAGAAAATGTTAGATTATCAAGAAAGGCCTTAATGGATAATCCTTGGGATAAGGTAGATGCTAAAGTTGGCGATACTACTGATGTAAAAGTTAAAGAAGTAAAAAATAATGGCTTAATAGTTGAAGCATATGGTGTTGATGGATTTGTTCCTGCATCTGAAACTACAGTTGAAGGTAAAAAAGCATTAACAGATTATTATGCAGTTGGTGATGAGGCTAAAGCCATTGTTATAGATGTTAATAAAAAAGAATGGAAGTTAAAGCTTTCAATAAGAAAATTTGCTAATAAAGAAGAAAGAGCTGAATTTGAAAAATATTTAGAATCAGAGGAAGCATCAACTTCTATTGGTGATCAATTTAAAGAAGTATTAAAGAAATAATCAATATTGGTGGTGAATAATTATGTTGCCTAAGGTAGCTATTGTAGGTAGACCTAATGTTGGTAAATCTACATTATTTAACCGTATCATAGGTGAAAGATTATCCATAACTGACAATCAACCTGGTGTAACTAGAGATAGAATCTATTCTAAAGCATCTTGGTTAGACAAAGAATTCTTTTTAATTGATACAGGGGGCATTGAATTAGGTAATGCTCCCTTTTTAACAGAAATTAAGGCTCAAGCTGAAATTGCAATGGATGAAGCTGATGTTATTGTTTTTGTTGTAGATTGTCGTAGTGGTTTAACAAATGATGATACGTATGTTGCAAAACTTTTATATAAAACTGAAAAGCCTGTTTTACTTGCAGTAAATAAGGTTGATGATCAAAAATTCAGAGAAAATGCTTATGAATTTTATTCATTAGGCTTTGGAGATCCAATTGTTGTATCATCAAGTCATGGTGTTGGTATTGGTAATTTATTAGATGAAATTATCAAGCATTTCCCTAAACAAATTGAAAATTATAATGATAATGCAATTCATTTTTCAGTTATCGGAAGACCTAATGTTGGTAAATCAAGCTTAACAAATGCTTTATTAAATGAAAATAGAGATATAGTATCAGATATTGAAGGTACGACAAGAGATTCAATAGATACCAGATTTAAAGCATATGATAGAGAATATGTAGTAATTGATACTGCAGGTTTAAGAAAACGTGGAAAGATATATGAAAATATCGAAAAATATTCTGTAATAAGAAGTATAGATGCAATTGGAAGAAGTGATTTAGTATTACTATTAATTGATGCATCTGTAGGTGTTATTGAACAAGACCTACATGTTGGTCAATACATTGATGAATATAAAAAGCCATGTATTATAGTAGTTAATAAATGGGATTTAGTACCTAAGGATTCTAAAACAATGAAGAATTTTGAAGATGACATTAGAGAAAAATTCAAATATCTTGACTATGCTCCAATTGTTTTCCTTTCTGCAAAGGAAAATAAGAGAGTTCACACATTATTCCCTGCAATTAATCAAGCATATGAAGCATATCATAAGCATATAAAAACTTCAGTTTTAAATGATGTTATTATGGATGCTCAAGCAATGTTTCCTGCAAGTGATTTTAATGGTGGAAAGCTTAAAATTTATTATGCACAACAGGTTGGAGAATTACCTCCTACATTTACATTATTTGTAAATGATCCAGCATTCTTACATTTTTCATATTATAGATATCTAGAAAATCAAATAAGAAAGAATTTCGATTTCTTTGCTACACCTATAAAAATCGAATTTAGAAAGAGGGACTAATTATGAACATATCAATAATTGGTGGAGGTGCATGGGGAACTACACTTGCCCAGCTTTTAGCAGACAATGGAAATGATGTCTTAATTAGAGATATTAATTCTAATTTTGTTGAAAAAATAAATAATACTCATCTTCATCCATTTTTTGATCTTAAAATACCTGAAAATATCAAAGCTACACTAGATCTAAATGAAGCATGTAATTTTTCTGATGTATTAGTATTATGTGTTCCTACTAAAGCAATGAGGACAGTATTAAAAGATATAAATAAATGTATCAATAATAAAAAATTATTTGTAAATGTATCTAAGGGTATTGAACCTGATACATCATTTAGAGTTAGTCAAATAGTTGATGAAGAAATAGATAAAGATAAATTTAAAGCATATGTTGTATTATCAGGACCAAGCCATGCTGAAGAGGTTATATTAAGAAAGGTAACATCTTTAGTTGCAGCATCTACAAATAAGGATGCAGCTATAGAGGTACAAAATATATTTTCTAATGAAAATTATTTAAGAGTATATACATCTGATGATGTAATTGGTGTTGAAACTGGTGGAGCTATGAAAAACGCAATAGCTATTGTTTCTGGTGTCGCATCAGGAATGGGCCTTGGAGAAAATGCTAGAGCTTTCTTAATAAGCCGTGGTATTAAAGAGATTGTATCAATTGTTCAAGCACTTGGTGGAAATATTGAAACAGCTTATGGCTTATCTGGTGTTGGTGATTTAATTGTTACAGCATCATCTATGAATTCTAGAAATTTCCAATGTGGATTAAAAATAGGACAGGGTATGTCTGTTAAAGAAGCCCAAGGCTCATCTGTTCAAACTGTTGAAGGTATAAGAGCTATTGAAGCAGGATATGAAATTGGTAAAAAATATAAATTAGATTTACCTATTATTTCAACTGCTCATTTAGTTGTTAATGAGGAGCTTGATGCGAAAGAAGCATTAAAAAAATTATTAAGCAGAAGCTTAAAATCAGAAAAATATTGGTAATTTTTTTAAACTAGATATCGATTTATCTAGTTTTTTTCTTGATATAGATAATAATTTTTTTAATATCTTTACATATTTGAAAACAAGTGATAAAATATTTACATAAATTGATATTAGAGGTAGCAATGTAAATTAGTATTATGAGGAGAAGGCATTCTATGAATCATAAGAAAGGTAACCATTGCCGAACGTAAGCTATAGGCATATAGCATATGTGGGGATATAGGAAATACTTATATCACTCCTACATTTTGTAGAGGCGCTAATTATATTAAAAATTTTATTTGATGATAAAAGGCGCTAAAGGGCGCCTTTTAATATTATATAAGGAGATGATTTAATGAAAATATCAGGAGTAGACGTTAAAGAATTAAAAAAAGAATTTGGTACACCTCTTTATATTTATGATGCCGAAATGCTAAAGAATAATATGAGATTATACAAGAATAATTTCAAATCTAATCAATTTGAAACAGAAGTATTATTCGCATCAAAAGCTTTTAATGTAAAAGAAATGGTTAGAATCGTAGATTCTGAAGGATTATCATTAGATTGTGTATCAATTGGAGAATTCTATACAGCTTTAAATGTAGGATTTGATCCTAAAAAGGTATATTATCATGGAAATAATAAATCACCTGATGAATTAAGATTTATTATTATGAATAATGTTGGAACAATTGTTGTAGATAATCTAATGGAATTAGTTTGTCTTGATATGATTTGTAAAGAATTAAAAAAGAATGTAAATATCATTATTAGATTAAATGTAGGTGTTTCAGCACATACACATAAATTTATTGTTACAGCACATGTTGATTCAAAATTTGGTGTAGCTTATAAATCTGAAGATTATGATGCAATGCTTGAAGTAATTGAAAAATCTGAATATATCAATTTCTTAGGCTTCCATTCTCATATTGGCTCTCAAATATTTGATTTAAAAGCATTTGATGCTGCCTTAGAAAAGCTAATTAGCTATTGTAAGGATTTCTCTAAGCCATTAATTTTAAATATCGGTGGTGGATTTGGAGTTCATTATACAGATGAAGATCAACCTATTCCATTTGATGTTGTATCAAAGAATTTAATTGAAACATGTGAAAATGCATTAGCAAAATCAAATGTTAAAATTAAAAAATTATGTATAGAACCAGGTAGATCTATAGTAGGAGAAGCAGGTTATACATTATATACAATCGGATTTACTAAAAAGACACCAAATAAAGAATATTATTTCATTGATGGTGGTATGACAGATAACATTAGACCTGCCTTATATCAAGCAAAATATGACTGTGATATAGTTGGTAAAGAAAACGATGAAAGAAATCATAAGGTAACAATCGCAGGTAAGTGCTGTGAAAGTGGTGATTTAATCATTGAAGATTACAATCTTCCAGAAGCTAATCCTGGTGATTTATTAATCACATATACAACAGGCGCATATGGATATTCAATGTCATCAAATTATAATAAGGCTTTAACACCAGCAGTAGTATTCGTAGAAAATGGTAATAAAAAGCTAGTAGTTAGAAGAATGACATTAGATGAATTAATTGAAAGAGAAGAATAATGAAATTTAGTAAAATATATGTTTGTGGTGAAGATTTTTTAATAACATTATTTGAGAATAATGTAGATTATTCATCACTTGCAATTAAAATATTAGATAGAATAAAAGGTATTGGAGCTAATAGATTAATTGTTTGTAAGCCTAATCCTCTTGAAATGTTAATATATGATAATCAAGGTAAAAGAGAATTATTTAATGCAAATGCATTAGTTTGCTTTGGTAAATTTGTTTATGATAAGGATATATCAAAATCACATGAATTAAAAATTCTAACAGGAGCTGGAAAAACAAAAATTCAGGTAGCATCTGAAATACCTTATATGGCTAGATTAAATTTAGAAAAGCCTAATTTTAATAATCGTATGATTTATGTAAATGATTCTATTGATTCATTTGGAAGAGTTATTAGATTAGATGATACATTATTAACGATTTATTCATTTAATTTATTCGGAGTTAATACAATTATTTTTACTGATGATATTGATAATAAAAATATGCTAGATTTAGTACCTAAGGTAGCTGAATATAAAATATTTAATCGTAAGACAGATGTATTATTAGTTAAGGTAGTAGATAAAAAGCATTTAAGAATAAAATTTTACAAGCCTGGCTTAGGCTTTATAAATGCTACAGGTAGTGGATGTGGTGCTGCATTAGTTACTGCATCAAAATTAAATCTAATAAGAGGTAAGGTTACTTGCATATTAGATGAAGGAGAAAATTATCCTGAAATAGATAAAAAAGGAAATGTCTATGTAGACGTTCCTGCAAATAAAATAACAGAATGTGATTATAGTGAGGAGGAATTTTAATATGTTAAAAGGAAGTATAGTTGCATTAGTAACACCATTCCATGAGGATGGTTCAGTAAATTTTGAAAAATTAGGAGAGCTATTAGAATATCATATAGCTAATAAATCTGGTGGTATTGTAATTTTAGGTACAACAGGCGAGGCTTCAACATTATCATTTGATGAAGAAGCTGAAATTGTTAAATATTCAGTTAAGGTAGTTAATAAGAGAATACCATTAATCGTTGGTTCAGGTTCTAACGAAACTGAAAAGGCAGTAACTATGTCTCGTAAATATTCTGAGATGGGTGCTGATTATGTATTAGTTATTACTCCTTATTATAATAAGACAAATGAAAGTGGATTAATAAAGCACTTCACTGCAGTAGCTGATGCATCATTATGCCCAGTAATTATGTATAATGTACCAGGAAGAACAGGTATGAATATGTCATATCATGCAGTAGAGGTTCTATCAAAGCATCCAAATATCTATGGTATAAAGGAAGCATCTGGTAATTTAAGTTATGCAATGAAATTATCTAGATTATTAAATGATAATTTCATTATGCTATCAGGAAATGATGATATTATTGTACCAATGATTGCTGCAGGAGCTAGTGGAGTTATTTCTGTATTAGCTAATATAGCACCACAAAATACTGCAAAAATTTGTGAATTATGCTTTGAAAATAAATATGCTGAAGCATTAAAGCTTGCAGGAGATTTATTAACATTTACAAATGATTTATTCTTAGAGGTAAATCCTATTCCTGTTAAAGAAGCTATGAATTATTTCGGATTTAATGTTGGTTGGTATAGAGCACCACTTGATAATATGAGTGAAGCAAATGCTAAAATATTAAAAGCTGAAATGGATAATGTAAAGGAGCTAATTAAATAATGAAGGCTGTAGTTGTAGGATATGGCGCAATGGGTAAGCTATTATCATCTATGCTAGGTGATGATTTAGCTTCAGTTGTAGCTATTGAATGTGAAAATAAAAAATTAGATGATGTAAAAGAAAATTTTGATGTAATTATTGATTTTTCTAATCCAGCTAATTTAGATATGATTTGTGATTATGTATCTAAAACTAAAAAGCCTGTTGTTTTCGCAACAACAGGATATACAGATGAGCAATTAAAGAAAATTGATGATTTATCTAAAATTGCTCCAGTATTAAGAAGTGCAAATTTCTCTTTAGGTGTAATTTTATTAAATAGATTAGTTAAAGAGGTAACACCTATATTAAAAGATCAATTTGATATTGAAGTTATTGAAGCACATCATAATAAGAAAAAGGATGCACCTTCAGGAACAGCAAAGATGCTTGTAAATTCAATTGTTGACGCAACAGGATATACAGTAAATGAAGGAAGAAGTGGTATTTGCCCAAGAGATAAAAAAGAAGTTGGTGTAAGTGCTATTAGAGGTGGTACAATTGTTGGTGAGCATGAGGTAATGTATTGTGGTGAAGATGAAATATTAACATTAAAGCATTCAGCTCATTCAAAAAAGATTTTTGCTAATGGGGCAATTGTAGCTGCAAAATGGCTTCAAAATAAACCAGCTGGCTTTTACGATATGGAAGATGTTTTGTTTGGAAATAAATAAGATATTTTAAATAGCTGTTTAGAAACTTTTAAAGCTTCTAACAGCTTTTCTTTTGTTAAAATAGTGATTTTTATATGAAAAAAAGTTTAAAAAAGACATAAAAGCGCTTTACGTTTAATTTGTTCGTACAAAAAATACAAATGTTCGCGAAAATTGTATTTTTTTCTTGATTTATAATTTTTTTAGTAATATAATAATGTCATATTTATTTAATTAAATATTATAATTATTTTTGGTAAGGAGATATTAATATGAAAAAGTATAATGTCGGTATTTTAGGTGCTACTGGAGCAGTAGGACGTGAAATGTTAAAAATTTTAGAAGAAAGAAATTTCCCAGTTAATGAATTAAGATTATTAGCAAGCGAAAGATCAGTTGGTAAAAAGGTTCCATATAATGGAACAGAAGTTGAAATTAAGCTTGCTTGTCATGATGCATTTGCTGGTCTAGATATAGTTTTAGGTGCAGCTTCAAATGCTGTAGCTAAAGAATTTGCAGATGATATCGTTAAAGCTGGTGCAGTATTTATTGATAATTCATCAGCATTCAGAATGGATGATAATGTACCTCTTGTTGTACCTGAAATCAATGGTGATGACGTATTTAAAAACAAAGGTATCATTTCAAACCCTAACTGTTCAACTATTATTACATTAGTTGCTGTTAATGCAATTAATAAAATATCTAAGATTAAAGCTATGAATGCTTCAACATACCAAGCAACTTCAGGTGCTGGTGCAGCTGGTCCAGTTGAATTAATGGATCAAATGGCAATTTTAGCTGATTCATACAAAAATGATGGTGTAATCTTAAATAAAGGTAATTTCGAATCTAAAGTATTCCAATATCAAATTGCAGGAAATGTAATTCCTCATATTGGCTCTTTCCTAGATAATGGATATACAACAGAAGAAATGAAGATGCAAAATGAAGGTAGAAAAATTATGCATCTACCTGAATTAAATGTTACTTGTACATGTGTACGTGTACCAGTAGTTAGAAGCCACTCAATTTCTGTTACATTAGTTACAGAAAATAAATTAGATTTAGATGTAGTAAGAAATGCAATTGCAAATGAAAAGGGATGCAGATTATTTGATAATCCAGCAAATAAAGAATACCCAATGCCAATTATAACATCTGATCAAGATATCGTATATGTTGGTCGTATTAGACGTGATTTAATTAACGAAAACGGCATTACATTATGGTGCTGTGGAGACCAAGTAAGAAAGGGTGCTGCAACTAACGCAGTTCAAATCGCATTAAAGCTAGTTGGTCTTGATTACTAATTAGCATCAGGAGGATTTTATGGTTACAGTTACAAAGTTCGGTGGTAGTTCATTATCATGTGCTACTCAATTTGCTAAAGTAAAAAACATAGTATTATCTGATCCTAAAAGAAGAATAGTAGTATGTAGTGCTTTAGGAAAAAGAGATAAAAATGATACTAAAATCACTGATTTATTATATATTTTACATGCACATTTAAAATATTCAGTTCCTTATGAGGATATTTGGCAAATGCTATATACTAGATTTGTTGGTGTAAGAGACGAATTAGGAATTGATTATAATATTGAAAATGATTTAGATGCATTAAAGATTGAATTAAATAAGAATATAAGCCAAGATTATTTAGTAAGCCGTGGTGAATATTTAACATCTATCTTAATGTCTAAATATTTAAATTTTAAATTCGTAGATGCAAGAGATTTATTAAGATTTAATTATGATGGAAAGCTAGATGAAAAATTAACAGAATCAAATGTTAAAACAGCATTTAATACATATGGTCAAATGGTTGTACCAGGATTCTATGGTTCATATCCAAATGCAACTATTAAATTATTATCTAGAGGTGGATCTGATGTTACAGGTTCAATTCTAGCTAAATGTGTTAATGCATCAGTTTATGAAAACTGGACTGACGTATCTGGTATTTTAGCAGCTGATCCAAAGCTTGTATCTAATCCAAAGGCAATTAAAGAAATTACTTATGCAGAATTAAGAGAATTATCTTATATGGGTGCATCAGTATTACATGAAGAAACTGTATTCCCAGTTCAAAGCTTAAATATTCCTATTAATTTAAAGAATACTAATGAACCTGATAATCCAGGTACATTTATACAAAACGAATGTACTGATACATCAAATATCGTTACAGGTATTGCAGGTAAGAAGGATTTCTTATCATTTAATATTCAAAAGGATCATATGTCAAATGAAGTAGGCTTCTTAAGAAAAGCATTATCAGTATTTGAAAAATATGATGTTTCTGTTGAGCATGTACCTTCTGGTATTGATTCATTCTCAGTAGTAGTTGGTGGCCAATCAGTTGAAAAATGTAGATATGAATTAGTTACTGAATTAAAGAAAGAATTAGGTGCTAATGTTTCAATTGATGATAATATCGCACTAGTTGCTGTAGTTGGTCGTAATATGGCAAAAAGAAGTGGTGTTTGTGCTAAAATATTTGAAACTTTAGGTGCTCAAAAGATTAATGTTAAGCTTTTAGCTCAAGGACCATCTGAATTAAATATCATAATTGGTGTTGATTCAAAAGATTATGAAGAAACAATTAAAGCTTTATATGAAGCATTAGTTAGATAATTAGAGCCCATCTAGGCTCTTTTTTATTGCTAAACTTAATGTTTAGTGATATTATTTTCTAGAGGTAAAAATATGGAAAAGGTTAGAAAAAATGATATGACCAATGGTAATATCGTTAAGTCCATGTTAATATATACAGTTCCTTTAATTATTGCAAATATATTTCAATTATTATATTCGACAATTGACACTGCAATAATTGGACATTTTACAGATACATTATCTGTAGATTCAGTAGGTGCTGCTACATCAATAATTAATGTAATCTCATTTTTAATTATCGGTCTTTGTAATGGTGCATCTATCCTAATGAGTGAATTTTATGGTGCTAAGAACAAAGAAAAGCTAAAAAATGAAATTGGATTATGCTTTACTATATTTTCTATCTTTTCTATTATTGCAGCACTTATTGTTATAATATTTGCTAGAAATTTATTACTAGCTACAAATGTAAAATCTGAATTAATAGAAGGAGCAACTACATATTTAGTTGTATCTATGATAGGCGTTATATTTGTAACAATATATACAATTATATTTACAGCACTTAGAAGTATGGGTGATTCAATGTCTCCATTAATCATATTAATTATGAGCTGTATAATTAATATTGGATTAGATTTCTTATTTGTTGCCGGCTTAAATCAAGGAATATTTGGTGCAGCTCTTGCAACAATAATCGCTCAAGGCTTAACTATGGTTATAGGTATTTTTTATGCAATTATAAAAAATGAGCATTTTAGATTAAAATTATCAGATTTTAAAATAAGAAAAGAATTATTTACAAGAACACTAAAATATTCAATAGCTTCAGCTTTACAGCAGGTTGTATTATATATAGGTAAATTATTAATACAAACTGAAGTTAATAAATTAGATTTTAATGAACAAGCTGGATTTGCATTTGGTACAAAAATTGATGATTACGCACTAGAACCATCAAAATGCTTAGGACAAGCAGTAGCTGTGTTTATAGCACAAAATAGAGGCGCTAAACAAGGAAAAAGGGCTAAAAGAGGCTATTTATATGGTTTAATTATGCAATGGAGCATGGCTTTATTTATATCAATAATTGTATTAACATTAAGATACCAATTAGTTCACATCTTTACTAAAGATGAATTAAACCAAAAATATGCAGTAATGTATTTAGGCGTAATGGGCTTTATCTATTTAATGCCAGGCACAACTAATGGTATTCAATCATATTTTAGAGGCCTTGGTAATTTATTAATCGTTTTCTTATCAACTACATTTCAAATCATATTTAGAGTATCTTCAGCATTTATTTTTATACCAATGTATGGAGTAAGAGGAACAGCATTTTCAACATTCACTGGTTGGGTATTCATGATATTATTTGAATTACCAATATTAATATATTTTTGGAAGAAAAATATAAAGATGCCACAAGAGAATAAAGAAGAATTAATAATTGATGAATCTGAATAAAAGAGCAATAATCATAGTGGTTATTGCTCTTTTATTATGCTTATTGATATTTTATATTCCATGTTTTATAATTTAATTGTAGTAATCGATTAATCTATATAATAGGGAGGATATTGTATGAATAAAAAGTATTCATCAGGTAATCAATATATATCAGATACATTTTCATTATGTAATTATGAAATAAATTTAAATAATACAAATTCTAGATTAAATTATTCTTTTAGTTTATTTCCATATTCAAAACCATATTTTAATATAAATATTTTATTTGAAAATTTTTTTATCAATAATTATAAATATGATTTATATTATTCATTTACATATTTATATTCAGATGATAAATATAGGGTATTTGACGCTTTAGGTGATTATGAAGAATTAGAATTTTCATATGACGATGATGATTACGAATTATATGAATCAAATACATATGTCCTATATGTATATTATAGTAATGATGAAAATATAAAATATAAATTAATTAATAATAAGACACGTGATATGTATTTTTTTAAAGATAATATGAATTACCCATTTAGAATATATTTTGGAAATGGAATTAATACAGCAATAATAATTGATCAAAATAATAAAATATCAAAAATCACATGTTTTAATGAAGAAATTAATTTCACATATGATTTAAACATAAACAAAACTACAATAGAATTATCTAAATCTATAAATAATCAGAAAATAGAATGTGCTAAAACTATAATTGAAATTGGTAATATGATTACAAAAATCGCATATTATCTATATGATTATAATGATACTTCACATGTATATGATGAAAATTATATTCAAGAAATATATATAAATAAATCAACAGATCATATTCAAATACAAGATAGAATAACTAATTATTATATTGATTTTTATGAAGAAAATAATAAAGTAACAAAAATAACTGAATGTCATGGAAATATATTTATTACAAATATTTCATATTCATCAAATATGACTACAGTAACATATGATGATAAAAATTATAAAGTCATATATGATAATAACAATATGAAAAAATATATTATATATGATGATAGATACATAAAATATTATGAATATAATACTGATTATTTATTATCATATGAAAGTGATATTTTAA
>Ga0247611_10003415_pt1 | contig 23587 bp, 15 predicted proteins | sample 177DNAGHGhighgp2_FD_192422 | JGI IMG/M metagenome (GOLD analysis project Ga0247611, IMG submission 192422) | Sheep rumen microbial communities from Palmerston North, Manawatu-Wanganui, New Zealand - 1770 DNA GHGhigh gp2 | ecosystem: Host-associated > Mammals > Digestive system > Stomach > Rumen... | reverse complement strand
AGTTGTTCTTTAAGACTGTGCAGAATATGATGCATTATGCCGTAACCAAACAAACAGCTGCCGAGATTATCTATGACCGTGCGGATGCCGAACGCCCTCACATGGGATTGACAACATGGAAGAATGCGCCAGACGGTAGAGTCATCAAATCGGATGTTACAGTGGCTAAGAACTATCTCAGCGAAAAGGAAGTTGATTCGTTGAACAGGTTGAGCAATGCCTTCATCGACATTGCAGAGCAACGTGCAGAAGATCATATCTTGATGACAATGGCAGACTGGTCGGCTCTCCTACAGCGCTATATGGACTTGAATAACCGTCCTTTGCTTCCAGATGCTGGCCGTGTGACTCACGAACAAGCTGTAGAAAAGGCACTCACAGAATATGACAAGTTCCGAGTCATTCAAGACCGTGAAATCATGAGCGATTTCGACAAGCAGTTGAAACTATTGTTTGGAGATAAGAAGGATTGATTTTCTAATTCCAAAGTTCTCCCATACAACTACCCGTACAAGTACCCGTACAAGTTCAATCGACATACAACCTTCTTCGGAGAATGTAACGCGTTTGGTATTGGCAATCGGTAAAGAAGAAATGAGTGTGAAGAGTATGATAATATTAACCTATGGGCACAGATAATAATAATCTGTTTTGCCTGAAAATAGTTGTAATCGCAAAAACACCTCCTCACCTCCCCGAGAGCCGATGAATAAAGGGCTGGAGGCGGTGAGGTTTTATGCGCGATGCATGTTTTTCCGACAATTTGCAAAGGTCGCAGAGGTTATCTCGATAAGACCTAGGTCTTACGACAACAAGACGCAGGTCTTATGGTAATAAGGTCTAGGCCTTGTGCAGCAGGCGATAGTAATGCTTGGCAGGGAGGGATAGTATTCCTATGCGCATAGGGATAGTAATCCTTCGGCGATAGGTATTAGTACAATAAATAATAAAAAGAAGGGGAAAGGTGTGTTGTTTGCATAAAAATGTTTAACTTTGTCCGTAGGATAAGATAAAAACATAGTTAGTATTATGGGTAAGGGAAAGAACAAGGGTGCTAAGCGCATCACGAAGAAGCAGATGGTGGAGAAGGTGATGGGGCTGTTCGAGGGACATCCCACACAGCGCTATGAACTGAAAGAGGTGTTCCGACTGCTGGGACTGGATACTCATCCTGCCAAGATGCTGTGCTACGACATTTTGGAAACCATGTTGGCCGACGACTACATAACCGAGAAGCCCAAATACTGCTACGGACTGAAGCAGCAGAGTCAGGTGATGGAAGGAGTGTTTACTCGCAAAGCCAACGGCAAGAACACATTCCTGCCCGACGAGGGAGGTCAGCCCATACTGGTGGCAGAACGTAATGCTCTGCACGCTATGGACGGCGACCGCGTACGCGTGACCATGATGGCTCGCCGTCGCAACCATGTGCGCGAGGGACAGGTGACGCAGATACTGAAACGTGCCGACAAGACCTTCGTGGGACGACTGGATGTGCATCGTGACTTGGCTTACCTCATAACTGAAGACCGTACTCTGGCGAACGATATACTGATTCCGCGTCGCAACATGAAGGGGGCGAAGCAGGGCGATAAGGTGACGGTGAAGATTCAGGAATGGCCTGCCGATGCCAAGAACCCCATCGGTAAGGTGGTGGAGGTGCTGGGACAGGCTGGCGAGAACGAGACAGAGATGCACGCCATACTGGCTGAGTTTGGACTACCATACAGCTATCCACAACAGGTGGAGGATGCTGCCAACCGCATCAGCGACCAGATTCCTGAAGAGGAAATTCGTCGCCGCGAGGATATGCGCGATGTAATGACTTTCACCATTGACCCGCGTGATGCGAAGGACTTTGATGATGCCATATCAATTAGAGAAATTCAAAATTCAAAATTCAAAATGTGGGAGGTGGGAGTGCACATTGCCGATGTGTCGCACTATGTCACAGAAGGTAGCATTATCGACCGCGAGGCACAGAAGCGTGGCACAAGTGTCTATCTGGTGGACCGTACCATCCCTATGCTGCCCGAACGTCTTTGCAACAATGTGTGCTCGCTGCGACCCGATGAAGACAAACTGACCTATAGTGTTATTTTCCTCATGGACGAGGAGGCACATGTGAAGGACTGGCATCTGGCAAAGACGGTAACACGCTCGAACCGCCGTTTCATCTACGAGGAAGTGCAGCAGGTGCTGGAGGCACACGGCGAGGCAAGTCCTGAGGACTACCAGAATCCTGGCGACCACGTTGACCCAGAGCGTCCAGAATACGAGCCGGCAGAACATTTCTCTGCCGAACTCATCACCCTCAACCGTATGGCAAAGGCTCTGCGTAAGCGCAGGTTCCAAGAGGGTTCTGTGGATTTCGACCGCTGCGAAACGCGCTTCGATATTGACGAAAAAGGTAAACCTTTGGGAGTCTATTTCAAGGTGGCAAAGGATGCCAACAAGCTCGTGGAGGAATTTATGCTACTGGCGAACCGCACCGTTGCCGAGAGCATTGGGAAAAGAGGTAAGGGCAAAGGGCAAAAGGTGAAAGACAATGGCGGTAAGGTCTTTGTTTATCGTATTCACGAACAGCCCGACCAGAATAAACTCATGAACTTGTCGGAGTTTGTCGTGAAGTTCGGTCTTAAGCTCAAGCCCACAGGCACAAACACGATGGTGAGTCAGAGCATCAACAAGATGTTGCACGAAGCCAAGAATACCAAGGCCAGAAATCTGGTGGAGATGGTGACTCTAAGAGCCATGATGAAGGCGAAATACAGCACGGAGAATATCGGTCACTACGGGCTGGGCTTCGACTATTATACACATTTCACCTCGCCCATACGTCGCTATCCCGACCTTATGGTTCACCGCCTCTTGGCGCGCTATGCCGAAGGTGGAAGAAGTGTGATGAAGCGCACATACGAGGAACTGTGCGAGCACGCCAGCAGCATGGAGCAGACAGCTGCACTTGCCGAGCGCGCCAGCATCAAGTACAAGGAAGTGGAATTCATGCAAGACCACATCGGACAAGAGTACGACGGCACAATATCCGGTGTTACGGAATATGGTCTTTATGTGGAGATAAACGAGAATAAGTGCGAAGGAATGGTTCCCTTGCGCGACCTCGATGATGACTACTATGAGTTCGACGAGAAGCAGTACTGTCTTTGGGGCCGTCGCTCTCACCGTCGCTATTCGCTTGGCGATGAAGTCCGCATAAAGATTGCTTCCGCCAACCTCGAGCGCAAGCAATTAAACTTTACGATTGTGCGAGAGTAATGCGAAGCTCACTTCAGCAATGCTTACGATAGTTATTGAATGTTGAAGCGAAGTGTGGAAGGGTCGAAGGTGAGGTGCGGACTGGGGAAATAAAAAGATATCTGGTCTGCCAGTTCGCGCGGCGTTCCCACAACATAAGAAGAATCTTTAGCCTTTAGCCCTTTGCCCTTTGCCATCAGCAAAAGACGGTCGGAGGTCTGAAGCGCAAGGTCGAGGTCGTGAGTCGAGAGGAAGATAGTCTTCTGCATCTCGTGAGCCAGTCGGCTGAGCAGCAACATAGTTTCCACCTTGCTTGGAAAGTCAAGAAAGGCCGTAGGCTCGTCGAGCAGAATGATAGGTGTTCCCTGAGCCAGCGCTTTAGCAATCATTACTTTCTGTCGTTCGCCGTCGCTGAGGGTTGATATCTGTCGGTCGGCGAAGTCGGATATTCCCACAAGTCGCATCGCCTCATCCACCTGACGGTTATCCTCCTGCGTAAGACTGCCCCAGAAATTTGTGTAGGGACTGCGACCCATTGCCACCATATCGCGAACGGTAATGCCTGCCATGCGGATGCGTTCGGTAAGCACTATGCCAATCATGGTGCTCAGTTCGCGAGGTGAAATATCAGAGATGCTGCGCCCGTCGAGCAGTATCTCTCCAGACAAAGGGGACTGGAAGGCTGCCAAAGTGCGCAATAGGGTGCTCTTGCCGGCTCCGTTGGCTCCCAGCAAGCAGCACAGTTCGCCTGATTGAAGAGAAACAGTCATCGGTCCCGCCACCTTGCGAGTGGGGTAACCGATGACCAGTTCTTTTAATTCAAATGTCATTCGTATTTACCGCAGTAAACGTAACCAAGCTTATCATAGAGCTTCTGCATACGGGGCAGACGGTTCTTGAAGGCTTCGAAGTCCTTCTTGTCCTGCTGCATCCACTGCACCTCGCTGATAGCATCGAGACGAGGCAGCAACATATACATAGCATGCTCAGGATAAGCCACATACTCGCACCAGAGGTTCACCTGTGGACCCATGATGTATTTGGCTTCTTCCTCGCTCAGTTCGGCTGTAGGTTCGAAGCTATACACCTTAGAAACGGGCAGATATCCACCGATGCCAAGGGGCTGATACCACTGTTCCTTGAGCTGGTAGTAGTCGATATAGCAATATGTGTTGGGCGACATGATTACGCGATGGTGCTGACGCGCAGCAGCAATACCGCCCTTTGAGCCACGCCACGACATCACGATAGCTTTCTCGCTCAAGCCACCTTCCAGAATCTCGTCCCATCCGATGAGGTCGCGACCTTTCTTCTGCATATATGCCTCAAGTTCCTTGTTGATATAGGTCTGAAGCTCAGCCTCGCGAGTCAGTCCCAGTTCCTTCATCTTGGCCTGACACTTCGGGCACTGCTTCCAGCGGTCACGAGGACTTTCGTCACCTCCGATGTGGATGTACTTAGAAGGGAATACATCGGCAACCTCGTCGAGCACCTTCTTCAGGAACTCAAGAGTCTTGGGATTGCCGGCACAAAGCACGTCGGCAGAAACACCCCACTGGCACCAAACGTCGTAGGGACCGCCTGTGCAACCCAGTTCGGGATAGACGTGCAGGGCTCCCAACATGTGACCGGGAAGGTCGATTTCAGGAATGACATTGATGAAACGCTTGGCAGCATAGTCAACAATCTCGCGGCACTCCTGCTGAGTGTAGTAGCCGCCATATTCCTGACCGTCGTAGATGCCGCTGTTGCGACCTATCACAGTTTCCTTTCTTATGCTTCCTTTCTTTGCCAGTTCGGGCATTGACTTAACCTCGAAACGCCAACCTTGGTCCTCTGTGAAGTGCCAGTGGAAGTTGTTGCAGCCGTGCAAAGCCATAACATCGAGATATTGCTTGATGAAATCGACAGAAAAGAAATGACGGGCACAGTCGAGATGAACGCCACGATAGGGGAAGCGGGGCTCGTCCTTGATGGTGACATAGGGCAGTTCCACTACTTCGCCAGCTTCGGTGCCGATGGCTTTGCGCAGAGTTTCAATACCGCGGAATACACCTTCCTCAGAGGCTCCCTGAATGATGATGCCTTTCTTGCCAACTGTCAGTTGGTAGGCTTCGTGGTTCTCGCTCTGCAATCCAAGAGAGAGGGTGATGGGAATAATCTGCTTCTTAGCTGGCTTCGCATCGGCTTGCGGCACAACTTGGAAACCGGCATCGGCCTGCAGGAATGCTGCCAGCAGTTGAGCATTGGAGGCCATAACCTCGTTGCTGCCAGGATAAGTAACAACAGCACCTTGCTGCAATTGGAACACCTCGCCCTTGGGACTAAGCTCGATGCTGCGCGGCAGTGGAATCACATCGTACGACACTTGAGCCATCGCGCATACGGTCACGAGGACAATACTCAGGAATGAAAATACCTTTTTCATAGTTTATATAGATTTAATGGTTAATATCCGAATATTTCTTCGAGGCTGACACGACGTATTGGAGCAATCTTCTGGAGGCTCTCGATATCGAGTTCCTTCTCGTTGCCAAGGATGTAGTAGCGACCTGTCTTGCCTGCCATCTGCTTCTTCTCAAAGTCGGCAATATCCTTCAGCGTCAGGTTCTGCAGGTCTTCGTAAATCTTCTTATCGATGTCGTAGTCGTAACCCTGCTTCCGAGCCGACAGATATGCTGCAATGACTGCAAACTTCGTGGTGCGCTGACTGGCCATTTGCTTGGTAAGTGCATCCTTCGAAATATCGAAGGCTCCCTCGCTTTGTGGCAGGTTGTCGATAATCTCACGGAACTGACGGATGCAGTCCATCATCTTATCATTCTGGGTGATGATGTGTGTGAAGAAGTACTCAGGCTCGCCTTTCTTAGAGGGTGTAAGATAATAGGCAAAAGCATTGTAGGCCAGTCCGCGAGCTTCGCGCAATTCCTGGAAGACAACACCGTTCATACCACCACCGAAGTATTCGTTGAAGAGGTTTATGGCTGCTCGTTCATCGAGATTAGTCTGGCGTCCTTCATTATAATACATGCGCATGTAGATGTTCTTGGCATCGTAGGGGGCAATGAGGACTTCGGCTTCGGGAGTAGTCTGATACTCGTATGGCTTACCCTTGGGGAATGTCTTCAGTGGCTGTTCTGTGGCGTGTGATTTAGTCACGCACGCATCCAACTCCTTCTCGCTAAGCGGACCAAAATAGAGAACTTCGTGCTCGTACTGCGGAAGTTGCTTTAACAGGTCGAGCAACACCTGCGGGTCAGTCTCCATCAACTCCTGTTCACTCATCTCGTCGCGCAGAGCATTGTGCGGACCAAATAGGGTGTAGTAGCTGAGGGCTTGGAAACAGAAGCGCTGGTCGGCTTTGTTGTCCTGACGTTCTTTCAGTATCAGTCCTACCATCTGATCGTAGGCTTCTTTGTCCACCTTTGCATTGCGAAGTAAATCTTCCAATAGAGCAAGTGCCTGAGGCATGTTCTCGCTGAGACCGGAAAGGGCAATCTGTATTTCGTCGCTAAGTACGCTTACTGAATAGTTGCAGGCCAGTTTGTAGAACTCCTGCTTCAGTTCTGCTGCCGACTTCGTCTGAGTGCCCAGATAGTCGATATAGGAGGCGGCTACGTCGTAACGGCGATCGTCCTGCTGACCGAAAGGATAACGGAAACGCAGTTCGAAGAGCTCGTTTTCCTTGTTCTGTTTATAGATGACGGGAAGTCCTTGTTCTGTCTTGAGGAATGACAGCTCTTTCTTGAAGTCGAGGAACACAGGTTTGATAGGTTCAACCTCGCTTTGCTGAATTTCCTCCACAAAGGCACTAACCTTATCGCGGTTGGTGGGAATGGGAGTGATAGCGGGCTTCTCTATTTTCTTCAGCGTGTTGTCAACGCCTTGACGCTTGAATACGGTAACGTAACCGTCGGTAAAGAAACGGTTGGCAAAGGCAACGAGGTCCTGCTTTGTGATTTTCGACAAGCGATCCATCTGACCAACTTCCTGTTGCCATTCTACTCCATTGATGAAGGCTGACATCATCTTACGCGTACGAGCCTCATTGTGGTCCAGACCTCGCAACTCGTCGAGTTTCTTATTGTTGAGAGCTGCAACGAGCAAATCTTCGTCAAACTCGCCTGCCTTAAGTTTCTCAATCTCTTCGAGCAATAGCGCACGCACTTCTTCCAAACTTTGTCCCTCCTTTGGTGTTCCTCCAACAAGGAAGAAACCATAGTCGAGCATTGGCTCTACGGTTGACCAACTCTCCATCACCTTCATCTCCTGATTCAGGTCGAGGTCAAGAAGTCCGGCTTTACCGTTGCACAACACAGCATCCATGAGTTCCAAAGTATCGTTCTGCAGCGATTGGGCCTTTTCGCTACGCCATCCCAACCATATATTCTCTGCTTCCAGACCAATAACAGTGGTGTCAACGGGTTGCGTCATTGGTTCCATTTCTGGGAACTCGGGCTGACTGACATCCTCACCTGCCTTCCACTCTCCAAAGTATTTCTTCAGTATTGCCAGAGTCTTATCGGGGTCGAAGTCGCCTGCCATACATATTGCCACATTGTTTGGCACATACCACTTGGCAAAGTAGTTCTTGATGTTAGTGATAGAAGGATTCTTCAGATGTTGCTGAGTTCCGATGGTAGTCTGAGTTCCATATGGGTGACCTGGGAACAGTTTAGCCATCATGGCCTCGTACTGTTTGTTGGAGTCACTTGTCAAACCAATGTTGTATTCCTCATACACAGCTTCCAGTTCGGTGTGGAAGCCACGAATGACCATATTCAGGAAACGGTCGGCCTGAATCTTTGCCCAGTTCTCAATCTCGTTTGAAGGAATATCCTCTATGTAGCAGGTAACATCATTAGAGGTAAAGGCGTTAGAACCTTGCGAACCGATGGCAGCCATCAGTTTGTCGTATTCGTTAGGAATGAAATACTTGGCTGCCAACTGACTGACGCTGTCAATCCCGTGATACATCTGTTTGCGCAGAGTTTCATCGGTGGTTACGCGATACTCCTCATAACGGCGCTCGATGTCGTCAAGCAGAGGTGCTTCGGCTTCAGGGTCAGTAACTCCGAACTGACTGGTGCCCTTGAACATCAGATGCTCAAGATAGTGGGCTAAGCCAGTAGTCTCTGCTGGGTCGTTCTTCGAACCTGTGCGAACAGCGATGTATGTCTGAATCCTTGGGCTCTCCTTGTTGACTGATAAGTAAACTTTCAGTCCGTTGTCCAGCGTATAGATGCGTGTCTGCATAGGGTCACCCTTCACGCTCTCATACTTTCCTTTCTTACAAGCACTGAACAAGCACAGTGCCATCAGCATTACTAAAAAATTCTTTCCTTTAATCATCATATCTTTTTCTAAACTTCTTGCCCCGCTTCGCTCTGCAAGCGTAGCCCTAACGGGCGTCCGATTACTAAATCCCTAAACCTCCATTTCACCACTTAAAGTCCAACACACCCACGAACTGTCCGTTCTTTCCCTGATGGTCGAGGGGAATCTCGCGTCCATCGGCGTTAGGCAGGTATTTTGTGTATTCAAAATATGAATGTGAGTGTCCACCCAGCACCACATCGATGCCTCGTGTTCCACGAATGAGGGCAGGGTCTTGGTCGTCGCTGTCACCATAACCCAGATGTGACAAGCATATTACGAAATCGCAACATTCCTCACCACGCAGCTTATCAACTATTCCCTGAGCTACTTCCAATGGTTTGTGATATACCACTCCCTGACAGTTTGCCGATGATACCAATCCTTCCAACTGTGGACAAACACCAAATATTCCGACACGTATGCTTTCATATTCCTTTATAATGTATGGTTTCACAAGTCCTTCACATACGGTTCCCGTGAAATCGTAGTTAGAGCATACGATTGGGAATTGAGCCATTCGGAACAAACGTGCCATATTCTCCATTCCGCAGTCGAACTCGTGATTTCCAATTGTGCATGCATCGTAGCCCATAAGATTCATCAGCGATACCTCCACTTCACCTTTGAAGAGACTATAGTAAACGCTACCCTGTGAAAAGTCACCGCAGTCGAGCAGAAGCATATTAGGATACTTTTGGCGCAGTTCCTTAACGAGCGATACACGACGTATGAAACCGCCTTTGTCGGCTTGCTGTGGTTTAATATCGTGGGGCGATATAGGCTCCACACATGAGTGCGTGTCGCTGGTGTGAACGATGGTCAAACTCTGCGCGTTTGCCCAATTGAAAATGAGAAAATGAGAAAATGAGAAAATGAGGAAAAATATTGTGCGTTTCATAATCATTAATCCCTAATTCTTAACTCTTAATTCTTAATTACAATTCGTCCTTCTATTGACGAATTGATCGTCTTGTGTTGCTGGATGCTGTTCATCATGCAGTCACGAGTGAAGAGATTGCTTACATCAAGTTTAACGGCCTTCTTCAGCGAATACATCTTATCGTTACCTTCTGCCAAATAATCGAGTGTAGCGATGCGATATATACGTTCTGGGTCTATAGTCTTACCGTTCAGTTTAGCATCCAATAGTTTGCCGTCGGGAGTAATCTCAAGCTTCACCTCATGACTTACACCCTCTCCGCGCACAGCGGCAATATCTTGGAACAGTCCCATAAGGTCGCTGCCCTTCAGTTGCGCTATTGCCAGTCGATTATCGAACGGTGAAATCAAGATTATATCGCCTCTGCGTATCGTACCCTTTGGCATATTGTTGCGCAGACCGCCAACATTCACCAGTCCCATATCGGCTTTCTTTCCATCCAGAAAATCAGAGAACTCCACCAATACGTCTGCTGCCCAGTTGGAAAGCAGACTCTCGGGTCTTCCGGCCGACATACCTACAAGACTCTTTCCCAACACAGGAGCCATAACGCTATCTACTGCTGGCTTGAACTTTTCCATTACAGCCAAAGCCTCTTTGTCCAGTTGGGCATCCAGTCTGTTAGTAACTTCTATGCGCTCAGTCACTATTTGTCTCTGCCCCAAGCAATACATGGGCACGAGCAAAAACAATATCAGAATTTTCCTTCTCATATCTTTATAAATACATTTTACGCCGCTAGGATACGAAGAACTTAGTCGCAGTCATAAGTGTAGTCGGCAGGACCGTCAGCATCCGTAGGCCAACCCGGATTTTGATAAAGTATGCTCATACCAGCAGATGTGGAAGTAACACCCTCTGGAGAAATCACGAGCAGGAACTCACCAATGGGAATGGGCTCAAGATAGTGAGGCTTGGGGAAGTTGTATCCATTATAGGCCGCACTGGTGGATGTAATCTGCAATGGGCGCAGATAGTTAGATACGCCGCTCTGACTCACTACGTCGGGAGCTAAGTATTTGCCTGGATTGTCGTCATACAAATTCTTGTTCTTGGTGCCCCACAGACGGAAGCCCTCGGGCTGGTAGTTCTGCATCTTATCGAGTGCACGCCAACGCTTCAGGTCATCAAAACGCATTCCTTCGGCAATGAACTCACAACGACGTTCACGACGTATATTGTATAAAGTCTTGTCGATGAGTACGCCCTTGGAATATACTGCCAAATCGTTCTCCTTAGAGAGGTCGGTGTTGTTGATGGTCTTAGAATAATCTGTGTCAACACCTGCTCTTGCACGTAAGGCTTTCCAATATGTATCGCAGTTTCCGCCCAGATTCCCATTGCGCATGTAGTATGCCTCAAGATAGTTGAGATAGCACTCAGCCGCACGGAAGATGGGAACGGCTGTGGTGCAGTTATACTGAGTACGCTGTTCACCGCCCGGATCGTTACTGGTGTATTTGGCAAGTGAATAGTTGCCTACGAGCCACTTGCAGATATCGTAGCCTGTGGTCGATTTCTCATTACCACTATTATATATATATGGGCGGTTGTAGAAAGTGGTATCGTTGACGTTCTTTCCGGTTACAGGGTCTAAGGAAGTGGTAATGTAACTGCCGGCAGCACGTACACTACCTGTCAGACGTGAGTCACGACCCTGAAATTCAGTATATGTGTCCACTGCATCACCCAGATAACCGCTGCCTGCGGCATAGATGGGCAGACCGTTAGCCATAAGGAACGAATTAACCAAAGCGCGAGTTGCACCACATCCACCACCATTCCTAAGGAATGCTGAACAACTATGCGAAAGCACACCCTTCTGATAGTAACGAGCCAATATCACCTCGCTTCCTTCAGGGAAAGTTGAGGTGTAGTTGTTGAACATAGCCTGATAGTCGGCATCAAGAGGACGCTTTGCTGCCACATGGTCGGCTGCGGCTATAGCCTCATCGAGGAAGAAGTCAACCTCTGCGGATGCAGAACCAGCCTTGAACGTAAAGCTTGGCCAAGTAGATACACCGGGCCATTTGGCGTTGCCCGGAACAAAGCAAGTGCCTGCATGATAGCGTTCCCACGAGGCCTCGTAAAGAGCTACACGGGAAAGTAGGGTATAAGCAGCATCCTGATTGATGCGTCCGGTCTCAGGTGAGTTGTCCTGTAGCAAGCCAATAGCCGTCTTCAGGTCGTCAATGATAAATCGGGCCACTTCGTTACGAGGATAGCGTTTGGCAGCAGCAGTCAAAGTCGCTCTGTCATCCACCATAAGGCTCTTTATTATTGGAAGGTCGCCATAATTCTTCAGCAGACGGAAATATTCGTAGGCACGGAAGAAGTATGCTTCGCCTAGATAGTGCTTTGCCATTGTCTGGTCGGCAGGTTCGTTAATGGCAGCCTCCATTTTGTTCAGAGAATAGTTGATGGCTCTCAGGCGGTCAAAGTTCCATATATTGTTGTAGTTGCTTTGGGCCTGTGTCTTGTAGTCGCCGTTGCTGAGGAAAATGGCAAAATATCCGTTTTTACACTGGTTATCACTGCAACAGTCCTCGTTATAGGTACCTCCATATATTTCCTTATTCTGCGGCAGATATTTGTAGAGGTCATTGACAGCCACCTTAAAGTCCTCGGCTGTATGGAAATAGGCCTCTTCACTCTTGAAGGACAACGGCTCGCGTTCCAGAAAATCATTGCAGGAGCTAATGAGCAATGCTGCTCCTATGATGGCAATATATCTTTTCATAATATTCTTCACTTCTTAAACTTCTTAAACATCTTAAACTCTTTACTCTTTTAGAACGTCATATCCAGTCCAACGGAGAAAGTCCTATAGTTGGGATATACCTTACCTGCTCCGTAACCGCCGCCGTTATCAATACCTTCTGGGTCGAAGATGCGCAGTTTCGTAAAGGTCAGCAGATTCTCGCCAGAAACATAGAGACGTGCTTTTTTAATAACCTTGTTTATTTTCTCGTTCTTTGGAAGTGAGAAGCCCAATTGAACGCTCTTCAGACGCAGATAGGCTGCGTTTTGCAGGAAACGGTCGGAAGCCTGTATATTGTTCTGGTCTATACGAATTCGTCCATAATAGGCATCGAGGTTGGCTCCAAGTTCAGAACCTGCGTAGCGGTAATAGTCGAGGTGGTCGGTAAAGAGATTACGCTGCCACTCCTGAGAGATTCCGTAGAAGGGAGCACAGTTCTCAAAGAGGAAGTCGCGCTTACCGATACCTTGGAAGTAGATGCGGAAGTCGAACCACTTGTAGTCGCCTGACAAAGTGAATGAGTAAGCAAAGCGAGGTGTTGAGTTACCAATGCGAATCATATCACCGTGATCGGACAGCGTGCAGCTACCTGCATCCACCTTTCCGTCTCCGTTCAGGTCAGCATACATAAGGTCGCCGCCGCCCCAGTTTGTACCTATGGCCGATTGTGAAACTTGTGAGAGATAGTTGTTCATCTCTTCGTCGCTCTTTGCAATTCCTATAACATGATAACCCCAAATCTCACCATATTTCTTACCTTCATACCAATAAGCACCATTGCGTAGGGTAGCGCTTGTGCCGAAGCATTGTCCTGTTGGCGAATAGTATTTGGTAATTACGGTATTGTAATCAGAGAGATTGGCTTGAATGCTGTAGTTGAACTTACCGATGCGGTCGCGCCAAGTAACGTCAACCTCCCAACCACGAGTACGGAGTTCGGCATTGTTGGTCTTAGGTGCTGCAGCACCATAGAGAGCCGGCAGAGGTAGAGCTGGTCCCACCATATCTTTCGTAGTACGTTCGTACCAGTCGAATGAAATAAGGAAACGACTATTAAGCATTGTCAAGTCTGTTCCGACTCCGCGATTGACGATAGTTTCCCACGTCAGCGATTGAGAGTAAGGACTGTAAACCGGCAGTGACGACTGCTGCTGTCCACCTAATACCAAAGAAGTGGTATTGAGGTATAGAGCCTGATAATAGGGATAGAACGAGGTAGTGTTCTGATTACCCAATGTACCATAAGAGGCACGAATCTTCATGTTGTCGAGGAATTTCTGCTTAACCTTGCTCATGAATTTTTCCTCGGTAATGTTCCAACCGATAGAAGCAGAGGGGAAATAGCCCCAACGTTGGTCGCTTGGGAAACGACTGGCACCATCGGCACGGAAGTTAACTTCAGCCAGATAGCGATACTTGTAGTTATAGTTGACACGGGCAAACAGACCCATCGACGACCATTCGCCAGCAACACTTGAGTTCATATCGCGATACTGAATGCCATCTGTAGTTGTTGGATAGTTGTAGTCGGCGTGACGATGAGTCTTAGTCTTGTAATATTCTGTCTGTCCACCCAATAGGAACGTAAACTCGTGACCGCTCTTCAACTTTAGGTTGTAGTCAGTATAAAGATTGGTCTCGAAGTAGTTTACTCTGTTTTTAGCCTTTTCTAAGTATGTCTCACCACCTGCGGGATGCACACTGAACGTACCCGTGCTCGCATTTATGACGTGCTCGTTTGCTGTAACATCACGGAAAGCCGGCAGATATGCCCAAGTCTCAGCCTGTGTGGATAAACCGTAAGCCGCAGGCAGGTGATAAATCATAGGATTAAACGTGCGCGTGTAGGGATTGCGCTCTACGCGACTATTTACTTCTGCATGAAGCTTCCAGTTTTTGATGGGCTCTACGATAACATTCAACTGGTTGTAAAGCTTACGAGTATCACTGTTGATGCGTCCGCCATTAAGAATCGGTTCCATCATTGAGTCTTCATGATATTCACCGCTATATGGGTTTACCAAAGGAATTACGGGTGAAGTACGACCCAGATTGTGGAAGAACAGGTCGTTGTCCATAACCGAAGGCTTCTCGTTGCTGTCGGCAGTGAGACGTGTACTCCAACCCAATGTCAGATACTTGTTGACGCGAGCATTAATCTTACCTGCAACGTTGAAGCGGCGATACATCTCGTCGGCATAGTTGTAGAGACCAGTCTGTCCCATATAGTTTCCTGAAACGCGGTAGTCGATAGCTTTCGTACTTCCACTAACGCTTAGGTTGTGCTCGTTTGAAACAGTATGGTTCTTCACGTAAACATCATACCAGTTGGTGCTGCCGTAGCCCGCCTGATTTTTGTGCCAAGTGTTTAGGGCTTCATAATATCCCATACTGTAAATCGACTTGCCCGTAACATAGTCACGAATCTTGTCGAGATGGTCGGCAGAGAAAGGCGCTGTGCCGCCTGAATTAATATATGCATCGTTGAGCATATAGGCATATGTGAGACCGTCAACCATATTTGGTACGGACACAGGTTGCTGAATGCGAACGTTGCCGGAATAGTTGACCGAGACTGCACGCTTCTGACCTTTTACACCATTCTTTGTGGTGATGAGAATTACACCAAAGGGAGCACGCGAACCATATATTGAAGCCGCTGCTGCATCCTTCAGTACGGAAACGTTCTCAATATCCGCAGGGTTAAGAGTGTTGATGTCACCTTCCATTCCATCGATAAGAATCAGTGGTGAAGAATTGGAACCGTCACCGAGGTTACCAACACCACGTATATTGATGTTCATTGAAGAACCGGGAGCACCACCCGCGTCGTTAGTGATGTTCAGACCGGCAACAACACCTTGCAACGATTGCACGGCATTGGCTGTAGGACGGTCCTTCAGGGCAGCATCGTCAATAGTCTTAACGGAACCTGTTGCGTTAATCTTCTTTTGAGTGGCAAAACCCACAATCACCACTTCCTTCATGGCTGTGGAGTTGTCGGGCAGCACGTAGTCAATAACACTACGTCCCTTTACTGCTATCTCCTGTGGGTCGTAACCTACATACGATACAACTATGGTGGCATTTTTGTTCGATACACTGAGGGTGAACTTACCGTCGATATCTGTTACAACGCGTTTCTTGGGATTACCCTTTTCCATCACCGAAGCTCCGATTGCTGGTTCTTTCTCGTTGTCAACGACAGAACCCTTAACCGTGAACTGAGCCATCATTGCAGCCGACACAAACAGGAAACTGACGAATAGCAGTATGCGATGTTTTATGTTTTTCATAATAGTAAAAGATTTCGTTGGTTAATCCCTTTCACCAGCCTGACCAAAATTCAGTTGGTACATAACAGTGCTGTCGGAAGTGAATATCTCTTGCGATACAGGTGTCTTGCGGGCATAGTTCTTGTTGCGGAGCGTACGGAAATAGAAGTGCCCGTCTCCGTTGCCCGTAAGGGAGTTGCCTCCTGTGCGGAGGTTATAGTTGAAGAACCACTGAACCTTGCCTTCTGGAGCTACAGGTTCAGGTGCACGCCATTTGGCATTGCTCTGAAGATGTATGGTGAAGGTGTCAGCAGGTGATTCTAGAGTTATCATCTTCATTTTATGGTACACACCTCGTTTGCCAGTTCTGAAGGTGATGGTATCAATCTTGATAATGTATTTACCATCGCCGCCGATTACAGGTATCTTCTTGCCGTTTCCGTCAAGAACGAAATTACCGTCGGCATCCGTTTCGAAGGTGGTGTCCCTTTTCTCATAGGTATCGGTATAGGCGGTGTCGAACACGGCCTCCTCCTCGAGAACATAACTGCGACCAAGTGTGGAGGTCATAATAGAATCCAATGTGAGTTCTGCTTTCAGGTTGAAATCACCCGGGTTTTCTGCTTCTTCCTCGCACGACATTATGGTAAATAGTGCTCCCACAGCCATTGCGAATCCTAAGAGTTTTTTCATGGTTAATATCCTATTTACGGTTAGTTTTTCAAAGGAAAGTGAATAGCGGGCCGAAGCCCACTATTCACAGTTTAAGAGATGTTACTTAACAATTTTCTTGCCGTTGGCAATGTAGATACCGCGCTGAGCCTTTTCAACACGCTGTCCTGCCATATTGTAGATTGCAGAATTTGTCTGCTTAGCTTTCTCAACAGAGATGATGCCGTCCGTACTGCCAGGACAAGGACCATAAGTCAGATTAGGCTTGTTTCCATAAGCGGGCCAGTTGGCTTGCTCCTTATCGTCTGTATAACCGTCGATTGAATAGAACTTCAGTTCTTTGATGAAGATAGTAGATTTAGCCAGTCCTGCTTGAGGCATGTAAATCTTCCATTTTGCAGGCATGCACTGTGAAGTACGTCCATCATAGTTGTCACCCTTGAAATCTTCCATCATGTAGAAGTCAATTTGATAAGTCAGCCAACGGTTCTTGTCGTAAACGTACTCCTCCTCTGTATTAAGTACAGGGTCGCCATCCTCATCATACTCTGCGAATTGTGCAGAATTGATGGTTTGTTCTGGATACTGAACCAAATCGGCAGTTTTGTTGTTGTTGTCAGCGTCCATGAAATACATGTTGCCAATAACACCATCATTTGTGGAAATGGTGTTGCTGAAGATGTTAAACACCATTTTGCAACGAATCCACTGCTTACGCGGTGTGTTGTCAGGATTGGTGAAAATGTTAATCTGAATCTTGTCATTAATAGAAGCCGCTGTGGTGAAACCCAGAGCAGTCTGCGCTGTTGAGTTGGCACCATTGATGCACATTACCTTACCGATGCCTTCACCCAAATCAACTACGGCAGTACCATCCATGATAGCCTGAGTGTCTGATGTGGCATTAGCTGAGATGCATCCTCCATTCTCAAGGTACTCACTTCCACCGAGGGTGTAAGAAAATGTGAAAGGAGTGTTCCAGGATGTGTCATAGTGTTTAACGACCATCTTTGTGCCAACTTCCTGATTAGCCCAATCGTAGGCCTTAGGAGTAATGTCGATAAGAGATTCTTCCTGAGCCATAACTCCGGTTGTTGCAAACAACGTTGCGAGAAGTAAAAGTTTCTTCATTAGCGAAAAATATTAAAAGGGTTAATAATGAGTTTACTTAATTGCGATTTTCTTTTTACCAACTATATTCACACCTTTCTGCAGCTTATTAAGGCGCTGTCCGGAAAGAGTGTAAATATATCCATCACCATTAGAAGAATTGGTGGGGTTGATGCTTTCTATTCCTGATAAAACATCTTCGGGATTCACCAAACTCCACCAAGCCGAATTCTTTGAATTACCTGAAATAGATACGATGTTGCCTTTGTTTGCGTTTAAAGTCAAAGCACGACTGCCGTCACTATAAGTGACAGGAGTGGTTTCTTTGGCATAATCTAAGGCGAAGCCCTTTGTGGCGTCCTTCAACATGTAGAAATGACAAGCTTCATCCGACAAAGGCACAGCCTTGGTCGTTGAAGTCGATTTACCTGCAGCCTTACCAGTCTTTGATACCAGATAGTACCGACCATGAATATCGGCAGGAGCTATACCGAACAACAGGCTGTCGTTGGCTTGCTTAATTTCGCTGATATCAGTTGTTACGAGCGTCTCCTCGTTGTTTACTGACATAAAGCGTGCATTATTGTCGTAGTTTCGAAGCATGTAATACTTATCTACTTCGTATGTTTCAGGAGCCTGCCAGATGCGCACGTACTCCACATCCATCTCGTAGGTGTACGTTGGGTCGGGATTCTCGTAGCCCCATCCTGAGTTCTTACCCAGAGATTGGTTAAGAATCAGTTCAAACTCCTTGTTATAGGGGAACTGATATTTCTCATATTCAGGGTGTGCATCAAAATCGAGGGTCGTGTCCTTATTGTAACGGAATATTTGCCTGCCGTCGCAATAGAAAATAAGCGAATTCTTGTCCCAATAAAGCGAGTAGATATGGTAGCCGGCAGAGGTCGACTTGTTGTTCGTCCAAGAGTATGACTTACCAACAGAATGTCCGTTAGGGTCATTTGGGTATCGTGCTGCAACATGCACTGTGCTGTGTACCGTACTGCTGTTGCCCACCATTTCCATAATATCGATTTCACCACACTGAGGCCACCCGTCGTTAAATACAGGCATCATCCATATAGCAGGGAAGTTGGAGGCGTGGGGATTACATTTTGCTTTCACCTCAATAATGCCGTACTTGTAGCCCTTCTTCATACGAATACCACCCGTGATGAAACCGCTTGCAGCGCCGTTTGTAGTCTTGGCATACAACTTCAACTGACCGTTTTCGAACTTATGCACCAAGGCGTGCTCCTCATCGGTAGTACCCATTCGTTGGTTCCATACTGAACTGGCCTTAGTACAATAGTTCCAGTTGCGCTCCATATTCTCAGTACTCTGGAAGTCGCCTGTGCAGTTTGCCAGTTCTGCTTCGGACAGAGTGAGCAGTGAAGATGCCCGTTCGGGAGTTTCTGAAGAATATACTAATGAGTATCCGTTAACACTGATTTGTGCACAAATCTGCATCACACAAACTAACGTGAAAACTGTGGCAGCAATGAATCTTTTAGTCATGATATTGACAATAATATGGTTAATTTGTTGCAAATATATAATTTTATATTTGAAGTTCCAAGTCTTCGCGCTGATATAATTGATGTATATTTTGAAATTTTGGCTCATTATTCGAAAAATACAAAATAAATTTGGAGTTATGATTACTTCTTCGTACCTTTGCACCCGCTTTCCGCCCCAGGTCGCTGGCAGGATGAAGAGTTCCCTGTTATGCCTCGGGTTGAGATGTACAACAATTTAACAAACCAAAACAATGGCAGATTTAATTAAAATTGCTGAGGAAGCATTTGCTACAGGTAAGCAGCACCCCGCATTCAAGGCTGGTGACACAGTTACCGTAGCTTACAAAATCATCGAGGGCAACAAGGAGCGTATCCAGCTCTATCGTGGCGTTGTCATCAAGATTAGCGGTCACGGAGACAAGCGTCGCTTCACAGTCCGCAAGATGTCTGGAACCGTTGGTGTAGAGCGTATCTTCCCCATCGAGAGTCCCAACATCGACAGCATTACCGTTAACAAGGTAGGTAAGGTACGTCGCGCTAAGCTGTACTACCTGCGCAACCTGACCGGTAAGAAGGCTCGTATCGCTGAAAAGCGCGCAGCAGTTGCTGCTGAGTAACAAGCGAGCGTATTGAGAAATGACTGGAAAAGGCATCACGAGCAAACGCTCAGGATGCCTTTCTCTTTTCTCAGTTTAACCCCAAACACCACAGATATGATTCACCTGAGAAACATAACCAAAAGCTTCGGGCAGTTACAAGTACTGAAGGGTATAGACCTCGATATCAGTAAGGGCGAGATTGTAAGTATCGTTGGTCCCAGCGGTGCAGGCAAGACTACCTTGCTGCAGATAATGGGCACTCTCGACAAACCTGATACAGGAACTGTAGAGATTGACGGTGTGGACACAAGTCGTATGTCGCAAAAACGTCTCAGTCGTTTCCGCAATCAGAAGATAGGTTTTGTATTCCAGTTCCATCAGCTATTGCCGGAATTTACGGCTTTGGAGAATATTATGATTCCAGCTTTTATCGGTGGAATGGGAAAAAAGGAAGCTAAGGCACGTGCCGAAGAACTTCTTGCCTTTATGGGACTTAGCGACCGCGCACAGCATAAGCCCAACGAACTCTCAGGTGGTGAGAAACAGCGTGTAGCTGTTGCTCGTGCTTTGGTGAATAATCCGGCAGTAGTGATGGCTGACGAACCATCAGGAAGTCTGGACACTAAGAACAAAGAGGAACTGCACCAGCTATTCTTCGACCTTCGCGAGCGTTTCGGTCAGACATTCGTCATTGTAACACACGACGAGGGTTTGGCAGATCTCACCGACCGCACTATCCACATGCGCGACGGTCAGATCGAAATCCTCTAAATAAGTTTTACTGAAGTTTTTTGGAGAAGAGCTTTGTGAGCCAACTTGAGCGGCGTGTTACCACACGTCCGTTAGGTTGGAATATGGAAAGCGTATCCGTAGGCTCACCCCACTGGTCGGGGTAGAGCATCATCACGCTTGTACGACTGAAATGACGATGTATTATCTGTGGAAGACTGTCGAAGCGGCTTTGATAGGAAATAGAGCCCTGACGAGCAGTAACGAATATGAACATGTGGTCCATACTGGAGCGTGATGCAAGCTGGAGAATATGTGTCCAGCGGTCCATCTCCACGAATTCCGAACGGAGGTTTCCGTGCTTCTGCTGCATATAGCCCTGTATGTAAGGCAACGTGTCGGGATGAGCGTGGAACTCAAGATGACAGTCGAGTTGTTCACCAATACGGCTCACGTGCTCCAGCCATTTGAAGAATCCCACCTCGTATTCAGCCTTCTGAGGAACAGCAATAATGACGCGGCGGAGAGTACCTGCCGGAACAATGCAACGCATAACTATAACCTCGCGTCGCGTTCCTTCCAATATATTATCGATAACAGTGCCTAAGGATGCTTTTGGCAGGTCGTTCGTCTGGTCCGACAGGCTCATGATGACCTCACCACAATCATTCTCAGTCATCGTGTGCAGAATGCCGCTGGCGATGTTGGTGGAAACGCGGTTCAGGGTTACCATCTGAATGTCGGCTGCCGCTGCTGCATCCTGTGCCTTATCCAGTATCTTACGTGCCAACTGATGCTGTTTTTTACCCATTTCATCGTCGAAAGAGACCGTCAAGCCGATAAGACTCTCAGGAATATACGGGTTGCGGATGAGCATTGCCAACTGTGTCAGCGAATCCACATTCTCTTCGCGCGAATACGTCACAAGACAGCGTCCGTGATACGAACCTCGGTTCTCTTCGAACTGCGTGTCCTTCAACACAAGGCGTCTTGCTCCGCGATTTGTTGCCAACGATGATATTATGCAGGAGAAAAGAATAAGCATAACAGTACCGTTGAGAACAGCGTTGTCCATCAGTTGTACCGATGGGTCTGTACCTATCATCACTATAGCAAGGGTACCTGCTGCATGAGCATTTGTAAGTCCGAACATCAAGGTTCCGCTGTCGCGGTCGCCACTCGAAGTCAGAGTCATTATTACTGCTGCAAGCCATTTGCCCAAGGTGGCAGCGACCACTATCACTGCAACAACCCACAGCGTATTAGTATCCGAGAAGAGAATGTTCACATCTATTATCATTCCCACACCTATAAGGAAATAAGGAATGAAAAGGGCATTGCCGACAAACTCTATTCGGTTCATCAATGGTGAGGTGCGGGGAATGAGTCTGTTCACCACTAAACCGGCAAGGAAGGCTCCCAACAGTCCCTCCAGCCCTACGAGTTTTGCCAACGATGCGCTGAGGAAGACGAGGGCAAGGATGAAAGTGTACTGCATTACGCTATCATCGTAGCGGCGCAGGAACCAACGTCCCACACGCGGAAATACCATCACCACAAACGCACCATACAGAACACACTTCAGCGTGAACAGCAGCCAGTAAAGCCAATCGGCATCCCCATGTAGGCGTCCGACCGTTATTGCCACCATCAACAAAGCCAGGAAGATGGCAATAGCTGTAGCAACAACACTGATTACCACACTCCTGTGCCTTCCTATACCGTAACGCCCCACTATGGGGTATGATACCAACGTGTGGGAGGCAAGTATGCAGGCCAGCAGCATTGAAGTCTCCGGACCGTAATGCAGAACGTAGCGTGCAGAAATGAAACCGAGGGCGAACGGGATGAGGAACGTGAGCAGTCCGAACTGCAGACCGCGCCGTCCATAGTGCGACACGCTGCCCATATCCAGTTCCAGCGCGGCAAGGAACATGATGTAGTAGATGCCCACCTGTCCGAAAATCTCGAACGAACGATCGCGCTCGAAAACGTTAAATCCAAAGGGACCTATCAGCACGCCTGCCAGCATCAGTCCTATAATGGGCGGAATGCGCAGCCTCCTCAGCAACAAAGGGGCTGAAAGGATAATCACCAGCACAAGGAAAAATACCCAGGTGGGGTCGGTTATTAAGGCAGATGTCTGAATCACGGCACAAAGATACGAATAAAGTAAAAATTAAAAATTAAAAATTAAAAATTATTTTGTACCTTTGCAGCGCAAAACCCAAAAACATAAGACTATGCGAGTAGCAATTGTAGGCGCCAGCGGCGCAGTAGGACAGGAATTCCTGCGAGTACTGGATGAGAGAAATTTCCCAATCGACGAACTTCTGCTTTTTGGTTCTAAGCGTAGTGCAGGCACTAAGTACACATTTCGCGGTAAGGAGATAGAAGTGAAGCTGTTGCAGCACAACGACGATTTCAAGGGTGTTGACATAGCTTTCACAAGTGCAGGCGGCGGTACTTCAAAGGATTTTGCCGAAACCATCACCAAATACGGTGCTGTGATGATTGACAACTCCTCAGCTTTCCGTATGGATGAGGATGTGCCCTTGGTAGTGCCCGAATGCAATGCTGAAGACGCCCTCAACCGTCCTCGCAACATTATTGCCAATCCCAACTGCACCACCATCATGATGGTAGTGGCTTTGCAGGCTTTGGAAAACATCAGTCACATCAAGCGCATACATGTTGCTTCATATCAGGCTGCCAGCGGTGCTGGAGCTGCTGCTATGGCTGAGCTCTACGAGCAATACCGTCAGGTGTTGGCAGGCGAGAAGCCCACAGTTGACAAGTTCGCCTACCAGTTGGCCTTCAACGTTATTCCTCAGATTGACGTGTTCACCGACAACGGCTACACGAAGGAGGAGATGAAGATGTACAACGAGACAAAGAAAATCATGCACACCGATGCCGATTGCTCTGCAATGTGTGTTCGCGTTCCTTCTCTGCGTTGTCACAGCGAAAGCGTTTGGGCAGAAACAGAGCGCCCCGTAAGCGTCGAGGAGTTTAAGGAAGCAATTAAGAACGGCAACGGTCTTCAGTTGGAGGACGACCCACAGAACAAGGTCTATCCTATGCCTCTCTTCCACGAGAACTGCGACGATGTTTTCGTAGGTCGCATCCGTAAGGACCTTGCTAATCCCAACGGCATCACTTTCTGGCTCGTTTCCGACCAAATCAAGAAGGGTGCAGCCCTCAATGCCGTGCAGATTGCGGAGTACTTGATAAAAGTAGGCAATATAGGCTGATATTCCCTGCTTTTTAATGAAACATCGCCTGCTTCTCGTTTGTTGGCTTCTTACTCTCGTGCCCATATCCCTGTTGGCTCGTGATAAGGATTC
>Ga0247611_10003414_pt1 | contig 23593 bp, 20 predicted proteins | sample 177DNAGHGhighgp2_FD_192422 | JGI IMG/M metagenome (GOLD analysis project Ga0247611, IMG submission 192422) | Sheep rumen microbial communities from Palmerston North, Manawatu-Wanganui, New Zealand - 1770 DNA GHGhigh gp2 | ecosystem: Host-associated > Mammals > Digestive system > Stomach > Rumen... | reverse complement strand
TAGATCTCTCCCCCCAAGTCGTTAAAGTGGGTAGCTCGTACCAATCTATGAAAGGTAATACCGGCTCCCTGGAGCAGAGTGGGAAATTTGATACAATATCCGATCTCGCACTACCTAGTCCATCCCTAATATATATAAACTTTTTATAATTTCAATAAAATTAAAAAAAGCAGACTTTACCAGTAAATCTGCTTCATATTTGAGTTAGAATTTTGTATATTTTGGATATAATCTGACAAACACTTTACCTATCAAATCTATATCTCTAACTATATAATTCGCTCATTCGTAACATTCTATTCAGAAACAACACAATGAGTCTGTTGTCCTTCATCTATTATCTCACATTACAAAATATCATCACTGTACTTTGAATTCATCTTTTCCACAAGTTGCATTAGTTTTGAGTCATTCCGGCAAATATGGTTCTGGCAACAATTCACAGTTGTTTCATTCTGAATCTTTTACAATTGATCAAGGAATATTATCAGAACAAATATAAACTTCCCCATCTTGAAATTTTACAGTTTCTCAAGGCAATCAAATTATTCTTTTGATATACGGAGATGTCTTACCTGGAGCCACAAATACTATTACATCTCACCTACCAAAGCTACTAAAACGCTGAGTTATTTTTTCTACAATAATCCAATCTTTTTGAGCAAAATTTGGAGCCATACTTGATCAAATAACTGTATAAGGAGTAGCTATAAACAGCCTAATAAACAATACTATTCAAAATACTAAAACCAAAAATACTACTAAATCAAAAACTTCTGCCCAAAATTTTCACTGTTTTTTCCAAGAAAAAGACATTTTAAATAAAAACTAAACTAAATTTATCAAAAATAAACAATAATTAATTATATCAGATTCATATCAAAAAACAAGCAAATTTACAGCCATAAAAATTATCCTTAAAAACTCTTAATTTCTTAATAAATTCATAGACACTAACCACCGACCACATCAATTGCTGCTGCCGTATCAATAGCAACATTATTTACTACTAAAACATTCGAAATTACATAAGCAGCTCCTATTACTAAGACTCAAATAAGAATATACAATATTGTTTTTTTCAGACCTTCTCTCATTTTTGGGTCATCTGGTTTTGTGAAAATCTTATATCACTGTATAATAATCAAAACAACTATAGCAAATGTAGTCAATCACATCACCCAATTAATAACCTGAGCAATAAGAGGGATAGATCAAAATTCTAAAATACGATTTCACTGTTCATCTATTCGAGTAGGAACTGCTTCGTCTGATCATTGTCTAACTATCTTCAATACACTATCTTGATTTCACATAACAGCTTCTACAATCTGTTTAGATCACATTACAATTAATATTCATACCACACACCAAATAATAATTCAACCCGCCTTTTTCTTTGCAGAATCATCCGTTGAAGTAACAAATCAAATAGCTTTACCTGCCATAACAAAAAATAATATTCAAAGTACAAAATATAAAGCTATTTTTATAAAAGGATACATTATTTTTTGATATAAATTATCTGCAAATAATATTCAATTTGGCTGATATCCATTCATCTGATTCGCAAATTCATTTTGTATTATTCCACCACCTCACACTAAAGATGTAGCTAAAAAATTTGCTGATACCATAATAATAATTCACAAAATACCAAATACAACCAATCTTATTCATTCTTTCATTTTTTCCTCCTTATCAGATGTCATAATATCATAAGCTCCAAAAAATGCTACAGTAATTCATATCACTATAAAAACATCAATCACATAACTAATTATTTGAACAACTTGTTTATTAAACATACTAGCTCATTTTTCTCATTCTCAATCAATAACTTCTCCATCTCCATGTATAGCACTGTACAAAGAATAATCATCCGTCGTAGATCCCATTATATTATCATAAGGACTTTGAGCTAATGTTAAATTAAATATAGGGAAAAAATTTATCACTCCGCATAATGATAACATAGCTATAGATAAGAATTGTTTTACTATTTTCATATGAATAAATTAAATATTAAAGATTATATTAACGAAATATTAGAGATATTATTTCAGATAAGATAGGAATTTTTAATATTTTTTTCCTTTTCATATAAAATATCACACCCCTAATAATTCGTAAAAACATAGCAATAAATAATATAAGATTTTCCCATGAAAAACTAATTCAACGATATAATAAAAAAAGTATACCAACAAACAAAACATACTGAATTACTATTCATATTCAAAGACTTTGTCACTGCATATATCCTTGTTTCATAGCTTGTAATATTGTTTCATAGTTTAAATTTTTTAATTTTGAAATTATAGGGGCAAAAATATATGCAAATATCTCTCATGGATTACACAAAAATGATGAATTTATTACCTTTTTCATACTAAAAGGTATTATATCTATATTTATCATTAAAAGAATAATCCTAATAGCTATAATTATTAAAACTCCAATTCAAAAAGAATTTCATAATAATAACGTTCAAAAAATGAAAAAAGTTCGTAATAAAACAGATTCTTTCATCCATCGATACGGCATGTTATAATTTTCTTGACGAAATCGTAAAACAAAATTCATAATTGGTATATATACCTTCAATATCTGTAATTTGTTTGGAATTCTCTGCATAATTGATTCATTTTCACTCCACATAGATAAATTATTTACACAAGAAAATATTGAAAAAACTGATATAATAAAAATTGCTATACTTCCAAATGTTATAACCTGTGATAAAACTCGGTCCGTTAAAAATAAATTTAAACAACTACATATCAATACAATTATAAGAAAAACTATATTTAGATATCAGATTTTAAGATATCATGCTATAAAATTTCTATCTGATTCATCAAATAATGAATTAGACTTTACTCTATTTTTTACAAATGGAGCAAAAAACATTACTCCAGCGATAGCAGAAAGCTTTACATCCGATGAAATAATATTTTTTTCCACATCCATTATAAATAATTAAACTAATATAAAGTTTTATAAATTTTTCTTTTTTACATCAGTTGTAATCAATTCTTTTTCAGTTGGTGATGCAACAATTCTCAATGCGATATGCTGATTCCCAGCAAATATCAATCCCTCTCAGACTCCACATGAAATCAGTTTTTGCTGCTCTGATTCTGATAGTCACAAAAGCTGATTTAACGATTTTATGGAAGTGGTTGATTGTTTGAGAAGAATTTGTATTGATGAATTTGAAACTATAGGTTTCCCATATGGACTTCTTACAAAATCTTCAATATCCTGTGATATTGTTGTGATTCATAATCAATATTTTCTAGCTCTTTTAGTCATACTAAACATAAAATTAGCTGAAACATCATTTTGAAGCATAATCCACGCTTCATCACACACTAAAAGTCTTTGACGTTTTGCAGACCTAACCTTAGTTCGAATAAAATTGAGAACATTATACATTGCTGGAGTTTTTAATGCATCTTCAAGGTCACGAATACTAAATACAGTAATACGATTATTGATATCCACATTTGTATAATTATTAAATAATTTTCCAAACGTTCATGTAGCATATTTGCTCAAACGTAACCCCACTTGTTCTCCACCAGCCATTCCATTTAAAATATTCATCAAATCTTCCATCAACGGAGGTTGTTTTCATTCATAATCATCATCTTCCAAAGAAAATCCACGAAGCGCATAAGTATTTTGTAATGCTTTATCCAATACAGCTTCCTCTTCAGCAGATAATTTTCATATCAAAATTTGAATTAATCAAATTAAAGTCATAATCTGAGAACGAAGAAGATCTCATTTCCCATATTCCACATCTTCAATTTTCGGAGGCAAATCAAATGGATTAATATATTGCTGAGCATTCGTTGCAATATTGATATAAGTTCCACCTACAGCCTCACACAACTCTTTATATTCATTTTCTGGGTCAATAACTATTATATCAATTCAATTTAATAAATATCTTAAAATTTCAAGTTTCACTGTAAATGATTTTCATGCTCATGATGTAGCCAAAATAACACTATTCATATTTGGCAATCTATCACTAAATCTATCCATAATAATCAATCCTCATGTATGAAGATTTAGTCCATAAAAAATTCAAGTATTCTGAACCAAATCATTGGAAATAAATGGAAAACTTCATGCAAGAGATGATGTTACGGCGCTTCTACTAATTCACAAATCATCGATACACAATGGCAAGGTTGAAGTCATTCATTCATCCATCCTATGATTAGCTGTTTTTACCGATATACCATACCCACTAATTTTTTGCTCAAATTTTTTCCCATCCTCTTTCAATATATTTTCATCAGTATTATAAATTGTAAAATAGTTAGAAAGCTCAAAATATCTCTCTTCTCTAGTACTCAATTTTTCCCTAATCAATTCAACATCTCTATACTGCTGCTCTACTTCTTTATCTGTAGTTATTCACTTAGAAATAGCTTCATTTAATTCAGCCTTTATTTGTGTAGATTTTCTTTTAAGCATAGCCTGCATCGCAGAATCATCTTCTGGATAAATAAAAAACGACATATCTCGTTTTGTATGCATACTCATCAAATCTCTAGTCCATAAAGCATCAATATATGTAGGATATCTCTGCGTATAATAAGTCCTTCATAAGATTCAACTTACATTCATTTCATTACTCTTGTATTCCCAATATGATGGAGCTATATGAGACTTAAAATCAGCAACATTCGCCGTATATTCTTCATCTACTTTTTTAATAAACCTTCTCATATCAGAAGTAATCATACTATCTTTATATTCTGAATCTGGAATTTCTAACATCTTTTTAATTTGCTCACGTAATTCCATATTCTTTTTTTCTAGTTCGCCCTCTTTGTCTTGATTTTCCGTTGTTTTACTATAATCATTCAAATTCTTTTTATCAACCTTTTCTTTTTTTCCATCATCTAATCAAAAAACTTTATCCAACATTGAATCAATCCAATTCTTGTTTTTCTTTATTTCTTTTTTTTCTCAATTATTTCAAGAACTTTCTGAATTTCTATCTGTACTTATTCAATTATTTTCCATTTTATTTATATTCTCCTTCTGGTTTTCGCTAACTAAATTTTCATTTAAATTTCCTGTATTCTCTTGTCAATCAGGAATTCTTAAATTTTCATTTTTTTTCAATTTTTCATTACTATTTTTTGATCATAAACTTCAAAAAATCAGATCAAAAAATCACAATTTATTTGTAAATGAATGATTAACAAAACCTCAATTCTCAACAATACCTGTATAATTCGTATCGTAAATAATATTCAACGTTTTTGCTTTCATTAATATTTTTTAAACATATATAGTAAATAAATCATACAAAGCAATTATATTCGAAAACATTTTTTATGCAAAAAAGTGATTAGATTTTTTTATATTTCATTTTGAATTAATAAGAAATTTTATAAAAAACAATTGACATTTTAAAAAATGTAAAAAATACAACACATCTAACAAACTAATCTCTTATTCTCCAAATTTATAACTTCGCAATCTCGTATTTCTTGCATTTTCTTTACAACGTCGGAAATATCATAACGAGGATCTTGCTGATTATGATAATATCGTTTATATCAATCTATAAATGTTATAGTTCATAAATTATTGAATGGCTGAAAAACTTCAGACTGAGTCGCTACAATTATTCAAGTTTTTGATTTTTTAATTTCCCACCAATTTTGATCTTTACGATTTTGGGTATCTGTGGAATATAAGTGTGTGATAAAATCCTGTGAAAAAAAATCTGAAAGCTGATTCTCACGAGATCGGTTGTCTGGAATGATTACAAGATTTTGCTTTGATTCATTGAATGAAAGTGAAATATTGGTGAGATTTAGCTTTTTATTTTTTCATTTTACTTTTTCTTCACGAGCTAATAATTGTGGAATTTCAAATGATACGAAATATTTCAATACATTATTATATGTAGAATATCGTTGATAAACCATTCGATGAAGCAGAGCTAGAAAATTTTGATCAAAGAATTTTGTATAGACTATTTCGCAAGGCGATGTAGGTGTAAACTGAGTTCTAATCAATTCTGGAAAAGCAATTTCATCTCAAAGATTTAATAAAAAATCTCATCCACATTGAATCAAGTCCCCAGCCTTTCAGATGGAAAGATTGGATGAAAAAACTCTATCATGTCATGCAAACTGCTTGAATGAGAATAGGTACATTTTCCAAGAAATACTTGCGATAAATATGAGAATTAATATAGTGAAGAAACAATAGAATGCAAGAAATTAAAAATGTGCCCCTTTATCGAAAGGGGCTATCCGAAGGACTGGGGATTTTTAAATGTAAAATAGTAAAAATCTTCCACCACTTCGTAGTCCCCCTCCTTTCTTAAAGGAGGACATAATGATAATTTACCCAATAATCAATACATAAATGCTATCACCAATCACATTAAAATTTCTCGAAGCAGTAAAAATAAACAATAATACTGAACGAATGCATAGAAATCATGATCTTTATGTTCAAGAAAGAAAAAGATTTACAGAACTTGTAGAACATTTAATCACTGATATGCAAAAAATTGACCCAAATCTGAACTGAATCGAAGCAAAGAATTGTATTTATAGATTTAATAAAGATTTACGTTTTTCTCCAGATAAATCTCATCCATATAAATTACATTTCGGAGCATTTCTTTGTAGTGGGGGAAGAAAATCATCATTGCCATGATATTATATTCATATCCAACCTGGAGATAATTCAATGATTTGAGGAGGATCTCGATGTCCTAGTAGAGATGAAATAAGTCGCATGAGATTACATATCTGGAAAAATCGAGATGAATGGAAACAAATTACAGAAAATCAGACTTTTAAAAGATATTATGGAAAAGTGGAATGGAAAGATAATGTAGATGCTGAAAGAAGACTGAAATCAAAAGTTTGAAAAGAATTATTAGAGAAAGCAGGAGAAAAATTAGCAAGAAAAGTAGTAAATAATCCTGAGATGATAGAAATTCTGCGTTGTGTAGCTCGAACGGTTAGTCATGGACTCACAGATGAGGAAATTTTGAGCGAAAAATGATATAACGAAATTATTTCATGATTCAAAAAGATGAAAAAATTTAACGATTTTCTTTTAAGAGGTTTTTAAAAATTTTCATTCATATGATTATTGAAATATTATTTCCCAAAATTCTGACTTTCTAAACTTTTATTCCATCGTTCTATAGCCTTCTCAAATTCCGCAACTGTAAACTCTGGACAATACAAATCAGTAAAATAAAGCTGAGCATATCCAATTCGTCGAAGCATAAATCCAGATAATCTTTTTGCTAATTTTTGCTTCGTTCTAATAACCAAATCTACTGTTGGTAATCACCCAAAATCCATATATTTTTCCAAATTTTCTTTATTTATCTCATCTCATGAATTATTTAACTTCTTCACTGCTCTCAATATTTCATCTTGACCTCAATAATTAATTGCCATAACAAATGTCTTTTTACTATCAGTAAATTCATACTCTTTTTTCTTTTCTTCCAAGAAATTCACAAGATATTCAGGTAACTTACTTATATCTCAAGCAACACGAAAATTTACACGGAACTTACGAAAAATCTCATAAAGACTTTCTGTAATTTTTTTATATAACCAAAATAAATAATCTAATTCAGCTTGTGTCCTATTTTTTAAATTCTCTGTACTCAATCACCAAACAGTAAAAACATTTATATCTGTATTTTCAAAAATATAGGTTGCTAATTCTACACATCTTTGAAATCATTCTAGATGTCCTTCTATTCACATTTTTCAATGCTCTTTAGCCCAGGTTCTATTTCAATCTGGAATCAAAGCCACATGTTTAGGATATTGCATCTTCATATAATAATTAATCTAAATAATATACTTTATACTCTACACTATCTCTAGGAGTTTGAATTCCTTCTGCTATATATCTACGAGACCACGTTCTCTGTTTCTTAGCAAGATAATGTGTATTTTTTCTTAATAACTCTTCCATTTCATCATAATCATATTTTCACTGGATATATCACACAACTTCCTTATATCAGATTCATTGCATCGACTGTAAATCTGAAGAATATCATTTATCCAAAAGTCACTTCACTTCATCCACCAATCAACTTTTTAACATTTCTTTTATTCTTGCATTTATACGAATATTGGTTTCTTCTTTTTCACGCCAAAGTCCAATCATCAACAATGGATGCTTTACTGGCTGGTGAAGAAATAGCTCAGTCTTCGTTTTTCACGTCTCATGATAGATTTCCAAAGCACGAATTATGTATCTTGTAGCATTAGGATGTAGCTTACCAGCTTCTTCCGAATCAATTTCTTGTAATAATTTATACACATATCCAGGTTCAGAGTCTTCTTTTTCTTGTAACTGCTTACGATATTCATAATTTGGTGCACATTCCGGCATCTGAAAATTTTTATAAATCGTATCAATGTATAATCAAGTTCATCATACTATAATTGGATGTTTTTTATGTCAAAGAATTTCTTCTACCTCATTTTCCACATCATACTTCCACTGTCATGCTGTATAAGTTTCATCCGGATTTACAATATCAATCTGATAATGTGGAATTTTTTCACGATATTCTAAAGGAACCTTATCTGTTCAAATATCCATTCCACGAAAAATCTGCCTACTATCAGCAGATATTATTTCAGTAGAAAAAAAGTCAGAAAGCAACAGTGAAAGCTTACTTTTTCATGTAGCAGTTGCTCATCGAATAATTATTGTTCAATCCGAAAACTTTTCCAAAAAATCCTGACATCAATTTTTCACATTCAAAACTACATCTTCAATTTCCATTCATATTTATATCAAAATAAATCTAATTACCTCATTAACCCAAAGTTTTCTGGCCAAAAGATAGGATGATAAGAACATTTACTACTAATACAACGTATACTTGATATTTTAGGTTCTCATGAAGATGTATTTATTCCAAATTCCCAAGTTTCCTCATACTCTTCTTGATCAGATTTCAATGTATAAGACAAATCAAATTTATATAAATCTTTTCAATATGATGGAGATTTTATATATTGAATGTTTTTTGGAGACAATCTTCATCATTCCACTCAATCCAAAAATGGATCCATTCTAAATGCAGTAAAATGATTTCTTATATCAGGATACCCTCTTAAAGCAGGAATCATCAAATCAAAAGCTCAATCAAAGTCACGACCAGATAAACGACTAAAAAATTCATTAATTACATCACTAGCTGTTTGAGGAATCTCTATTCAGTAATTTTCTTTCTGATTATCTCCGATTTCTACAATATCTTCATCTTTATACTCATAATCCAAATTCTCATCTTCATCATTTTCTATACTCTGACTCCCATCTTTTATTTCATTATCTGAATCAACCCATTCGATATCCTGAATGTTCACATTTTCATTTCACATTTGAGGACGAAGTATCACCTGATAAAATGATATACAAAATAGCAATAAAGAACATCAAAAGAAAATCCATATCCATGTAGGAATTTTTTCTTCAGATCTTTGTTCTTTATTTTCAAATGGAACATTTACAGATTTAGACATTTTCTCAATTAATGCTTGTTTTTTTACACGATTTGCTTGAGCTGCTATAGCCACCGCACTTGCCCTAGTTGGTTTTAAATCTGTTCTTCTTCTTTTAACTACAACTTTTTTCGATGTATCCTTATTTTTTGCATTTTTCTTTTCAAAAAGCACAGACTCAGAGTTCTTATCCGAAGATTTTAATGTTTGAGATCCAGATTTTGTTGTTTTTGTTATTTTTTTAGGCATTGAAACAAAAATTTGAATAAAAATAATTATTTAATAATAATATTTTACATATATTTTGCAATAAATGTTTTATGATATTTCAAATTATATTATCAAATTATCTGTTTAAAATCATCTAAACTATCAAAGCTCTTATATACTGACGAAAATCTAACATACGGAACTGGATATTTTTCTTTCAATAAACTTAAAACATCATCTCAAATTACCGAAGATTGAATCTCCAATCACTCACTTTGCCACTTAATCTCAAGAGAATTTAATAAACTTTCTATTTCCTCATTTGTAAAATTAGTTTTAGCAAACGCTAAAAGAATGGCTTTTTTTAGTTTCGAACGATCATACATTTCTTTGGATCAATCCTTCTTTATCACCATCAACTCAGTCATTCACACACGCTCAAAAGTCGTAAATCTATAACCACAAACTTCACACTCACGACGACGACGAATCGTTTGTCAATTATCTATAATTCTAGAATCTACAACTTTTGTATCTAGATTTCCACACTTTCCACACCTCATACTTTTATTATTTTAAATAAAAACTCAAATTTAAAGTAATATTAATTTGGTATCAAATATCTCTTATTATAATATGTTATATGCTTTAATACACCACGCAACCGAAGGAAATCTTCAATTGAAAATAAATTCTCTTTTTCTAATTCAGATTTTTTTCAGATTTTTTTCAAAAAATCTATCCAATTCTCTTTTAATATTGAGAAAAACTCTTTATTATCATCGAACTCCACAAATATAGAAAAAGCCATTCAAAACTGACCCAACAAATAGTCTATTAATTTAGATCATAATGAAAACAATGAAATATCCCAATTTAGAATATGCAAAATATATACTTTTTTCAACAATAATAAATCTAATTTTACTTTATTTTGCTCCTGAACATTTTGTAAGTATCTATAATAAATAAGGAATCAAAATAAAGTTTCACGCAATAAAGCTAAATACTGTAATATTACAGTATCATTGTACAAATTTTGAAATCTCTTCCATGGAAACATTACTATAGTTTCATAAAACAACTGAACATCAAATGCATATAAAGAATTTTTTAAACGTACTACATCTTGTTCTGTAAAAGCATTCTGCAGAATTTTTAAAACATTTTCTCACAATTTAAAATTTGAAAAAATTGGCTCATAATACTGATGAATAAAATCACTCGAAGATAATTTAATCAATTGAGAAATCTGTCATGAATATTCATTCTGAAACCAATCCAACAATGCTTTATTTTTTACATATAATTTTCAAACACGTGGATTACAATCCTGAAGTAATGTAGACAACGCTATTTCATCCTGTGACTGTAGTAAGTAAGCCGTAGCACTTATAGAATCAGTTTTAATTGGTCATGCAGGAATAAAAAATTTTTCCTTTCATGAACGAATCTTTTTGTTTACAAATTGATAATAAGCCTGATTCTTAATATAGACCAAATGCGACATTGATGAATATTGGATTGCCTGATCAGTTTTAAAACTTACATCAAAATATTGCACCAATTCTGGAATTAATTTTCACTTAAAGAATCTAAAGAAAAATGTATTCGCTCTAGAAATAAAAAGTCATCATAAATAACTTGTATAAAAATTTAAAAACTGCTCCATAATTCTAGACTCTTTTTTTATACTTGCTGGAATTTTCATTTCATCCAATTTATTAATATCATCTCATATTTCTGACATCATTTCATCAAGCATTTCATAACTATCTTGATTTTGTAAACGCATATATGAAACATACTGCTTCACTCATCTAAAAAATCATTTTTTAAAATTATCTGGATCTGTCACATAATCCAACAAAAAATTTAGCTCATCTTCATTTTTCATTAATGATGTCAGCTTTTTATCCAATAATTTTTTATCAAAAACATTAGAGACTATCTTTGAAACCACATTACCTATTTCCGTATCAAAAAAAAGATACTTTATATTAATATCTGCTGGCACCACATCAAATAACAAATTCTGTTCAATATCTCAAAAATTCGAATCATGAGTTATTTTATCAATATTTTGCAAAAATTTTCTCTTAACTATATTTACCTGCGATCAGAACAACCACTGATAAAACTCATTAATTTCTTTTTCATTTGTTTTAGATGAATCTATATACAAATTATTTACACGTTTTTCATAATAAAACATCATAAAAAAAACATCTATATGTTCAAGCATTCTCGTTCTCAGTTTTTTAAGATATCATCTTGGGATTTCGTGTCTTAACTGAGAAATCACCGACTCTAAGAAATTAAAATACAAATCCACAAACCATTGAAAATCTGATTTCTTATCCATTCATGGGAAAACCTTTATTCTAGCCGCAAATAAAAAAGTTAAAAGATAAAATGCATAAAGCACATCTACAAAAACACACTCTCTCTCCTTATCAAAGAGATCATAAAAATATAACGAACAAAGTAAAACAATTCCTGTAGCAGTATTTCAAACACTATAAAATTTATATCAATTAAAATTAGCAGCAGCAATATAAGAATAATATGCATCCGTCATCTTTGATTGCATCATATCCTTATGTATTCATAATCATAATTTTCACTCAAATACATCAAATGAAAGATCAAACATATTCAATTTATAGTTCTCAATAATTTTTCTATCAATAATCGTAAAAAAATCTTTAGCAGAAATAAACGAAATAAACATCGATGCTGGATTAAATGCATCTTTTGCCAAAGAATCTGGAAAATAAGACAATAAAAGTCTCCTAAATAATTGCATAATTTCTATTAATTTAAATCATCATTTTAATTCTTTTCAATATTTGTCACTCTAATTGAATAAGATAATTCTGAATATGTTTTAGGATCATTAAAATCTACTACATAAACATCATATCAATCACTATCTTTATCTACGCTAGTAATCACTCAATTTCAAATGCTATTCACTTCAACTTCAGTTCAAATTGCTGGATCTTCGATTCACATAACCTCAGTTAAAATTATATTAGGATAAGATTGGACCAAATTTGAATTATAGTCAGATTTATACAAATCTTTTCAATTTATCTTTCAACTAAATTCATCATCTATCTTTGCTCATCTAACTATATTTTCAATCCATGTCAAATCTCACGCATTTCACACTATAAAATCTTCACTTCACTGCTCCACAATAGTTCAATCACTAAACGTATAAGTATAATCAATAGATACTAAATCTGAATCATCAATAACTTTTGGTCCACAAGCAGCCAAAGCCAACAAAGACAAATAACTTCATAATACCAAAGCTCTTTTTTTGTACATTTTTATTTTAATAAAAGATATAAAAACAAACATAAAACAATCCTGTCTATATGTTTTTTTTCAGAATATGCAAGGGAATTTTAACAAAAATATAGACAACTATCGATGTCTATTTCATAAGATGAAAAACTTACAAAAAGCAAACAAAAACTAAAACAATATTCAAAATATTTCTTCAGCTTCATTTTGTTCTTTCTGTGTCAACTTGGTCGATGTTGTCATCTTTACCGATTGATCCACATTCTTTACATAATCATTCGAAACATCGTTAGAATTATCTTTTTCTATATATTTTTTTGTTTTATCTTTATCAAATTCTCCTCAACGTATCTCATTGAATATTGTATCTAACAAATCTCATGAAACAATAGCTGATTTCTCCTCTCACATAGATTTCTTTCTAGTCTGTAAAATAATCTTTTGAGGATCTGAACTCTCATCATCATACTCAACTGTCACTAAAACATCAGTATCATCATCCAGATTTTCCTCTAAATACTTATTGATAACTCACAACAAATCTGATTTAGAATATCAAGTCAATCAACTAATAGTCTCAGAACTAACATAGTTGATTTCAGGAATACTAATAAAATCAATAGATTTGGGAAATCATCTTATTTTTTTTCATTTTTCATTTTCATCAGATTCTTCTATTTTTAATTTTTCTTCATTTTCATCTTCCTCTTTTACTTTATTTTCATCCTCTTTTATATCTTTCTCTTTTTCATCAGGAATATCAGAATCAAGCACATCACCTACAAAATTATCATTACTATCTGTCAAGTCATCCAAAGGAGTTTTGATTTTATAACTCTCATAATCCAAAAATTCTTTGCTTGAAGACATCCAACTAGTTATTCTCTGTGGAAAAGTTCTCACATTATACCACAATCTCGATGCTCATGATGGATTAAATATTCAATAGATAAAAAAAGCTATAACTAATAAAATCATAATAAAGATTATTCTCCTTATCCATCTTTTAAAAAGCCATACCAAAAATATTACGACAAGTATTATGATAATTCGCACTAGCACTTGCATACCAAACAAACACAAAAAAAGATAAAGCATCAAACTTGATACAAAATTTTAAATATTTTCAAAACAATGTCAATCTAAAATTACTTTACTTTTTAAAGTAAAAGAATAATATCACATCGTTTCAGATATAATTTTAAACATAAATTAACAATGACCGACCTTGAAAAAATAGATAAAGAATTAATCGATGCAAAATTTTATGAACTACATAATGTTATGGGTAAAAAATGGAACTTGCTCATACTTATAGCAATTTATGAAGATATCCATACATTTTCTGGTATAATGAAAGCCATTCCTAAAATAAACACAAGCATTCTAACAAAAAGACTGAACGAATTAGTAAATAAGGGATTCATCATAAAAACAGCAAAGAATGGATACAATTTAAGTGAAAAATGAAGCTTATTAATGGACTGATTAAAATCACTAAGAGAGCGACTATTAGAAACAGGTAGAAATAAATGGATAGAAAAATATAGGAAAATTAATTAAAATTTATTTTACAATTATACAACACATGAAAAAGGAAAACTTCTTTAGAAGACATCGAATTGCACTTACTGTAATTGCCTTAATAATTGGATATGTACTATACCAATGGCAACCATGGGTAGATAAATCTCCAAAGACTAAAGTTTTTTATGATATGGAAACTACCGTTCAAACTTGAGATTTAGAAAATATTTTAACATTACAGTGAACTACTCAGTTTGCAGATTCTCAGAAATTAACTTTTATGACCCAAGGAAAAGTAACAGCGGTGAATGTAAAAGTCTGAGATTATGTAAAGAAAGGTCAAGTTTTAGCCAAAATTTCTACTGATGACTTAGATAATAATGTAGCTCAAGCTCAGTTGGATATTGATACTCAGAAGAATAATTTACAAGACTTACTTGATGCTAAGAATATTGAATTGGAATACATTCAAGAGAAAGCGAATTATGATGCCCTACTACTCCAAAAAGAAACCATTGATCAAGATCAAGAATTAGCAATGCAAGAACTACAACAAAAGATCAAAGATGCTCAAAAACTATACGATGACACACTTGCTGATTATAATGAATTATTAAGTGGAAGTGATAGTACAAATGTAGACTTAGCTCTTTCCAGTACAATAAGAAAAAGAAATCAGACTTTAGAAACTGCTGTATTGGAACTGAAAACGATTATAAATGATTTGAATTCTATACTAGATAATTACGACAAAAAAATGATAATAACAGATAAATATAAATATGAAGTAGCTAGAAACGATTACATTTGAGCTGAAGATCTTTATTTAAAAATTCAATCAGAAAAATGATATAATCAACTTAGTTGAAATTTAGATGAATTAAGAGAAAAATATAATAATTTAAACACAAAATCTATTTCAGATTTAACAAGTGAAGAAGTAGTTGATGCTTACTCGACTTTAAAGGCATTATGAAATAATTTAGTTGATTGGTGAGAGACTAATTATGATATGTTCAAAGCTAGCGTTACAAGTTCTAGCTATACACTCGAAAATATTGAAGCTGATGCTAAAAATTTTGGTACAGACTTACAATCTTTATGATTAAAATATGTTCAATTATATACAAGCAAAGTAAGTACTCTCGCTGATTTAGATGATGATACTTCATTGGAGGATACCAAATTAAGACTCGATAAAGCTAAAACAAATCTAGATAAATTAAGCATGCAAATAGATGTTCTTAAAGCTCAACAAGAAAAGGATAAGGCAACTTTAGAAGATAATATTGATACATCTCTTAGAAATCTGAATAAAATCGCTTGATGAGAGAGTCTCAAAGAAACTCAGATTAAACAAGCTAGAAATAGATTAAATCAATTACAAAGAAATCTGAGAAATATTAGAGATAAATATGATGACTATGAGTTAACTGCAAACTTTGACTGAGTAATCACTGAAATGGATATCCAAGTATGAGATTCAATCAATCCTGCATCTAGCAATACAAATCCAAAATATATCTATGTAGAAAGTAATAATATCTTGGAAATGACCTTTGATGTAGAACAGATTGATATAATTCAATTAAAAGTCTGAATGGATGCTGAAGTTTATTTGGATGCCTATCCAAATGAAATTTACCATGGAAAAATTAGTGAAATCAACACCATTCCAAATACAAGTTCAATGACTACTACATACACTATGACTGTAACTTTTGAAAAGAATGATCCAAATGAAACAATTCTAGCTGGAATGTGAGGAAGTGCAAAAATTATTTTGAACAAAATTGAAAATGTTTTACTCGTTCCATCTCAAGCCATTACTACCGTTTCATGACAAAATATGGTAATGCTAAAAAAATGAGAACAATGGATAGAGAATCCTGTAGAAATCTGAGATTCTGATGAGACTAATACTGAAATAGTAAGTTGACTTAAAGCTTGAGATATTATTAAATCAATGTTTTATAGCACTGAAGCTATGGTAAATATGTGATTATCTACTGAATCTACATCCTTAGAATTATGAGATCGTAACGCTGCAAGAGAAAATGTAAGGGAAAATATGAATAGCTTCGGCTGATGAATGTGAGGATGAAATAGAAATGGATGATGATTCCCTTGATGATGAATGTGAAGATAACAAGTTTTAACAATTCATAAAAAGTTATGTTTTGAAAAAATAAAGAAAATTTAGAAAATAATGAAGTTAAAAAAGATTCTTCTCATCTAATTGAATTGGTTAATGTAAAAAAACAATATGGTGTGGATGATCCAGAGAATTGAATTGAAGCTGTTCATGCTCTTAGATGAATAAATTTTTGGATTGATGAATGAGCATTCATTTCCATAATGTGACCTTCAGGATGTGGAAAATCTACTCTTATGAATATCGTTTGATTATTGGATGAGCCTACAAGTTGAGATTATCTGCTTAGATGAGAAAAAGTAAAAGCCATGACTGCTGATGAATGGTCAATGATTCGTAGAACCACAATCTGATTCGTTTTTCAGTGATATAATCTTTTAAAAAGAATGTCTGCTCGAGAACAGGTAGCTCTCCCATTATCATATATGTGAGTTCCAAATAAAGAGAAAAAAGAAAGATGTGCTGAAGCCTTGAAAATGGTGTGACTATGAAATAGATTGGACGCTCTTCCAAATCAACTATCATGATGACAGCAACAAAGAGTATGTATCGCTCGTGCTTTAGTTTCAAATCCTTCGCTAATTTTAGCAGATGAGCCTACATGAGCATTGGATTCCGTAACTGGAGAAGAAATTCTGGAACTATTTAAAAAACTGAATGAAGAACAACATAAAACTGTACTTTTAATTACACATGATCGCCACATTTGAGAAGCTGCAAAAAAGATGATTAGAATGAAGGATGGACAATTTATTAAATGAGATGAATAATTTAATAGATATTATAATAAAGTAACATGAACTTTTCTACTTACATTAAAGATGCATTATGAAACCTGATTTCAAATAAAATGAGATCATTTTTGAGCGTATTATGAATTGTAATCTGACTTTTTTCTGTAATTTTCCTAATGTCATTTGGAACATGAGCACAACAATGAGTAAAAGATCAAATGGCTTCACTAATTACAAACAATATTACAATTACTCCAAATGGATGATATACTCAGCGAACTAATGATGATGTACATTGATATGTAAAAGCCGTAACTCTCACAACTGATTTAATGGATGAGCTTGAATACTATTTCCCAGAACTGACTGGTAAAATTACATATAGCAATTCTGCACTTTGAATGATAAAAAACGCTGATAGTGATAGCGCAATGGGACAATTTTTATGAGTGCCTATCGATTATTTTGATAAAATGGCACTTGATCGAGATTATTGAGATAAATTTTCAGAAAAAAATATGAACAAAAACGAAGATGTAGCTATAGTTAATAAAAATGCTGTGGATGAATTATTTGATGATGTGTATCCTATCTGAGAATATGTATATTACAATAATAGAAAATTTAGAATAATTTGAGTCTTGGAAGAAGAAAGTATTTTCAGTCAGGTTTTTATTCCGATTACAACCTATCAGCAAAAAGTAGATAATTCTACAAAAATCTGAAGCATAACAGTAATATTATGATACGATGATGATGTGGATGAATGGATGAATAAAATCAAATATTTCCTTATGAGAAAGTATAATGTTAAACATATCGATTTAGCGGGATTTACTGTCACATCCTTATCTGCAATTTGAGATGCAATTGACAAGGCCATGTGAATTTTCACGTACCTACTTGCTGCCATTGGTTCAATTTCATTACTCGTATGATGAATTGGTGTGATGAATATTATGCTAGTTTCTGTCACAGAAAGAACTAGAGAAATCTGAATCAGAAAAGCCATTTGAGCATTAAATGCAGATATTATCACTCAATTTTTGATAGAATCCGTTGTCGTAACTGCCATTGGATGAATAATTGCCATAATTTTAGCTTGGCTCGCAATACAACTCGTTAATAGTTTTCACATAGAGTGAATCAATGTTTCAATGACTATGGATGTCGTTGTTTTAGCAACTACTCTTACATTTATAATCTGAATCGTATCATGAATTGGACCTGCTAAAAAAGCTGCAGAATTACAACCAATTGATGCACTAAGATTTGAATAATTTCTTTGTCATTCTGAGCGTTAGCGAAGAATCCAAACAAGTTCCCTCTCCTAATAGGAGAGGGTTAGGGTGAGGTTTGATGAAAATGGATTCTTCGGTCGCTACACTCCCTCTGAATAACAGTAGAAACACCTTTAAACCAAAACCACTTCAGGCTCGAGCATAACTCAGAATTTATCTTTCACTGAATTTTGAATATAATGCATAGCTTCCAAAACATCATCAGCATTTCATCACTCATTTACCAAAATTAGCGCATGTTTCTCATAAGTTCATGCAGATCAATTTGGAATTCTCCATCATTTCAATCCACATTTATCAATTAACTGCCCTGCTGAGAGTTTCATTTTCTTTTCTCCAAAATCTACACACTCATGATGTGATAAATCAGGAAAAGATTTTTCCAATTCTGCTCGCTCATCTAAAGTAACAATTGGATTTGAAAAGAAACTTCATGCTGTTCAAATTTTATGCCGATCCGGAAGTTTATTTGCTCTAATCTCATGTACAATTTCAGCTACCTCTTTAGGAGTTTTTGGCTGAATTCATTTCTGCTCAATAAGATTCTGAATATCTTTATATCAAATATTTGGCTGATAATTTTCATCAACCACTGAAAGTAAAAATCTAACTTTTGTAACTAGAAATTGATTTCTCAATTTATATTTAAAAATACTGGTTCTATAACCAAATTCACATTCAGAATTTCTAAAAATTTTAGTTTCTCACGTAGCTAAATCAATTCATTCAACCTCATAAACTACGCTAGAAACTTCGGTTCCATATGCTCAAATATTTGAAACAGGAGCTGTACCCACATTTCAAGGAATATCTATCAAATTTTCAATTCCACAATAATTATTTTCACAACATCGTTCAACGAAATCAGACCAATTTTCTCATGCAGAAACTCCAATAAGGACTGATTTATTTTCAGATTTTATTACTTTTTTTCATTTAGTTTCAAGTTTTAACACAATTCCATCAAAATCCTGAGTAAACAATGTATTTGAACCTCAGTTTAATATACAATGCTTTTCAGATTTTCGTAAATCAGAATCCATCAATTCACGGGTATCGTCCTCATTTTCAATTCTCACGAAATATTTTGCTTTCACAGGAATCTGTAAAGTATTATATTGTTTCAAGTCTATATTATTTTCAATATTCATCATCATTTACTCAATGAATTAAAAACCTAACCATAGTATATAAATTATTTCTATCTTTTCAAAGTAAAAAAATCTGAATAAAAAGTTTGAAATTCGAGATATTATTTATAAAATTGATATATTATATCAAATATCATCTTTTTAATTCAGTATAAATGATATCATGAGAAAACTACTTTACACAGTATTATGAGTTGTTGGTTTAATGGGAACATTAACGATATGAGTGGTAAATGCAGCTAATACTAGCTGTTGGGAATGATTATGAACACCTCCAACTACTACGTATGCAACATGAATCGTATATGGATGTGATGGAAATATTCCTATCGTTACCATTTACTGAGAAGATGGAAAATGAATTACTATCAAAGCAATGAACGAATGAGCTACAGTGATATCATTCTCATGAAATGATACAAATTCATTCTGAAATACATATCAACGATGAAATAACTACCCATTTCCATCAACAGCTGATACAACTACACCTATTGTTTCTTGTGATACGGCAATCTCAGCAGAATGATATGGACCATGAAGTCCACTATGATACTACAATAGTGGAACTTGGATAAAGGAGTCAAAACGAGATAGTTCAGATAACAGAAATCTATGGTGAGGTTCATGAGATGAAAAAAATCTGAACTGATTTCGATGATTTGATACGGGAAATTTCGAAGTAATTAATAGTGAAGGTAGACAAGCTATGTGTCCAAGTGGATATCATATTCCAAGTATATGAGAACGAAATACTCTAGTATACTTATGGTGAATAAATTATGATAAAAACCAAGAAACCAATTTATTTACAGGACGAAATTTAAACGATTTAAATAGTAATTTCAATTTAAATTGAGAATGAACAAAATTCTCTGAAGATTTACTAATACCTTTTGCATGATATTATGGTTCCACACACCGAACAAGTTGATATGGAAATGCCTACCGATCATCTAGTCCACGTGATAATGATGGTTGTTCACGTTTTTTTGAATTAGGATCAAATGCTCTCGATACAAATTATTGGCTTCAATTTTATCGTAGTTATGGGGAAACCGTGCGTTGTTTCAAAAATTCCTATATAGAACCCACTAAAATCTTAAACCTTCACTTTATATCAGATGGGGTTGAAGTATGAAGTGGAACCGTCATAGAAAATATGACATGAACTACCTCTGAAGAAGCTAGCACAACAACAAAAAGTGGATATACTCTTGATTATCGATATCTATCTTGAACTGATACAGAATTTAACTTCACCACTACAATTATCACTACAGAAATGGCAAATGAAAGTGGAAATGTATATTTTATCGCAAAATGGACTCCTATAGAATATAAAATTGACTACAAACTAGATGGATGAACAAATAGTCCAAATAATGTTACTTGATATACAATAGAATCTAATATTACATTTGAAAATCCTAGAAAAGACTGATATAGTTTTGATGGATGGTTCTTAGATACATGATTTACAAATCAAATCACAGAAATTACACAATGAAGTACGTGAAATATCACTTTATATGCAAAATGGACAAAGATAGAGACTAAACCATCATGAAGTAGCAGTGGATGAGGTGGTAGTAGAAATAAAACAGATACAGACACGCAAGATTCTTCGGCTATGCCTCAGAATGACAAAAAAACAGAAAATGTCATTCAGAGCGAAACGAAGTGAAGCGAAGAATCCAGTAATACACCTATGGATTCTTCGGATAAATCCTCAGAATGACAAGAAATCCTCAGTCCTTCGGACAGCTCCTTTACAAAGGAGCAAAAAGAAGCATATAATTTTGCTTATAAAAATTGAATTACAACAATGTCTACAATTCAAAAAGCGGATATGAGTTGAAAACTTACGAGGATCCAAATGGCAAAAATGTTATCATACTACGCTATCAATGTATTATGACAAAAACCAGACGAAACTAGAATCAATAAATTTAACGATATTTCAGAGAAATTAGATGCTCAATATGATAGTGGAGTAACACTTGCATATCAATTATGAATTATGTGAATCAATATGCCAAATAATAAGTTTAGACCAAATGACGAAGTAACTAGAGCTGAATTTGCTACTGCACTATCAAGAATGCTATACAATACATCAGACTGAGAATACAAATCTACACCAAAATATTTCATTCATCATATGGAAAAATTAGTAAAGGAATGAATAATCACGAATGATAATCCAAAGATGAAAGAATTACGTGGTTATGTAATGATAATGCTCATGAGAAGTGCGAAGTAATATTTCTCGTCATTCTGAATGGAGCAAAGCGTAATGAAGAATCCATAGGTGTGATGCGTATGGATTTTCACCACGCTAAGCGTGGCAAACTATCGCTCAGAATGACAAATATAATACAAATATTAACCCATTCTCCACCAACATATCTAAATAAACTATATAAGAAAAAATCCTGTGCCACTCAAACACAGGATTTTTCAAAGATTATTCTTAGTAATCTAATACATTAGAAAGCATTTTCATCTACTACAGTTTCATCTTCATCAGCTGCTAATTCTGCTGCAACTTCAGCTTGTTCTACAGCATCAGCATTAGCTCCATTTACTTCTGCTCTTTCAGCTTTATTGTACATTTTTGTTGGATCTTCTTTTGCAAAATCAACTTTAATAGCTCTTCATCGAACCTCTTTTCCATCCATTTCAGCTTTAGCTCTAGATGCATCTTCTGCTTTGGCAAATTCTACAAATCCAAATCCCTTACTTTTTTTAGTTTCTCTATCTAGATTCACTCTAGCAAAAACAATTTCTCCATAAGGTGAAAACTCTTCTCTGAGATCATTTCCTCTCATTTTCCAATTTAGCCCTCCAACAAAAAGTTTAGTCTGGCTAATAATCATTTCTTCACTCATTTAACCTAACAATATAACAGATAAAATAAGTCGTTTTCAAATACGACGATTTGTATATAACGTTTCTTTTTTTAAATACAAACCTTTTTAAGAAAAAAGTCTGATTTTTTTTGACTTTTTTAATATTTCTGAATATAATTATATTAGAAGTTTTATTTTAGAATATGAAATATGCCTGATAATAAGAATCCATGAATTGAAAAGAAAAATAATTCTGAAACACCAAAAAAACATTCCTTTTTTTGATGAGCTCTTGATGTTCATGCAAAAGATTTTCTTGATTTTCGTTACAATACACAAGAAGAAATCGATAAATTAAACGAGGAAATGACCACTACAGATGATTTAGATGAAATCATCAAAAAAACGAATAACGCCGAAGAAACTGAAGATTTAAAAAATGATGGAACCAGCGGAAGATTCCTAAAAGACGATGAAATATACCCAAAAGAAGAACCAATTAAATGAGAAGTTATTGAAAATATAGAACAAGATAACAATAAAAATGTAGAAAATGATGATGAAACTAAAAATAATAAAGATGAGAAAACTGATAATGAAGAATCTCATACTGAAAATGATAATGAAGAATCGCATACTCAAACTGATGATGAAAAATCTTATACTGAAAATGATAATGAAGAATCGCATACTCAAACTGATGATGAAAAATCTTATACTGAAAATGATAATGAAGAATCGCATACTCAAACTGATGATGAAAAATCTTATACTGAAAATGATAATGA
>Ga0247611_10003413_pt1 | contig 23605 bp, 21 predicted proteins | sample 177DNAGHGhighgp2_FD_192422 | JGI IMG/M metagenome (GOLD analysis project Ga0247611, IMG submission 192422) | Sheep rumen microbial communities from Palmerston North, Manawatu-Wanganui, New Zealand - 1770 DNA GHGhigh gp2 | ecosystem: Host-associated > Mammals > Digestive system > Stomach > Rumen... | reverse complement strand
AAGAAGTAAAAAAAGAAATCGCAGAAGCGATTAAGATTATTACAGATTCAGACATTAAATTTAATGAAGGAGATGACGAAGTTAGTATGTGTAAAGGATTAGAAGAATTCAAAAAAGAAGCTATACTTGAAGGAAGACTTGAGGGTAAGCTTGAAGGCAAAGAAGAAGCTAGACATGAAGTAGTTAAAACAATGCATAATAATGGTGTTAGTGAAAGTACAATAGCTAAATTGTTAAATCTTGATATTAACTATGTCAAGCTTGTATTAAGTAAGTAAAAAATAAAATGACTTGAGTTTATTCTCAAGTCATTTTTTGTTATTAAATAATATTATTATTATTTATCTTCTTCAACTACAGGTTGTTCAGTAGTTTCTTCAGCTGCTGGTTGATCTTTATCTTCTTTAGCTTGAGAGAAGCAAGGAATGAAGAATAACATAAATGCTGCATAACCAGCTACCATACCATATGATAAGAATGTAATAGGCTTTAATTCACTGAACATAGTGATTTCTGGTAAGAACTTTATAGTTGATAAAATTAATAATGCAAAATATCCAACTACGAATAATTTAGTAAATTTATTATCTTTTACAATTGATATTATTGCACATGTAATGAATGCAACGAATAATAATAATGTTATTACATTAAAATTTTCTGTTGGTGAAACTACATCGATAATTGATTGGTTGAATGTCATTCCAGCCATATCAAATACTTCATATATTTTCTTTACAAAATAAATTCCTGTAGGTACAAAACCTATTAAAGGTATAATTGCTAATTTACTCTTTTTAGTTAATGCAATTACATAGAATACTATCATAAGAATTCCAAATAAGAATCCATATACCTTTAATGGATTATGCATTGCATAGTTTTCGCCTTCACTACTCCATTCCATAAATGCAAGGCCAGCTGCAGCAAGACAAACTGATACTGCTGCAAATATTATAGCTAATATTTTAGTTATTTTCATTGTTTCCTTCCTCCTTATTATTTAAACTTAAATAAACATTTCCGATTATTATTAAGCCAACTATTAATCTAGCTAAAGATATAGATGATCCATTAAATACTCCTAATAAATTAGATGCTAAAATTATTAAGAATAAAATGTAAACCACAATTTTGAACTCTTTTTTGTTCTCGTTAGCAGCTAATAATAAATAAGCTATTATAGCTATAGAATATAATGCAGCATAATATACATCTGCCCAAGAATTGAATTCAATTACATTTCTTACATTATTCACAGCAATTCCACCAAATAGAAGAATGACTGGAATTATTAAAGCTTTTAATGATAATTCTTTCTTAGTAAGCAATAATACTAAAATGTATACAGCGCTTAAAATAGCAGTAGAATACAAAATAAGAGTAAATACTACATCTCTGAAATCTCGACTAAACAAGTTAATAATTTCAGGAATAAACAATGCTATTGCTAAAACACATAAGATTTCAGCAATAATGTTTTTGTTTGATACTATTTTGTTTACCATATCCTTTTGATATTAAAATATTTAATATCCCTTTCCTCCTTTATAAAATTATAAAATTTTTTAATAAAAAATACAACCTATCAAATATTATTAATTTTATAATAAATAGTTAGTGGTTATTAACTTGTAAATAATTATAATATGATATATAATTATTATATGGATAAAAATGGAATAAATAATTTAGGAGGTATGTATTTTATGCCATTAGTAAACGCAAAAGATATGATGCAAAAGGCTATGGAAGGCCATTATGCAGTAGGTGCTTTTAACATTAATAACCTTGAATGGACAAAGGCTATTTTACAAACAGCACAAGAATTAAAATCACCAGTTATGTTAGGTGTTAGTGAAGGTGCTAACAAATATATGACAGGATATAATGTAGTTGCTGATATGGTTAAGGCTATGATTAAATCAATGAACATAACTGTACCAGTTGCTTTACACCTTGATCATGGTACTTATGAAGGAGCTCAAAAAGCTTTATTAGCTGGATATTCTTCAGTAATGTTTGATGGTTCTCACTATGCACTAGAAGAGAATTTAGCAAAGACTAGAGACATAGTTGCTAAAGCTCATTTTTTAGGTGCAACAGTTGAAGCTGAAGTTGGTACTATCGGTGGAGAAGAAGATGGTGTTATTGGCCGTGGTGAAGTTGCTGATCCAGAAGAATGCTTTACATTAAAGGAAACTGGAATTGATATGTTAGCTGCTGGTATTGGTAACATTCATGGTAAATATCCTGCAAACTGGCAAGGATTAGATTTTGATGCTTTAAAGAAGATTAAAGCACGTGTTGGAGATATTCCACTAGTATTACATGGTGGTACTGGTATTCCTGAAGATATGATTAAGAAGGCTATTTCTTTAGGCGTATGTAAGATTAATGTTAATACAGAATGTCAATTATATTTCCAAGAAGCAACAAGAAAATATATTGAAGCTGGTAAGGATTTAGAGGGTAAAGGATTTGACCCTAGAAAATTATTAGCTCCAGGTGTTGAAGCTATTAAAGAAATCGTTAAGATTAAAATGGAAATGTTTGGTTCTGTTGGTAAGGCTGAATAGTAATCTATTAGGGACGATTTGAATCGTCCCTATTTATTAGAAAATAGAAGGAGAATATAAAAAAATGAGAATTGCTTTAATTAATGAAAATTCACAAGCTGCAAAGAATGAATTGATTTATAATACTTTAAATAAGGTGGCTACAAAATATGGTCATACAGTAATAAATTATGGTATGGTTAATGCTGATGATAAATCATTAACATATGTACAAAATGGCTTACTTGCAGCAATTTTATTAAATGCAGATGCATGTGATTTTGTTGTAACAGGTTGTGGAACAGGTGAAGGTGCAATGCTTGCATTAAACTCTTTCCCTAATGTTTTATGTGGTCATATTGTTGATCCATCTGATGCTTATATGTTTAATCAAATTAACGATGGAAATGCTGTTGCTTTCCCATTTGCAAAAGGCTTTGGCTGGGGTGCTGAATTAAATTTAGAATATTGCTTTGAAAAGCTATTTAATGGTCCAAAAGGTCAAGGTTATCCAGCTGAAAGAAGAGAACCAGAACAAAGAAATAAGAAGATTTTAGATCAAGTTAAATTAATCACTCATACACCTATGATTGATATTTTAAAGAAAATTGATCAAAAGTTTTTATTAGATACAATTGATAGAGATACATTCAAAAAGTATTTCTTCGAAAATGCAAAAAATAAAGAAATTGTTGATTATATTTCTAAATTATTAAAGTAAATAATACATAAAATAAATGAACTATAGGTTTAGATGGCCTATAGTTTTTTGTTATATAAGTTAATTTATAGTTTATATCTATCATTTTGATAGAAGTGGTTAGAAAACGTTTTAATTAAAAAATATTTTTTAAAATGATTTTCAAATATTATTTCACTCGAATATTTATTAACTAATTTCAAAATTATTATATTCAAAAAAACGCAACAAATGTGGAATATTATTCGATTTTTTTTAAAAATATTAATCACAATTTTAATGCTTTTCGTCTTTTAAAACTAAAAAAACATTGAAAGAATTGCTTTTTTTAATTATAATTAAAAATAGATATTGCAATTAATAGGGAGGAAAGAATAATATGAAATTTAAGAAAATTGCATTAGCTGGTCTTGCTACTGCAGCGGTAGTTGGATTAGCATCATGTTCAGGCTTACCAAACGCATGGAGTAAGTTCAACGAAGAATCTGAAGACTATGATCCAAATTATAGTGATTCTAAAATTTATAAAAATGTATTAGGTGAGTTTGATTCAATTTATTCATCTGCACAAGATGAATTAGACGATTTAGATAAGAGATATGCTGAAATGGCTTTAGCTGAGGCTAAACTATTAGAGTCAGGTGTATTTTTACCTACAACAACTCAAGGTGGTTTATACGCATTGTCTAAGGTTGCTCCAAAGACTGTACCTGATGTTAAATGGGGTAACGATTACGAAAGACAATTTTCAATGGTTGTTGCAAATAAGACTCTTACAAAAACTCAAAGAGATGAAATTAAGGCTTTAAGAGCTTCTGCTTTAGCTTTAGAAGAAGCATCTTATCAATTAGGTAATTCTGGTCAAAATACAGCATATACTGCTGCAGTTAAGCATTATTTTTCTACACATGAATTATCACAAAAAAATTCATATAACACAGTCTACGTATCAGATCCACAAACATGGGATGTTCTTGCTACTTCAAGAGCAGCTGATAGTGAGGCTATTATTAATACATATGATGGTTTAATGTGTTATAACAATTTAGGATTTTTAGTTCCTGCATTAGCATCTGACGTTGATTTATCAGATGATGAATTGACTTATACATTTACAATTCGTGAAGGTGTAAAGTGGGTTAAAAAAGATGGAACAGAAGTTGAAAACTTAACTGCTCAAAACTTTGTTGATGGTTTCCGTCATATGCTTGATGCTAAGGCTGGTCTTGAATATCTAGTTCAAGGATTAGTAAAAGGTGCTAATGATTATGTTACTGGAAAAAATAAAGATTTCTCTAAGGTCGGTGTAAAAGCAAATGGTAATACATTAACATTCGAATTAGAACAACCTGCTTATTATTTCCCATCAATGTTAGGTTATGGTATTTTTGCACCACTTCCTTCAAACTTCTATACTCAACAAGGTGGAGGTTTTGGAGCTGATTATGATCCAACAGCAGATTCATACAGATATGGTAAAACTCCAGATAATATTCTATATTGTGGACCATATTTAGTTGATGAAGCTACTTCAAAATCAAAAATCAAATTTAAATTAAATGAAAAATATTGGGATAAAGATAATGTCCAACTTAATAATATCACTTGGACATTTAATGATGGTAAAGATACTACATTAACTTATAAAGAGTGGAAAAATGGAAATCTTGATGGTTGTAGCTTAAATTCTTCAACTATTCCAACTGCTAAATCTGATGGTTATACAGATTATATGTATGTATCAGATACTAACGCAACTACATTCAGTGCATTCTTCAATGTTAAACGTCAAACATATGCAAATGTTGATGGTGTTGCAAAAACTGGTAAGAATCAAAAAGAAGCAGATGCATCTGCACAAGCAATGTTAAATAAGAATTTCCGTTTAGCTTTATTACATTCTGCTGATAGAAAGACTTACAATGCTCAATCAACTGGTACAGATGTTGCTGAATTCTCATTAAGAAATAGTTATACACCATATGACTTTGTTAAATTAAGTAGTGCAACTACAATTCAAATTAATGGTGAAAATAAAACATTCCCTAAGGGAACACAATATGGCGAAATTGTTCAAGCACAATTAACTGCTGATGGTTCTAAGATTAAAGCTTATGATTCAACAAAAGCATCTGGTGATGGTTATGATGGATATTATAACCCAACAGCAGCAAAAGAGTATTTAGCTAAGGCAATTCAGGAATTAGCTGATCTTAATATAAGTGAAAAGAATCCAATCGTTATTGATTTCCCAGTATTCACTGGATCTGATTTATATAAAGCTCGTGGTGAAGCATTCAAGAAGTCAATAGAGGAAGCTTTAGATAAGAAGGTTATAGTTAATTTAACTGACTGTCCAAGTGCTGATGACTGGTATAATGCAGGTTATTATACTGAAACAGGTGCTGAAGCAAATTATGATATATATGACTGCTCAGGTTGGGGTCCAGACTACGGTGATCCATCAACATATCTTGATACTTTCTATGTAAGTGAAGGTGGAGCAGGTTATATGATTAAGTGTATTGGTTTATTCTAATACCGAAAAATTAATTTCAATTAATAAAAATAACGAGGATGGTTTTACACTATCCTCGTCATTTTTGCGCTTAAAGGGGGTTGGCAACAAATGCTAAAATATCTACTTAAAAGATTACTGCATGGCTTGATTTCTATAATCATTGTTGTTGCTATTGTTATGGTTTTAGTATATTCCTTCATGGATAGAGATGCAATTTTCCAAAAAGATAATACTTATAGCAAAATTTCTGAAAATACTAAGGAAGAATATAAATATCGAACATGGGGGAAATATGGTTATATTGAATATTTTAGTTATGGCGATTACTTGCAAATTCTTGTTGATGACAAAGAAATATCAAGTGAACAGGCTAACGAGTTATCAAAAATCGGGTATGATTATGATAAAGATTCTGAAGATGTTTCTCAATATGTATCTAAATATAGAACATATTGCACTAAAAAAGGATATACTGTTAAAAGATTAAAAGCTAAAACTATATCTGAATTTAGTGATGTTTTGAAAACAGGTGGAGAACCATATTTGTTTGCATACAAAGATATTAATGTTTTTGTTAGATTGTGGAAATATTTTACAAGAATAATAACAATAGATAATATTCATTATGCTGATGGCGAAATTGATGGTAGAGGAATATCTTTTACATTCTTTGATCCTGCTTATGGAGGAAAAGTATTTTCTCCAGCAATAATAGGTAATGGTACAAAACACAAATTTTTATTGTATTTTGATAACCATTTTCCATTTATTCATCAAAATTTAATTTCAGTTAATTTAGGAACATCATATTCTGTTAATCAGGGTGTCGATATTATGACTACAATGACTGAAACACAAGGTTCAATGCAATATGGAGATGTTACATATCCAACAGGTTATACTGAATACTCAACAGATGATTTACATACTTTACAATATGTTAAGAATTCTAATTCGTCAGATTATACTGCAACAAGATTTACTGATGATTATACATATGTAGTATCAAGAAAGTCAGGAATGTCTAGAATTGGCTATTCATTCGTTATAGGTCTTTTAGCAACAATTTTATCTTATCTTGTTGGTGTTCCGCTAGGCATTTTAATGGCTCATAGAAAAGATAAGATTGCAGATAAGATTGGAACAATTTATATTGTGTTCATTATGGCTGTACCTTCTTTAGCATATATATTTATGTTTAGAGAATTAGGTGTAAATTTATTTGGATTGCCTAGATTATTTGATACGGTGGCCTCGCCGGTTGTATATATACTTCCAATTGTATCTCTAGCGCTTCCTACAATAGCTAATTTAATGAAGTGGTTAAGAAGATATATGATTGACCAAATGAATTCTGATTATGTAAAATTTGCGAGAAGTGGTGGTTTATCTGAAGGTGAAATCTTTAGAAAACATATCTTAAAGAATGCTGCTATACCTTTAATTCATGGTATTCCAGGTAGTATTTTAGGATGTTTGACTGGTGCAATTATTACAGAATCTGTATATTTAGTTCCTGGTACAGGTGATTTATTGGTTAGAGCTATAGATAACTATGATAATAGTGTAATAATTGGTGTTGCATTATTCTATGCGGTATTATCAGTTGTTTCATTAATTTTAGGTGATATATTAATGGCTTTAGCAGATCCTAGAATTTCATTTAATACGAAGGGGAGGTAGAAAATGATGGAAGAATTAACATTAGAAGAATTTAATCTTACTGAAGATGAACTTTTTTCAAGAATCGATAATTCATCTATTAATTCAGAAAAAATTACTGCCCCAAGATATTCATATTGGAAAAGTGTAGGACGTGTTTTCTTTAAGAAGAAAATTAATATTATTTTATTAGCATTATTAGCTTTTATTATTATTTTTTCATTTATATATCCACTAATTGCTGGATATAATTTTAGTGAAAACTTAGGTGATAGTGAAACATATTTGTTATCTCCAGGTAAGGCGATCGGTCATTTTGGTTTCAGTCTAAAATATATTATGGGTACTGGCCAACAAGGTCAATCTATATTCAATCAATTATGGTCAAGTGCTAGTATTTCTTTAGGATTAGCTTTAATATGTGCTGCTATAAACTTAACAATTGGTGTAATATTAGGAGCTATTTGGGGATTCTCAAAGAAAATTGATATTGTTATGACTGAAATTTATAATATTATTGGTAATGTTCCTTACTTATTATTAGTAGCTGTATTAGTATTGATTGTTGGTGCTGGTTTCTGGTCATTCGTATTTGCGTTAACTGTAACTGGTTGGTTAGGTATTGCATATTTTATTAGAACACAAGTTATTATTATTCGTGATAGAGAATATAATTTGGCATCTCGTTGTTTAGGTACTCCATTATTTAGATTAACAATGAAGAATGTTTTACCTTTTATGACTTCAATTATTGTTACAATCGCTGCAACAGAGATTCCTTCATATATTTCATATGAAGTATTCTTGTCATATATTGGATTTGGTATGAGTAGTTCTTCATTAGGTAAGATGATTGAATCTGGACAAAGATTTATGACTACTCCTGGACTACAATATGTTTTCTGGATTCCAGTTATTGTAGCTTCAATAATTACAGTTATATTATATGTTATTGGTCAAAATCTTGGTGATGCATCTGATCCAAGAACTCATATGTAGGAGGTAATAATATGGAAGATAAAAAAGTATTATTATCTCTTAAAGATGTTGTTGTTAAATTCCGTGTTCGTGGAAGAATATTGACAGCAATTAGAGGTGTATCATTAGATATTTATGAAAATGAATCAATTGCAATCGTTGGTGAATCTGGTTCAGGTAAAAGTGTATTAACAAAGACTTTTGCTGGTATGTTAGATTCAAATGGTGTTATTGATGAAGGATCAATCATTTTAAAGGATGATGAACTTGCTAAAACAAATGTTAGATTAAATAAAATTTCAAGAAAGACTATATCTTTTATTCATAAAAAATTAAATTCATTTTCTAAATTAGAATATGGTTCTAATACATATAAGAAAATAGTAGCTTTAAAAGATGAATATAAAACTAAAATTAGCCTAACAGAATCTGAATTAGAACATTATGATAAGAAAATTGATGAATTAAAGTATGAAGCAGTTGAATTATTTAATTTAAAACAAACTTATGATTCAAAATTGGAAAAAGATAAAATTCAAGAAGCTAACTCAAAAATAAAAGAATATAAGAATCAAATTAACGTCATTGAAAATGAAAGAAAAGAATGTCTAAAAAAACATAAAGCTAATGTTTTAGCAGACACAGAATATATGAATTCTTATAATTCTAAGTTGACTGAATTAAAAGAAAAATATAAAGAAGAAATTAAACATGATATTTCTGATGAACAAATTACTAGAAATTTAAAAATAGCTAAAGAAATTTATTTATCTATTGGTAGATACAATAGATATCAAAGATTTAAACTAGGTTTTAAGCTCGTTGTTGCTTTCCGTAAAGCAATGAAATTTGGTTTAGATTTAAATGATAGTAATGTTTTAAATAATATATTTGATCAAGTTGTGTTTAGAGTTGAATATATTGATGAAACAGAAGATGAATTAAAAGGTTGGTGTAACCTTGATTTATCAAAAATAAAATATGGTAAGGATTGGCAACAAATAAGAGGATCTAGAGTTGCTACAGTATTTCAAGACCCTATGACATCATTAAACCCAATTATTACAATTGGTAAGCAAATTTCATCTATAATTATGAAACATCAAAAATGTTCTATAGATGAAGCTAGAGTAAGAGCCATTGATTTAATGAAAAAAGTAGGTATTCCTAATGCGGAGAATCGTTTTGATGATTATCCTTTCCAATATTCTGGTGGTATGAGACAACGTATAGTTATTGCTATTGCGTTATCTTGTCAACCTAAAATATTGATTTGTGATGAACCAACAACTGCTCTAGATGTTACAATTCAAGCACAAATTTTACAATTAATTAAGGATTTACAAAAAGAATTCAATTATACGATTATATTCATAACACACGATTTAGGTGTTGTTGCGAATATAGCTGATAGAGTTGCAGTATTATATGCAGGTCAAATTGTAGAATTAGGTACATGTGAAGATGTATTCTTTGATCCACGTCATCCATACACATGGGCATTATTATCTTCAATGCCTCAACTTGCAACACGTGGTGAAGAATTATATTCAATTAGTGGTACTCCGCCATCTTTATATAACAAAATTGTTGGTGACCCATTTGCTCCACGTAATCCTTATTGTTTAAAAATTGATACTTTGAAGGATTCACCTGTTTTTAAGATTTCTGATACACACTATGCTAAAACGTGGTTATTAGATCCTAGATCTCCAAAAGTTGAAAAACCTGAAATTATCAAAGATATTCATGAGAAATTAATAAAAACATTTAATATATAGGAGGGCAAGATTGTGATTGATGAAATAAAAGAAACTAATCTTGAAGAATCTACCGATATATTAGATGAGAAAGTAGAATCTCAAGAAGATACAAAAAAATTAAATAGTAAAAACAATTCAGTTGAAGCTGAAAAAGATGATTCTAAAACTGAGGATAAAAAAGCTTCAATATTAGATAAGTTAAAAAAGAAAATGGACTTAGGTCCTAAATCATTGCCAGAAAATGGACCTATTGATCCTAAAAATGGCAAGGAAATATTATTATCAATAAAGAATATAGATATTACCTTTGGTAAAGGTGATAGAGCTGTTAAAGCAGTTAAAAATGCTTCATTTGATATATATAAAGGTGAAACTTTTTCACTAGTAGGTGAATCAGGTTCTGGTAAGACTACTATTGGTAGAGCTGTCATCCGAGTAAATCCATTAGCCGCTGGTGAAATTGATTATAAGGGTGTAAAAATTTCAGGAAAGATTTCAAAAGAACTTGACCGTGAAGTTATTAGAAATATTCAAATGGTATTCCAAGATCCAGCTGCATCTCTTAATGAGCGTGCTACAGTTGATTATATAGTTTCTGAAGGATTATATAATTTCCATTTATTTGAGAATGAAGCTGATAGAGTTAAAAAAGTTGAAAAGATAATTGAAGAAGTAGGATTGTTACCTGAACATTTAACTCGTTATCCACATGAATTCTCAGGTGGACAAAGACAAAGAATAGGTCTAGCTAGAGCGATTGTTATGGAACCTGAATTGATAGTTGCTGATGAACCAATATCAGCTCTAGATGTTTCTATTCGTGCTCAAGTATTAAATTTGCTTAATAAATTTAAACGTGAACGTGGTTTAACATGTTTATTTATTGCTCACGATTTATCAATTGTTAGATTTATTTCTGATAGAATTGGAGTTATATATAAGGGTAATATAGTTGAGATTGCTGAGGCAGAAGAATTATTTAATTTCCCTCTACATCCATATACTCGTTCTTTAATATCTGCTATTCCAATTCCTGATCCAACACTTGAAAAGAATAAAGTTTTATTCACATATGATCCAAGCATTCATGATTATAGTGAAGATAAGCCTGAACTTGTTGATGTTGGCGATAATCATCTTGTTTTTGGAAACAAAAAAGAAATTGAAGAATACAAGAAGATTAAATCTTCAGGCGAGCATCCAAAGAGTATAACAATACTATCACCTGAAGAAGCACAAATTGCTCAAGAAGAATATAAAAAGAAAAAAGCAGAGATGAATAATACTAATAATGAATCTGAAATATTAGAACGTCCAATTCATGATACTGGTTCAGTTTTATATTCTATATTAGGCTTTTTCTTACCACTTGTTGGCTTGATTTTATGGTTATCATTTAAACATGTAAAATATTATAGGAATTATAAAGCATCTAAGAAAGGTACTTTGATTGGTTTAATAGTATTTGGAGGTATCATAGTACTATTCTTGCTTGCACTTTTGATAGCATTAATATAAAAAATATTATATAATAGGCTTGATTATTTTTAATCAAGCTTATTTTTTTGGAAGTGTTTATAAATGAGAGAAGTTAAAAGAATTGAATTGAATGATAAACATATAAAATTAAGAATTATTATTCTTATTGCTTTAATTTTGTCTGCGATTGTGGCTTTTTCTTTTTTCTTTATTAATTTATTTTCTAAAAAAAGTGGATTAGAAACTATTCACGTTTCATCTAGTTATGGAGATACAATTTGCGATAATGATTATGTATTTAATTATTATTTAGGTAAAGGTGAAAATTCTCCAACAGAAGATTATAAAATAGTTGTTGAATCATATTCGAAGCATTTGAATTATGCCTATAAATCTTTATCTAAATATGATGAATACGCTGATTATAATAATTTATACTATTTAAATAGGCATCCGAATGAAAAAATTAAAGTATCTTCATTTTTATATGATTCATTAAAGAAAATATATGATTATGATCAATATTTGTTATATTTAGGTCCTATTAATTCTTTTTATGATACTTACAATAGAAGTGGCAATGATGGTTCTAATCCAAAAAGTGAATCTGTCAAAAATATAATTAATGAAATTATTAATTATTATAAAAATGATGTTAGTATTGATTTTTATGATGATTTCAATATTAAACTTAATGTTAGTAATAATTATTTGAATAAATTAAATGAATTATCAATTGTTGATATAATTGATTTTTCGTATTTCAAAAATGCATTTATATTGGATTATATATCATTAAAATTAAAACAAGATAATCTTACATATGGTTATATTTCATCTAACGATGGTTATTATGTTAATTTAGATGATACTTTTGATTATAAATACTTTGTGTTTGACAATATTAATGGTAAGCTTAGAAGTATTTGCAATACTGTTTTAAAAGGGAATTATAATATTGTTAATTATTCAAATTTAACTAAATTATTATCATTATATATAAATCCAGATGATGGTATGAATTATGATTCAGTAAAGTCATTAACTTCATATTCTAAAACATTATCATTAGTAGATATTGTTTTACAAACTAATGATATTTATATTAAAAATGTATTTAAAGAAGATAACATAAAAATAAACTCAATTTGGTTGATAGACAAAACTGTTTATTATAACGATAGTGATTTATCAATATATGATATATATCAAACTGATGATGTTAAATATAATGTAGAAAGAAGGGATTTAAATAATGATTGAAAGAAATAAGAAATTAATCATCTTTTCTTCAATCTATGTTGTATTAATTAATGTTATTGCGTTAATATTTGTCTTAACATTTAATAATAATGATTTAATTCCTGTATTTAACTTTGTAGGAACAATGTTATTTTTGCTATATATTAATATTAGATCTTCATATACTATAAAACTAAAATTTAAAGATGAACATTTAGATGAAACAAAAATAAAGAAGAAAGATGAAGAGTTCTATATTAGAAGAAAAGAAACACAAAAAATATGTTGGATATTATTTATAATAATGGCTATTATTACAATAGTATCTATGGCAGTTTTTTTATCAATTTAAATAGTTTACTAAACCTATAGATAATTTCTACAGGTTTTTTTATTTTCATTATAAATGTATCATAAAACTAAAGTTTTATTTATTGATATATCCTTGATTTTTTGATATAATTTAAGAGATAATGTGAGGTGTTTATCTATGAGAAAATTTTTATATAAAATTAGATACATTTTACTTAGTTTGATATTTTTTGCAGGAAGTGTAGTATGTGCTTATTTTACATTTTCTTATTTGCAAGATATAAGTAAATATGATTATGCTCTTGGTTTAACAATTGCATTCCTTGCGCTAGCTATTTCAGCTTTTATTATTGCAATGGTAATGGTATTCATATTCATATATCAAGGAAGTAAGGTTAAGATTAAGGACTTACAATTAAGACTTGATAAGTGGACTAATATTTCATACCATGCTACACAAGCGGGAGATGAAGCATTCAATAAATTACCTATTGGTATCGTATTATATGATGATCAAAATACAATCATTTGGGCTAACCAATATGCTAAAGATATTTTCCATTCTAATTTAATTGAAACACATCTAGATTATATTTCTACAGATTTACTAGAAGGTGTGATAGTTGGAAAAGAAAATATGATGCTTAAATTTGAAAATTCATCATACGATGTTATTCATAATAGTCAAAATGGAATTCTATATTTCTTTAACTCAACTGAACGTGAAAACATTAAGAAAAGATATGATGAAAGAATTACAGCTATCGGTATTATTGAACTAGATAACCTAGAAGAATCATTAAAAAGATATGATATGCAAGAAAAAGCAAATATCAGAGGTCAAATTCTAGGTGAAATTTCAGATTATATTGGTAAATATAACTGTTATTTACAAACATTAGTTGGCGATAGAATGTCTATCACTATGGATAAAGAAGCAGTTACTAAGATGATTGAAGATAAATTCTCATTATTAGATAACATTCATGAAATTGCTGGTAAGAATAGACTTAAAGCATCAATTTCAATTGGTGTTGCATGTTTCGATAACAAATATGATGAATTAGGTCAAATTGCTCAAAATGCGATTGAATTAGCTGAAAAGCGTGGTGGTGACCAAGTCGTTGTTAACCTTGAAGGTGAACAAATTAAATTCTTCGGTGCTAGAAATAACTCACTTGAAAAGAATACATTGGTTGAAGTTCGTATGCAATCATTAAGTTTAAAAGAAGCTGTTGAAGGTTCAACAAATGTAATCCTAATGTGTCATATGTATGCTGACTGCGATGCGATTGGTTCTATGATGGCTGCATTCCACATGGTTATATCAAGTGGTATTGAAGCTAAGATGGCTTTTGATCCTGAAAGAGCTGATGTTACAGTTAAAAAGATTTATAAACAAATTATAGAGAATCCTAAGCTTGCTGCTAACTTCATTTCATTAGAACAAGCTAAAGAACAATTAAAGCCTACAACATTATTATTGATTACAGATACACAATCTCCTACATTAGTAATGTTTAAAGAATTATATGAAAAGGCTAAGAGAGTATCAATTATTGATCACCATAGACCTGGTGAAATCGGTTATAAAGATTATTTAACATATTATCTAGACTCAAGTGCATCAAGTGCTGTAGAATTATGTACTGAAATGTTTATGTTCTATAATCCAGATATTACAGTAACTCCACTAGAGGCTTCTACAATGCTTTCTGGTATTATTGTTGATACAAATAACTTTACACAACGTTCTGGTTCTAGAACATTTGAAGCAGCAGCAACACTTAAGACAATGGGCGCTGATATGATATTCGTTCGTAAGTTATTACAAGAACCACTTGGAGCTGAAAAATTATTTGCTACAGCTTTAACTAGAGCTGAAGTATATGGTAATAGATTCTCTATCATTTGCTTAGGTGAAACTGAAAAGATTCCTGATAGAACAACTTTAGCTAAAATATCTGATAGACAATTAACAATCGATGGCGTAGATGCATCATTTACAATTGGTAGAATTGATGAAAATACAGTTGGTATTTCAGCAAGAAGTTTAGGAGATTCTATAAATGTTCAAGTTATTATGGAACAAATGGGTGGTGGTGGTCACTTCAATAGTGCCGCAACTCAAAGAAAAAATGTTAAGATTTCAGATCTTGAATTTGAATTAAAAGAAATCCTTAAGTATGAATATGTTGAAGGAGGAACTGGTTCAATGAAGGTAATTTTAATTGCGGATGTTAAAGGTAAAGGTACTAAGGGTAGTATCATTGAAGTTGCTAATGGTTATGCAAACTTCTTAATTAATAATAAGAGTGCTATTGCAGCAACAGAAGAAAACATCCAAAAATATGAAAAGCAAAAAGAAAAAGAAAGAATTCAAAAAGAGAATAATCGTAAGATTTTACTTAAGTTTAAGGATGATATCCAAGGTAAAAGTATTAAGATTAAAATTAAAGTTGGTGTTGGTGGAAAGAATTTCGGCCATATTACAACAAAGCTTGTTTGTGATGAATTTGAAGCACAAACTGGTATTCATCTAGATAAGAGAAAAGTTGAATTACCTGCAGAAATTAATTCAATTGGTATTTTCACTGCTACAGTTAAGCTAGATGTTGATATTATTGCTCAATTTGAGATAAAGGTTGAAGAAAAAGAAAACTAAGGAGTGATTTATAATGCCAAAAGAGAAGGTTAATCATATACCTGAGGCTACTGATGCTGAAATGGCAATATTAGGATGTGTATTTTTGGATCCTAATAAGATTATTGAAATTATAGATGAATTAAAAGTTGATGACTTTTATGATATAAAAAATCAATATATTTATAAATCAATGGTTAATTTAGCTTTAACTAATAAGACAATCGATGTAACTACAGTTATTCATGATTTACAAATGCTTAATGTATTTGAAAAGGCTGGTGGGTCTGAATATCTTAGCTTAATAGCTGAAAGAGAATATACACCTTATAATTTAGAAAGCTATGTTGAGCTTGTTTTAAATGCTAGTGTAAAAAGAAAAGCTATTAAGGTGTTAGAGGATTTGTATCAAGCTGGTTTTGATTCTAATGTTTCTACAGAAGATTATATTGATTATGTAGAACGTCAAGTATTTGAACTTTCTAAAAATAGAAAAGCAGATTCATTTGATAAAATTGGTGATGTATCTAAAAAAGTTTTAGAAACAATTGAAACAAATTCAAAACGTCAAGGAAATTTAGTTGGTCTTGATACTGGATTTGAGCATTTAAATAGAATAACTCAAGGTTTCCAAAAGGGTCAGTTAATAATTTTAGCTGCACGTCCAGCAATGGGTAAGAGTGCATTTGCCTTAAATTTATTAGAAAATGTATGTAAATTTAATGGTAATGCAACTGTTGCGATGTTTGCACTAGAAATGCCTGCACAACAATTAGTTGAAAGAATGATTGCATCATCTACATCAATTGGATTATCAAATGTAAGATCTGGTGCTATTCAAGATACTGAATGGGGTAGAGTTCAAAGAACAGTTAATGCATTTAATAATGTTAATATTTATTTTGATGATGCTTCAGATTCAACAATTTCAAAAATAAGAGCTAAATGTCGTAAGCTTAAGGCTGATGATAAATTAGATTTTGTAGTTGTCGATTATTTACAATTAATTAATAGTGATGATACTGGTAGAAGTGATAATGAAAGTATTAGAGTTCAAAGAATTTCAAGAAGTTTAAAGCTTATGGCTCGTGAGCTTGAAATACCTGTTTTAGCATTATCTCAATTATCACGTAATATAGAAAAACAAGAGGATAAGAGACCTGGTCTTTCTGATTTAAGAGATTCAGGTGCGATTGAACAGGATGCCGATATAGTAATGTTTATTTATAGAGATGAAATTTATAATAAGCATACTGATAAAAAAGGCGAAGCTGAGGTTCTAATTAGAAAGAACCGTGCTGGTCAAACTGGTGTAGTATTATTTGATTTTATTGGTCAATATCAAAAATTTATTGAAAAGAAAGATCAGCAATATAACGTAAAAGAGGAGTAGTTTATTTATGACAGATCGTTTAAATATGATGGAAGAAAGATATGAGGAAATAAATAATTTATTAACTCAACCTGAAATCATATCTGATATTAAGAAAATGACTGAATTATCTAAAGAACAAAGATCTTTAGAAAAGGTAGTTACATTATATAGAGAATTAAAGACTTTAGAAGCTTCAATTCCTGATCTTAAAGAAATGAAAAAATCTGATGATAAAGAATTAGCTGAAATGGCTGAAATGGAGCTTGATGAAGCTTTAACTAGAATAGATAAATTACATGATGAAATTAAGGTTTTATTATTACCAAAAGATCCTAACGATGAAAAGAACGTTGTCGTTGAAATTAGAGGTGCTGTTGGTGGAGATGAAGCTAATATTTTCGCTGGTGATTTATTTAGAATGTATTCTAAGTATGCAGAGTCTAAGGGCTGGAAGATAAAAGTAATTGATGCAATGCCAAGTGAAATGGGTGGTTACACATCAATTGAATTTATGGTTTCTGGTGAAATGGTTTATTCTTTATTAAAATATGAATCAGGTGCTCATAGAGTTCAAAGAGTCCCTGCGACTGAATCAAAAGGTAGAATTCATACATCTATCGCTACAGTTTTAGTAATGCCTGAGGCTACTGAAATTGATTTTAAGCTTGATATGAATGATATTAGAGTTGATACATTCTGTTCATCAGGTCCTGGTGGACAAGGCGTTAATACAACATATTCGGCAGTACGTGTAACACATATACCAACTGGTATGTTTGTTGCTTGTCAAACTTATCGTTCTCAACATGAAAATAAGGCTGCGGCTTTACAATTATTAACTACTAGATTATATGATCAATTAGTTAGAGAAAAAGAAGAAGCTGAAGGTGCTGAACGTCATTCTTTAGTTGGTCGTGGTGATAGATCAGAAAAGATAAGAACATACAATTATCCTGATAATAGAGTAACTGATCATAGAATTGGTTTAACATTAAATAAGCTAGATATTATTATTGATGGTAAATTAGATTTAGTAATCAATGAATTAGTTAATGAAGATCAAAAGAGAAAGCTATCTCAAGCTGAGGGAGTTAAATTATAATAAAGCTATGATATCATAGCTTTTTAAAGTTTTTAGCAAGGGAGGGGTCATTATGACCAACGAAGTTCATAAATATCGTAAGGCCATGAAAATGACCCAAGAAGATTTAGCTAAGGCTGTTGGTGTTACGAGACAAACAATTATTTCAATCGAACAAGGTAGATATATTGCCTCATTGCCTCTGGCTTTAAAGATTTGTAAGATTTTTAATGTTCCAGTTGAAGAAGTATTTATGTTAGGAGATAATGAGTGATATGACTATTGAAGATTTAAGAAAAAGAAGTAAATTAAGATTAATTGTAATGAGTTTATCAATGACATTGCCTATATTTATTGTATTTTTATTAGGCTTTGGTGGATTTGAATTTGGTGAAAATTCTGTATTTTTAGTATTTGAACCACTTCCATATATTGTTTGTGGTGTATTTCTTGCGTGGTTAATTTATAAGGTATGTAATTACGCTGTTATATTAAGAAATGATAAATATGCAGAAAAAGTATTAATTAAAAAGAATGATGAAAGAAATAAATTTATTAAGGTTAAATCTTATGGTTTGGCTAGTAAAATATTTATTTATGTTATGGGTGTTGGTTGTATTTTAACAGCATTCATTGATAAGTCAGCTTTCTATTCTTTTATAGCTGTGTTTGGAGCTTTTGTTTTAATTGAAGTGATTGTTAGAATTGTCTATAAAAAAATATATTAATTTGTGCTTTATGAATAAGAAAAAAGAATTAATTATAACTGCTATAATTTCATTTATAGCTTTAGCTATATTTGTTACTTTGGTAGCTATATTAGAAAAGAATAATTTTAACATTGTATTAGATTTTAATATAAGAGATTTTTTTTATTCCATTAGAGGAGAGAAAAATGGATTTTTATATTATTTAGCTAAAATTATTTCTGAATTAGCAGCTACATATATAATTATTTTCTATTTTGTTTTTGGCATTTTTTATACTAAAATTGATAAAAGATTAATTATATTTGTTATGGGCATATTAATGGCTAAAGTATTTAATGATGCATTAAAAGAAACATTTAATCGTGCAAGGCCACTTGAAGAAAATATGTGGGCAATTGAAAATGAAACATCATTCCCTTCAGGTCATTCAACATTGGCTGGATTTTTATATACCTTTATTCCTTTTATATTGTTAAAGAATCATAAAAGAAAAAGTATTATTATACCAGTATTAGCTGTTTCTGGCTCATTATTAGTTTTAGTTTCAATATCAAGATTAGTGCTTGGCGTACATTATTTCACTGATGTTTGTGCGGGACTCGCTTCTGGTATTATTGTTACTGGAATTTGTATTTTGTTATATTATATTTTCGAAAAATATGATTTTTTAAATAAACCATTATTAAATTTTAAAAAGGTTGAAAATGAAGAAGATAAGGATATTTAATATATTTTTAATTTTAATAATATTTATATTAACAAGCTGTAAATTATCTGGTTCAGCTTATGAAAAGGATCCTATATTAGCATTTGATTCTTATATTCAAATTGTTTTTTATAATGAAGATCATAATGAAGAATATAATGTTATCAAAAATAAATTTTTAGAGCTTGATAGAGATTCGACTTGTTATAGCTCAAATTCAACTAATACCAGTATTTATGATTTAAACAAGGATAGAACAAAAGTTGTAAGTGATGAACTTATAAAATTATTAGTAAAGAGTAAAGAATTAAAAGAAGAAACAAATGGATATTTTAATCCTTTTATTGGTAGAATTACTGACTTATGGAAAAAAGCAATTAAAGAAGAAAATATACCTTCTGATGATGTTATAAGAAATGAATTAGATATTATGAATAATACTGAATTAGAAATTGAAGGAAATTCTGTTTCTATTGTTGGTGAAGGTAATATTGATTTAGGTGCGATTGTAAAAGGTTATGCACTTGATTGGGCTAAAGAATATCTTAAAGAATCAAATATAACGGATTATTATATTAATTCTGGATCATCTAGTATATATTCTAAGCATGATATTAATTTATCAATTAGAAAGCCATATAATAGTGGATATATTAAACAATTTAAATTGAATAATTTAGGTGTTTCTACATCTTCACCTGAATTCCAATATAAAAATATAAATAATTATAGATATCATCATTTAATATCAGGTATTACAGGATACCCTGTCAATATATATGATAGTGTATCAGTAATAAGTGAAAACAATTTATATAATGATTGTTTTTCAACTGCGATATTTAGTATGGAATTAGATGATGCAATCAAATTTAGTAATAATAAAAATATAAAAATTATTTTATTTAAGGATAATAATATACTATATGAAAGTAGTGGTATAAGTGGGGAAAATTAGAAATGACATTATTTTAATATGTATTGTTTTAGCCTTAATAATTACTTCATTTATATTAATGTTTACTTTAAGAAAAAAAGATAATTTATATGTAAATATATATAAAGAATCTAATATTATTTATTCTATTCCAATTAAAGAGGATAAAGTAATTGAATTAGATGGATATGAATCACATATGATTATTGAGATTAAAGATGAAAGTGTAAGAGTAAAGGAATCTGGATGCCATAATCAAATATGTGTTAATGTAGGATTTATTAAGAATTTTGGTGAAACTATTACGTGTATGCCTAATTTAGTTTTTGTAAAGATAGGTGATAAAATTGATATCTAATACTGCAAATATTAAAAGAATTGCCATTATTTCAATGTTATTAGCTATGGCAATAGTTTTATCTATCGTTGAAGGAATGATTCCTTTATCTATTCCTGGAGTTAAATTAGGACTAGCAAATGTAATTATTTTAATAATGCTATATGAATTTAAGGTAGGAGAAGCATTTTGTGTTCAAATACTAAGAATATTGATTGCCTCACTTTTAAGAGGTACATTCTTAAATCCAGCATTCTTTATGAGCTTATCAGGTGGATTCTTAGCATTTATTATTATGCTAATATTTTCAAGAATTAAATTATTTACTCCTATTGGAGTTAGTGTTATGGGATCAATATTTCATGTTACAGGTCAAATATTAGTTGCGATTATTATTATGGGAACTGACGCAGTAATTTATTATTTGCCATTTATTGCATTATTCTCTTTAGCAACAGGAATTTTATCTGGATTAGTAGCTTATATATATTTAAAAAGAAGTATTACATCAAGATTTTTAAATAATAATAATTATATTGAAGAATAAGGAAAATCGTATTGTGATTTTTCTTTTCTTTTTTTACACTTTAGTGTATAATTTCTATGTAAAAAGGGAAGGTGTAACGAAATGGGTTATTCTAAGGAAGATATTAGAAGAATTTGTAAAGAAGAAAACATTAGCTATATTCGTATGATGTTTACTGATATGTTAGGTATGTTAAAGAATGTTGAAATACCAGTAACTAGACTTGAGGATGCTTTAAGTAATCAAGTAATGTTTGATGGTTCATCAATTGAAGGATTTGTTAGAGTATTTGAAGCAGATATGTTCTTACATCCAGATCTAGATACATTCTTAGTATTATCATGGGAGAATGTTCAATATGGTAAGGTTGCTAGATTTATCTGTGATGTTTATAAGCCAGGTGAAAATGGTGAGCATGTTCCATTTGAAGGAGATCCTCGTGGTATTTTAAAGAGAAATCTAGAAGAAATGAGAAAAAGAGGATATACTGCATTTAATTCAGGTATTGAACCAGAATTCTTCTTATTCAAGATGGATGATAATGGGAATGTAAAATACCCACTTGAATTTAATGATCGTGGTGGTTATTTTGATTTGGCTCCAGTTGATAGTGCCGAAGATTGTCGTAGAGATATCGTATTAGAGCTTCAAAAGATTGGTTTTGTTATTGAGGCTGCACACCATGAGGTTTCAACAGGACAACATGAAATTAATTTCCAATTTGATTCTGCAGTTGAAGCAGCTGATAATGTTCAAACATTTAAGCTAGTTGTTAAAAATATTGCAAGAAGACATGGTTTACATGCAACATTCATGCCAAAGCCAATTGAAGGTATTAATGGTTCAGGTATGCATGTCAATTGTTCATTAGCTGATAAAAATGGTAAAAATGCATTCTTTGATGAAAAGACACCTAACCAATTATCAGAAGTAGCCTTAAAGTGGATTTCTGGTATTTTAGCTCATGCTAAAGGCTTCTGTTTAGTAACTAACCCAATCGTTAATTCATATAAGAGAATCGTACCAGGATTTGAAGCACCTTGCTATATTTCTTGGAGTGATTCAAATAGATCTACAATGATTCGTATCCCAGCTGCTCGTGGTAAAAAGACTAGAACTGAGGTAAGAAGTGTAGATGTTGCAGCAAATCCATATTTAGCTTTAGCTGCTATTTTAAGAGCTGGTTTAGATGGTATTGATGGAAATTGTAACCAAGTTCCACCAATCTATGATAATTTATTTAAGTGTACAGATGCTGAAAGAGAAGCTTTAGGTGTTGGTGAATTACCTGCTAACTTATTTGAAGCTATGAAGGCATTTAAGCATGATCCATTAATTCAAGAAGCTATGGGACCTCATATTAGTGAGAAGTTATTAGAAGCTAAAAGAAGAGAATGGAATGAATTCAGAAGACATGTTTCTGAATGGGAAATTAAGAGATATATTAATAGATATTAATTTTAGAAAAGATTTGGTTCGCTCGAACCAAATTTTTTTTAATATTGTTTAAAAATTATTAAATATATAGTTGTTAAAATAATATTTATTCAATCAAATTTACATTATTTCTAATAAGATTCAATTAGTTTATCTTAATATAAAATAATTGTTGACTTAAGGTTATATTATTAGTATAATAATAAGCGAATTTGATATCCAAAAAAGAGACTATAGATATGTATGTAGTTTTTAGAGAGTAAGGGGCTGGTGAAACCTTATAACGAATCTTATCTAATCTACCTCTTTGGAGAACTGTAATGAGTTCCGTGTGATTGGCGTTATCAATTTTGAGTGAGGTTACCTAATTAGGGTGGTACCGCGGATTTAAGAATTCGTCCCTTTTATGCAGAAGCGTAGAAGGGATTTTATTTTTAAACACAGATTATTTGAAAAAAGAAAAGGAGATTATTTAGAAATGAGTCGTGTTTACAATTTCTCAGCAGGTCCTGCTGTTTTACCTGAAGAAGTATTAAAAGAAGCAGCAAATGAAATGTTAGATTATGATGGTTCAGGAATGTCTATTATGGAGATGAGCCACAGAACAAAAACTTTTGATAAGGTTATTCAAGACGCT
>Ga0247611_10003412_pt1 | contig 23605 bp, 30 predicted proteins | sample 177DNAGHGhighgp2_FD_192422 | JGI IMG/M metagenome (GOLD analysis project Ga0247611, IMG submission 192422) | Sheep rumen microbial communities from Palmerston North, Manawatu-Wanganui, New Zealand - 1770 DNA GHGhigh gp2 | ecosystem: Host-associated > Mammals > Digestive system > Stomach > Rumen... | reverse complement strand
GTTGATGATGATGAAGCTGATGATGAAATAGATGCTGAAGAAACTGCAGATGAATATGATCCAGAAGCTGATGAATCTGATGATGAAATAGATGCTGAAGAAACTGCAGATGAATATGATCCAGAAGCTGATGAATCTGATGATGAAATAGATGCTGAAGAAACTGCAGATGAATATGATTCAGAAGCTGATGAATCTGATGATGAAATAGATGCTGAAGAAACTGCAGATGAATATGATCTAGATGATGATGATGATGATGATGAATCTGATGATGAAATAGATGCTGAAGAAACTGAAAATGCTGAGAAGATGGGTTTTTTTGATAAATTTTTAGATTTCATTATGAAGTATGGAGTTAATCCTAAAGAAGATGAATTTATTTATGATGAAGATGAATACGATTCAGAAGAAGATGAAGATGAATACGATTCAGATGAAGATGAATACGAAGACGAAGATGAAGATGAATACGATTCAGATGAAGATGAAGATGAATACGAAGACGAAGATGAAGATGAATATGATTCAGATGAAGATGAAGATGAATACGAAGACGAAGATGAAGATGAATATGATTCAGATGAAGATGAATACGAAGACGAAGATTTAGGAATGTTTGAAAAATTGAAAATAATGGGTGGGAAATTGCTTGATTTTATTAATAAATCTACTTTGTTTCACGTTTCTGTTGCTGTGATAAGTGGAATTATTATCTTTTTTGGAATTAGATTTTTTGAGAATCGAGATAAAGATGATATTTATGTAAATAATAACTCAAATACAGTAAACGTTAATGAAGATAGTGATTATTTTACAAGCCCTTTAGCAAGTTTTTTTAACAAAATATTTTCTACTCGTAATAGTTTAGTTGAAGAAGAAATTGAAAATAAAGATAGTTTAACGGGAAACGATTCTGATATAGCTGTACAATATGTTCCATATTCACAAGATGATGATACAAGTTCTTATGATAATTCAAGTAATTCTTATAACAATTCAAATAGTTCTAATGACAATTCTGATATAACTGTACAATATGCTTCATATTCACAAGATGATGATACAAGTTCTTATGATAATTCAAGTAATTCTTATAACAATTCAAATAGTTCTAATGACAATTCTGATATAGCTGTACAATATGCTTCATATTCACAAGATGATGATATTAGTATTAATGACAGTTCGGATAATATTTATTATGATGAAGAGTCTGCAACTGTTTATGAATATGGTGTGAGTGATTCAGTTGAAAATAACTTCAATGATATTAGTGAAAGTTATGACAGTGATGATATTGCGATAACTGATGATGAACTTTTTTATTTAGATAATGTTGATAGCGATATAGTTGAGACTGAAGATGAAACTTATGATTATACTATATATAATAGCTTGGATACTGTAAATGGTGATTTACCAGGTATTATATTATATGATGGGCATGATTATAGTAATATCTCTAATTTTTATGATAATTCTGCTGGTGATCAAACTAATTTAGATTTGCCGGATCCAAATGATTATTCATCTTTTATTGATTATTATATTAATAGTTTGGCAAATACTAATCCTGATTTACCAGATAATGGAATACAATATACAAGAAGTATTTAAAACTTTTTTGTATGATGCTAAACTTGACATTAATCAACAAATGTGGTATAATTTAGACACATTGAGAATATTAAGGGGTTTTAAATTAGTAGGGGGTTGAAAAACATGAATAATAATTATATATTTGAGTATTTAGATGAAAATGATTTTAGAAAAAAAGAAAGATCATTGAGAAAATATAATATGTTGGCTTATAAAAAGTTAACATTTAGCTATTATCCTGAACTTAGAAAGGGAAACTTTTTGGGACAGATAGTAAAAAAAGATGATAAAAGTAAAACTGTGAGTTATGAGTTACAATTACCAACTGATAATAAATTTAAAAAAGTTCATGGACCTATTGTTTTACACTATACTGTTTATGTTGAAAAAAAAATAATTTTGTTAACTAATATTACTCCAGAGGGTATCCTTGATGAGGGGCATCGTGCTGAGTTATCTACTTATAAAGGAGTAATGATTTCTAAAACAAATCCAGAAAAAGATATGTTTAAAATAAACCTATTAAATATGTTAGATAAATAATAGGTTTTTTTTTATTTTTTGATGAAATATTTGAAAATCTTCATTTTTTTGTTGCAACATATAAAAAATTGTGCTATTATTAAATAGCGATGGACCCTTAGCTCAGTTGGTTAGAGCATCCGGCTCATAACCGGGCGGTCACAGGTTCGAGTCCTGTAGGGTCCACCATTCATGCGAGTATGGCGGAATTGGCAGACGCGCTAGACTTAGGATCTAGTGTCTTAGACGTGCAGGTTCAACTCCTGTTACTCGCACCAGTGTTGAATTTGTTCGAACTGTTCGAACTTTAAGTATAAATATCAACTCAATTTGGGTTGATTTTTTCGTTATATGAAAAATCATCCTACTAGGAAAGAATGATGCTTATGATAAATATTATTAAACAAGAAATTACAATTGAAGAATCTTTAAAACAAAGATTAGAATTTATTTGTGAGTTTTCACATACTACTCCTACTTTTATTAATGGCTTTATTTATAAGGTAGATAAAACTAATCTTTCTTATTTAGAACCACAAAAGATAATCATTAAAGGTATAACATTTCTTGCTTTTAATAAGTCTAATGAAATTTATTTCAAGAATTTATCTCAAAAGAATAAACTATCAGAATTAGAAGATTATTTAAAACGTATTTAGGCTAGTTAAATAGTAAAATGCAATTTTTGATTTATTATTGAAATTTAAAAGTATAATGCAATTTATACCTTTATTATTTTTTTTTAAGAGTTATTAAAATTCATGAAAAAAGAAATTATTGCACTATTAAAACGAGTTGGCATAATTATTTAAAAATTAAATGCAACTTTTTGTAATAGTATTTTAATCAATTGTTTTCTTTTTTTTAGATTATTTTTTAAAGGATTATTGTGCACCTATGGATTTTCATCCTAATACAATTGGTAAGCAATTAATTGCTGATATGCTTTTAAAGAAAATAGAATTGCAGATTGATAAAAACAATCAACCAACGAATGTTAGTCAGGCATCTAGAATGAAATAGTTAATTCTTCGTTTGAAGTATTTTCTTTTTTAGAAAAATTAGCAAATTACTTTTAATTTTTCTTATTTATGGTAAAAAGTTTTAATTAGAATAATAGAAAGAATAAATCTATTATATGTAATAACATCTAGAATAATTATGATAATGCAGATTACTATGTAGCTGAATAATTAGATAAAAAAAGATAGCTTTGAAATATAAGCTGTCTAATTTATTTTTTGGGTTTTAATATTTTAGGGTGTTCTTCATTTGTAGTTTCTTTTTTTTGATTATTTAGACCTAAGGCTTGATACAATATTTCTTCCATTTTATTTGCATCATCAACCAATTCATTTTCTCTATAATATGATATTAATTTTTGAATAGCATCTTCTATGTTATTAAACTCTTCATATTCAAATTTTGCTATTCTGTCTATAATATAAAACTTAAAACTATCTTTTGCTTCTTCTAAACAAATATCCCCAGCTCCATAATCAATACATGCTCCTAAGTATGGTAAGTATACTATTGACAGTTCGTTTTTAAATCTTTTATAAATAATATCATTATTCTCAATTGTAAAATATTTTCTTTCGCAATCACTGTGACCAATAATATCATCGAAAGGTTCATTTGTTATTTTCTCTAAGTGTACTATAATATTTGATCTAACTTTTCTTTCCATAGTTTTCTCCTTTTGAATACTTATTATAATGTTTTTGTGTTTTTTGTCAAATTTTTAATTGATTTTTTGTTCTTATTTTTTTAATTGTTTTATCTTTTATGATATCATATAATATTCTTAGAATAGGGTGAGATATAGTGTGTAAAAATAAAAAATCAAAAAATGTTGTTCCTAATTATACTTTGGGTGAAGAGTTAATTAATTCTATTAGTCATGGAATTGGTGCAGGCTTATCCATAGCTGGTTTGGTTTTAATTATTATTCGAGCGCATTCTGCTATAGGTATTGTTAGTAGTGTAATCTACGCTACTTTTATGGTTAATTTATATATTATTTCTTGTATTTATCATGCTTTAAGTCCACGTTTAAAGGGAAAAAAAGTTTTAAGGGTACTTGATCATAGTAATGTTTTATTAATGGTTGCTGGAACATATACTCCTATTTGTTTATGTTCTATTAAAGGAATACTAGGTTGGATTGTTTTTTCTTTTGTTTGGTTAATTACAATAGTTGCTATTATATTAAATTGTATTAATATAGATAAATATCAGAAACTATGTTTAGCTTGTAATTTATTTTTAGGTTGGGCTTCATTGTTATTGATTGGTAATTTATTAAAGACTTGTTCTTTTAATGGACTTTTATTGTTAATTATTGGAGGAGTAGTTTATACTATTGGAGCTGTTTTATATTCACTTGGTAGTCGATATAGATATGTTCATTCTCTTTTTCATATTTTTATTTTGGCTGGAAGTATTATCCATTATTTTTTTATTTACTTTCATATTGTATAAGTAAGTGTATAAATTCAATATTATTTTGTTTGCAAATGGTTATATTATATGTTATATTTTCATTAGGAGGAAATTAATAATTATGGATTTATATAGTTTAATAGTTAAAGATAGATATGGTTCTGAATTTCTTTTAGATTCTTTAAGAGGAAAAGTAGTGATTGTTGTTAATACTGCTACTGGTTGTGGTTTTACTCCTCAATATGAGGGTTTAGAAAAATTATATGAAAAATATCATGATCAAGGTTTAGAAATTCTTGATTTTCCTTGTAATCAGTTTGGTCATCAAGCCCCAGGTGATGATAATGAGATTCATGAATTTTGTACTGGAAAATATAAAACTCAGTTTGATCAGTTCAAAAAAATTGATGTTAATGGAGAAAACGAAGATCCTATATTTACATTTTTAAAACAAAAACAAAAAGAAGATATTATTAAAGGGATGAAAAATAAATTATCTATGAAAGGTATTGAAAAAATTAGTACTTCATGTAAAAAAGATGGCGATATTAAATGGAATTTTACTAAATTTCTAATTGATAGAAATGGAAATGTTATTAAAAGGTATAGTCCAACATTTCTTCCAGAAGATATGGAAGATGATATAAAAGGAGTGATATAGTATGGAATATCCTAATTATGATTTAAGTGTATCTATTGTTTTTCCTTTGTATTTATGTTCAAAGGAAGTTATAAGAAAGTATAGTGAATATTTGAAAGAGTATGATTTAACTTACACACAGTTTTTAGTTTTAATGTATTTTATTGGTGAAAAACAGTCTAATTTAAAAAGAATTGGTCAGACTTTATTATTAGATTCTTCTACTTTAACTCCACTTTTAAAAAAGATGGAGAAAAAGGGTTTTATTGTTCGTGGAAAGTCTTTAGAAGATGAGAGAAATTTAACAATTTCTATTACAAAGAAAGGTTTATCTTTGGAAAAAGATTTAAAAAGAATTCCTACCGAAGTTAAGAAAATATTAAATATGGATGAAAATGAAATTGAACAACTTCATAAGTTGACTTATAAAATGCTTCATAATTTGATGGAGGTCGATAAAAATGAAAGTAATAAAAGTAAATAAGGATAGTTTTAATGATGAAGTTTTGAATTCGAAAATACCTGTTATTGTTGATTTTAATGCTGATTGGTGTGGTCCATGTAAGATGTTAGGACCAATTTTAGAAAATGTTGCTGAAAATTGCAATGATGTAAAATTTGTTTCTGTTAATATTGATGAGTCTGATGATTTAGCAGCTAAATATGATGTTTTTTCAATTCCTTGCCTAGTTTATATAAAAGATGGAAAAGAAGTAAAAAGAAATGTTGGGCTTCTTTCTAAAAGTGATTTAGAAACATTTGTTGAGGAATAAGATGTACGATATCATTATTATTGGGGCAGGACCTGCTGGTATGACAGCTAGTATTTATGCGAGACGTGCTTTAAAAAAAGTCTTAGTTTTAGAAGCTGTTAGTTATGGTGGTCAAATTATTAATACATTGGATATTGAAAATTATCCTGTGGAGTCACATATTTCTGGATTTGATTTTTCTACAAAGCTTTATAATCAAGCTGTAGATTTAGGAGCAAAGTTTGTTTTTGAAAAATGCTTGAAGATAGATAAAAATAATTCTTTTTTTGAAGTTTTTACTTCTAATAGTAAATATCAATGTAAAAGTGTAATTCTTGCAACTGGTGCAGACAGTCGAAAATTGGGGATTGATAGAGAAGAGAATTTTATTGGTAAGGGATTATCGTATTGTGCAACATGTGATGGGGCTTTTTATAAAAAGAAAGATGTAGCTATAGTTGGTGGAGGAAATACTGCTTTAGAAGATGCTTTGTATTTATCTAACATATGTAATAAGGTTTATTTAATTCATAGAAGAGATGAATTTCGTGGAGATGTTTCTGTTGTAAGTAAGATAAAAGAAAAAAATAATATTGAAATTATTTATAATAGTAATGTTACAAAGTTATTAGGAGATAAAAAAATAGAATCAATTGAAGTTTCTAATCTTGATGGTTCTAAATGTATAATTGAAGTTTCTGGTTTATTTATTGCAATAGGAAAAATACCTGAAAATGAAAATTTTAAAAATATGATTGAAATTGATGAGAATGGATATATTGTTGCTAGCGAAAACTGTCATACAAATGTTAATGGGGTTTTTGTAGCGGGAGATAACCGCACTAAACTTTTAAGACAATTGGTAACTGCTACATCTGATGGAGCTATTGCTGCTACTGAGGCTATTCACTATTTAGAAAATAATATAAAATAAGGAAGATTTTATTCTTTCTTATTTTTTTTCTTAATAAATAATATATTGAATTATATTTGTTATAATAGATAATTATAGTATAATAATTATAGGAGTAGGTGTTAAAGTGAATATATATGATTATATAGATAAGTATGGAATGTATTCTTTTTTAGAAAAAGAGATTAATGAAGTTGATTATGTTATTTTTTCTTTTTTGTCATATGCTAATTTTTGTGAAGTATTTTTGGAAAAAGACTGTTTAACAATTCAAGAAGCTGGTAGAGTTCATCTTGGACTTTATCCTTCTAAAGATAAAAATGTTATTGCTGTAAAAGAGGGAAACAAGTTATTACGCTATATTAAGGATACTAACCGTTATAAAAATTGTTTATTATATCATCATGTTTATGTTGGAAATAATGAAGTTCAGTTTGGGGCAATCTCTATTGAATATTTAAAAAATAAGGTTTATGTTTCTTTCGAGGGAACTGATCAATTAATAAGTGGTTGGAAAGAAAACTTTATGCTTAGTTTTGAATTCCCTACAAAGTCTCATAAGTTAGCTTATCAATACTTAAATAAATATTATACTTTCTCTAATAAACAGTTAGTTGTAGGTGGACATTCTAAGGGAGGTAATTTAGCTTTAGTTGGGGCAATGATGGCTAATTTTTTAGTAAAGAGTAAAATTAAAAGAGTTATTAACGCTGATGGACCTGGCTTGTTAGACAAAGAGTTTCATTCTGATAGCTATAATAGATTATTAAACAAATATATTCATATTATTCCTAATTACTCTATTGTTGGATTATTTTTAAATCATTCTAATGATGTAGTTGTAGAATCTAGTGCAAAAGGTGTTCTTGCTCATGATATTGTTTATTGGAATGTTGAAGATGATCATTTTAAAAAAGTAGAACTTTCTTATTTTACAAAAGAGCTTGATAGGGAAATAGCTAAATGGTATCAGGCATTTAGTGATACTGATAAGGAAGCTTTTGTAAATAATTTAATGAGTATTTTTGAGAGAGCTAATATTCACTCTATTGATGAAGTTAAACAACATCAAAAGAAGATATTAGATTTTATATATGAGTCTAAAGATATGAATGCTACTACTAAAAAAGTTCTTTCAGATTTTATTCTTATGGTTATTAAATGTATTGCTAATACTAAAAAAGAAGAGTGGAAGACTTCTCTTAGTAATATGTTTAAGGTTAATTTATGGAATTAAATGATAAGCAAAAAAATTTTATTCATAATAAGTTAGTTTTATTAAAAAAATCAAAATTTAGGAGTTCTTTTCATTTAAGAAAGTATATGATTCAGTATATTCAAAATAAAGGAATGGATAAAATAGAAGAACATTGTATGGCCTTTATTGATAAAAATTTATCTTTTTATTCTTCTTTAAAAGATGGTAAGCAGACTCCTATGAAAAATCATCCTGTTTTTATTGCTCAACATGCAACCGCAACATGTTGCCGTGGTTGTTTAGAAAAATGGTATCATATACCAAAAGAAAAAATATTAGATGATAGAGAGAAAAGATTTATTGCTGCTTTAATTCTTTCTTGGATTGAAGAAGAATATAATAATAGGTGATTGTATGAATTGTTTATTGATTGGTGGAGGAGATTATTCTTTTTTGAGTTTGGAAATTGTTCAAAGTATAGAAAAAGAACATCCTATATTTCTTTTTATTGGTCTTGCTAGTAATTATTCTGATGCTTATTATAATAAAATGAAGAAAATATATGAAAGCTTGGGATGTAAGTGTATTTATTTAAAGAAAAAAAATATTTTAAATAATCCCCAAATAGTATCCGATAAAATTAATCAAGCTGATATTATTTATATTGGAGGAGGGGACTCTATAAAATTGATTAATGATGTTAAAAAGTATCATTTAGATGATAAACTTTATTATGCTTATTTAAAAGGTGTTTTACTTGTAGGAGTATCAGCTGGAGCTATTCTTTTAGCTAGAGAAGGGTTTTCAGATAGTTATATTATAAGAGGTGAAAAGGACTCTTATGATTTTGTTAAGGGCTTATCATTTGTTGATTTAGCAATATGCCCTCACTATGAAAAGGATTCTTCTAAATGTATACAATTGAAAGAAAAAATAAAAGATTATAGTCAAATAATATACTGTTTAGAAAATAATACAGCATTATGGTTTCATGATAAAAAATTAAAAATAATAAGAGGAGAAAACTCTATTTATAAGTGTTCTTATTATAATACTTTAATAGAGGAAAAATTATAGTTATGTGGAATAAATCTAAGTATTATTTTAAAAGTTTAATGTATTTAATCTTTTTGTTTTTACTTTATGAGTTTTTTATTCATTTTCCTTTATTAGATAATAATATTGAATATAGAAAAAATGATTTGTCTTTGAATCAAACTATTCAGTCATTTGAGAATACGTCTGATGATAAATTTCAAATATATTTTCTTGATGTTGGACAGGCTGATTGTATTTTAGTACAAAATAATGGAGAATATAGTCTTATTGATTCTGGTAATTATTTAGATGGAAAAAAATTAATTAATTATTTTCATTCTTTAGGAATTGAACACTTTAAATATGTTATTGGTACTCATGCTCATGAAGATCATATTGGAGGAATGAGTCAGATTATAGATAATTTTTCTATTGAACATTTTTATATGCCTGATGTTGTTGTTGATATAAAGTCTTTTTCAAACATACTTAGTTCTTTACAAAAAAAGGGAATGGAGTTTGAAACTTTAGAAATCGATTCATCTTTTACTATGGCTGATACTAAGTTCTTTGTACTATGGATTTCTAATCATGAAGAGGATTTAAATGATACTTCTATTGTTTTAAAAGTTTTGTATAAAAAAACATCTTTTCTATTAACTGGAGATGCTACTAGTAATGTAGAAAGACAAATTTTGGATAAAGATTTAAAAAGCGATGTATTAAAAGTAGGACATCATGGTTCTAAGTATTCTTCTTCTGCTAATTTCTTAAAAAAAGTATCTCCAAAATATGCAATTATTAGTGTTTTAAAAGATAATGAGTACGGATTTCCTCATCAAGTGGTTTTAGATAAATTGGAACGCTTAAATGTTTCGGTTTATCGAACTGATTTAGATGGTACTATTATTGCTTCTTCTGATGGAGAAAACATTTATTTTAATAAGATTTATACTGATACAAATGTATTACAAAAAAATCCTTAAAGTTTAAGGATTTTTTATATGAAATGTTTTTTTTATTTCTTTTTTATTACAATTTGTTTTAATTTTTTTAATACTTTTATAATAAAATTTATTATTAGTTTGTTTTTCTAAATTTATTTTTAATTCTTCTAATGAATTTCCTTTTGTATAATATTTTTTTTCTTTATAATTTACTCCGCTATCGTCTTTTATTGGAATAATTTCTGATATTGTTCCAGTAATATAATTATTAGTGCAAGTTATTTTTATTTTGTTTACTAGTATTAAATGGTTTAATTCTTTATATTCTGGAGTAGGTATTAGTGTTAAAAATAAACTTATAATAAAAACTTGAATAATTATTTTTTTCATATTGTTCCTCTTTCAATATTATTAGTTAGTTTTTTATTTCTTTTTTTATTTTTTTTATTTATACGAATTATAGAATCTGATATCTCGTCTTTATTAATTGAAAAATAAGAATATCCAAATATTTCTGTTTTATTAATGTTATATAATAGTAAAATAATACCAATTATTACTCCATATATTCCATAGATGGTTGCTAAGAAGAGAAATAGTAATTTATAGTTTCTTATGGTATTACTTAATTCAATAGATGTAAAGATTAATCCAGCTATTGATGAAATTGCTATAATTATTATCATAATAGGGGAAACAATTCCAGCAGCAACGGCAGCATCTCCTAGGATTAGTCCTCCTAGAATTGATATGGCTGATCCACTTGTTTGTGACATTCTTAAATCACTTTCTTTTAATATTTCAAAACATATAATCATGAATGTTGCTTCTATGTAGGCTGGAAATGGGACAAATGTTCTTCCGGCTTTTAATATATATAATAAATTAATAGGAATTAGGTTATAGTTTCTTGTTGTAACTGAAATATATATTGCTGGTGTTAGTAATGCAATGAAAAATGCTAATAGACGAATTATTCTAATAAAAGTTGTATTAATTGCTTTTTGATAATAGTCATCAGTTGTATGAAAATAATCCCAAAAAAAACTTGGTAATATTAAAACATATGGACTCATATCAACTAATATTAATACTTTACCTTCTAGTAAGGCCATACTACATTTATCTGGTCTTTCACTCATCATAATTGTAGGAAAAGAATTATTATTCTTTTCAAATGCTTGTTTTAGGTAACTAGAATCTATTATTCCATCAATATTAATATCTAATAGTTTTTTTATTATATGATTTACAATATCTTTTTTTACTATTCCATCAATGTATAGTATTCCTATTTTAGTATTAGTATATTTTCCAATATTAAATTCTTTTGTTTTTAAATAGTTACTTTTAATTCTTTTTCTAATTAGTCCTAGATTGGTATTATAATCTTCTTGAAAACTATCTTTAGGACCTGATAAAGATAATTCTGAATCTATTTTAGAAACTCCTCTTGATAAGTTTGCTTTTAGTTCAATAGCGTAAGCTTTCTTATATAATAATATAACAAAACCATTATTTAAGTAATTAGTAATATCTGTTTCTTTTATTATTTTAATATTACAATTAGGCAGATAATTATCTATTCTTTTTAGTTCTTTTTTCTTTAACTTTGTTAATGGAATTAGTACTAATTCATTTATTTTTTTTGAGTCTGTTAATACTTCATTATAGAAGTATTTTATTTTTTTAGAATGAATTATTATTTCTTTTTTTATATAATCGTTACTTGTTAAATTTATATTTTTTTTCAAATTCATCACCAGTTATAGTATGGATTTATCTATAATATTTATGTATAATATGTTTGAGGGATATTATGAGAGTAGTAATTGATAAACTAGATAATTTTGGAAGAGGTATTACTTATATTAATAATAAAATATGTTTTGTTTTTGATGCTTTACCTTTAGAAGATGTTGATATAGAAATCATTTATGAAAATAAAAAATATATAGAAGTTAGAGTAATTAATTATTATAAAAAATCATCTTTTAGAGTAGATAAAAGATGTAAGTACTCTTCTTTATGTGGAGGATGTGACTTAATACATCTTCTTTATGAAAAAGAAAATGAATATAAAGAAAATAAAGTATTGGAATTAGTTCATAAATTTCATATTAATACGGAAGTTAAAAGTATTGTATTTCTAGATGAATTTTTTTATCGTAATAAGATTGTTTTACATAAAGATGGTAAGAATATTGGTTATTATCAAAAGAAGAGTAATTCTATTGTTCCAATAGATAGTTGTTTATTAGTTAATGATAAGATTAATAATCTTATTAAAATAGTTCGTAATATTGATTCTATTCAGGGAGAAATACTTATTCGTACTTCTAATAATTTAGAGTATTCTATGATTTCTTTTTCTGGTAATAATAACTTTGATTTTTCTTTACTATCTATGTTTGATGTAATTGAGTATAATAAAAAAACTATTACTAAAGAGAAGTATATTATTACAAATGTTGGAATTAAAAATTATTATTTAAGTTTATCTTCTTTTTTTCAAGTAAATACAAAGCTTACTGAAAAATTGTATGATGAAGTATATAATAATATTAAATTATTACAACCTAAAACAGTATTAGATTTATATTGTGGTACTGGGACAATTGGAATTTATATTAGTGATTTAGTAGATTCTGTTATTGGTATAGATAATAATCCTTCTAATTATAGTGACGCAATTAATAATAAGAAGTTGAATCAGTCTAATAATGTAAGTTTTATTTTAGATAGTGTTGAGAATGTAATTGACAAGTTTCAAGATATCGATTGTATTATTGTAGACCCTCCTAGGAAGGGTCTAGATAAAAAGAGTTTGTTTGAGATTAATAGAATAAATCCTAGCTCTATTATATATGTGTCTTGTGATTTGTTTACTTTAATGAGAGATTTAAGTTATTTACAAAAGAATTATATCATTAAATATATTAAACCTTTTAATATGTTCCCTAGGACGTATCACGTTGAATGTGTGTGTTTGCTATGTAGAAGAAACTAACGAAAACCCTTATTTTATAAGGGTTTTTTAATTTTGCTAAAAAGCTTCAAAAACGTATTTTTTGTTAAAAACACATGTCTATAGTTATTGATTTGGTATAGGGTAGAGCGTGTTTGACATGTTCCCAATTACCGAATTAGTACTTTGTGTGAATATAAAAAAGGCTGATTTACAGAAAAAGTAAATTGGCCTTTTTAAATGCCAAAATAGAGAAGGGATGTAGAAAATGGAAAGGGAAAAAGAATTTGAAATTGATTTAGAAGAAGGCTATTTTATTGCTCCATCTCCTATTGGTAGAAATATGGACTTATCATTAAGAGCAAAGGGGTTAATGTATGTATTTTTTACATTGCCACCAGAATGGGATTATTCATTTGCAGGATTGGTAGCAATAGTTAAAGAAGGTAAGTGTGCAGTTCGTACAGCAATAAACGAATTAAAAGAGGCCGGATACATAGATGTAGAGCTTAATAGAGATTCAAAAGGCTTATTTAAGTATAAATACAAGGTTCATAGAAAACCTTCGTTAGAAAGAAATTTAGAGGCTAATAATCCGACACCCGAAAATCGGTCTACCGATAATCGGACAACCGAGAATCAGCAGGAATTAAATAATAAAAAATTAAAAGATAAAATTGATAAATATGATAAAACATCGCAAAGGAAGATAGAACATAGTCCTTTAACTGAAGATTTAATTAAACAAAAATATATTGATGGAAAGAGTCAACATGAGTTATTCCTTTTCGATGGTTTATTTGATCAATATTTATCAGAAGGTAAAAGTTATATGGAATTATTTGGAGCAATTCATTACATTGTTCCAAGAGTTGTTTCTCGAAACTTCATTGATGAAGATGGAAGAAAGATAGCTAACAGATATGGTTATTTTAAAAATGCATTAGAGTCAAATTTTCAAAAATTAGATAATTTAGGTAAAGATTTATATGATGATGACTTCTGGAAAGATTTTGATTATGGTGAAAGGGGGTGAGTAAATGAATAAATGTGAAGTAATAGCAATTGCAAATCAAAAAGGTGGTGTTGGAAAGACAACCACAACATTTAATTTAGGAGTTGCTCTTGCAAAGAGTGGTAGGAAAGTTTTGTTAATTGATGCTGATTCTCAAGGCGATTTAACGACTTATATGGGATGGCACAATGCAGATAATTTACCTATAACTCTATCGACATTAATGGGAAGAAGTATAAATGATTTAGAGATTAATTCTAAAGAAGCTATTCTTCACCATAATGAGAATGTTGATCTAATTCCCACTAATCTAGAATTAGCTTCGATGGAAGTTAGCTTAGTAAATGCGATGAGTAGAGAATATACAATGAGAAATTGTATTGATGATATAAAAGATAAATATGATTTTGTATTGATAGATTGTATGCCTAGTTTAGGAATGATAACAATTAACGCTTTAGCAAGTGCTGATAAAGTTATTATTCCTGTTCAGTCAGAATTTTTAGCTGCTAAAGGAATGAATCATTTAATGAATACAATCTTAAAAGTTAAAAAGAATATTAATCCAAAGTTAGATGTAGCAGGAATAGTATTAACTATTGTAGATGGTAGAAGAAATTTATCAAAAGAGATAAGTGAAGAATTAAGAGAATCGTATGGTAAAGTTTTTAAACTATATGAAACTCAAATTCCAAGAGCAGTGAAAGCAGCAGAATCTTCAAGAATGGGAGAAAGTATTCTATCTTATGATAAAGACAGCAATGTAGCAAAAAGTTATATAGAACTAGCAAAGGAGGTGTTAAATGATGAACGAATCAGGAACAAAACAAGAGATACCAATGAGCTTCAATCTAGATGATTTTTATACAACGCAAGAACAAAGAGATGATGAAAAAAAAGAAAAGATTGAAGATATTAATATTAAACTAATAGATAATTTTAAAGATCATCCATTTAAAGTATTAGATAATGATGAATTAAAGACTTTAGAAGATAGTATTAAAACTAACGGATTAATGGAAGCGGTTATTCTTAGACCTAAAAAAGATGGAAGATATGAAATGATTTCAGGTCATAGAAGATTATTAGCTTGTAAAAAGTTAGGATTAGAAAGTATTCCAAGTAGAGTTAGAAATCTTACGGATGATGAAGCAATAATATATATGGTTGATAGTAATCTTCATAGAGAAAAATTATTGCCTTCTGAAAAAGCATTTGCATATAAAATGAAATTAGAAGCAATGAAACATCAAGGAACTTATCTCCAAGATGACGAGACTTCTCGCCAACTTGGCGACAAGTTAAAAAGTGTTGATATTTTATCATCTAAATCGGAAGATTCTGCTAGACAAATTCATAGATACATAAGATTAACTTATTTGATTCCAGAACTTCTACAAATGGTAGATAATGCTGAACTAAAAGAAAACCCATCTATTGCATTAAATCCAGCAGTAAATTTATCTTATTTAACCAAAGAAGAACAAAAGATATTAGCTGAATATATTGAATTTAATTTAGTTACACCTAGTTTAGAGCAAGCTATTAAACTCAAGGAACTTAGTAAAGGTGGAATTCTAAAAGAAGAAAATATTGAAACACTTTTAGATGTGCCAAAGGCTAATCAAATTCAAAAGTTTAAAATTAATGAAGAAAAACTCTTCGATGTAGTGCCTAAAAACATTGAAAGAGATAAATTAGAAGATTTTGTTATTAAAGCTTGTGAATTTTATTCAAAGCATTTAAGAAACAAAGAACGTGAAAGATAGGTGATTTAGATGACATAAAAGTTAAATGCACCTCATTTATACATTTGTATTATTTGAGATAGCTCATATAATGCTAGGTAGAAAGGGATGATATCGTGAAAAAGAAAACACTTATTGCTATACTAGCAGTAACAATAGTTGTTTTTTTATCAGGATGTATTATTTTTAGAGATGAAATTGGAAAAGTGAGACATCACATTTATCCAATTAATAAAAAATATGAAGAAAAAAATACTGATAATGATATAGAAAAAACAACTAAAATAAAGGAAGAAGAAACATCTACACAAACTGTGCAGAAGTCAAAAGAACAAAATACAGAAACAAAAAATAAAGAAGAACAAATAGAAAACAATTCAAACAAAAAAGAACCAACTAAAACTAATTCAAATAAAACAACTGAAACTTCTAAAGGTACACCTAAGAATAATGCTCCATCAAATTCAAATAATAATGGATCAGGAAATACTAATAATAGCGTTAAGCAAGAAGAAAAACCAGTTGTAGTTCAAAAACAATCATGGGAAGAATTAGGATTAACTGAAGATCAATATAAGAATCAACCTATGTATTCTTGGGAAGAAGTTGATTTTAAAACTAAAGATGAATGTATGAATTATGGAAACGAACATGCAGAATATGGATTTGAATGTTCTGAAGTAACTAGTTGGACAAGAAGTCTCGGATGGGACTATAAAACATTTTAAAAAAATAGATAGGATGCGTTGAGCATCTTTTTTTATTGGAGGGATAATAATGAAAAGAAAAATAACAGGACTATTGTTACTATTAATTACAATAGTCGGTGTAGTTTTTGGCATAACAAAAGTTAATGCTGAAACTTATCAAGGAACAATAAAAGAGGGAGCTTGGATCCCTGGATATTGGATAAGTAAAAAGAATGGAAGTACAATAAGCTACCATCAAGCTAGATGGCTTAATAATTCAGAAGGAGAAGCAATTTATTGTATTCAACCATATGTAGGAATTGTAGATGGAACAACATATACAATTACAAATGAAGATATGCAAATACTTGCAGGATTATCACAAGAACAATGGCAAATGGTAACAAGATTAGCTTATTATGGTTATGGATATAATGAAAATGGATATAATCATAGCGATGCTAAATGGTATGTTGCTACTCAAATGTTAATTTGGAGAACAGTTGATCCAGCAAGAGCAAATGATATGTATTTTACTAACGGATTAAATGGAACAAGAAATGATAGTGTTTTAGTTAGTGAAATGAATGAAGTAAAAGCACTTGCAGATTCACATGCAGCTAGACCAAATTTAAATGTACCTAGTGAAGCAATAATTGGTAATCAATTTAATGCTTCAGATAGTAATGGAGTATTAAATAAATTTAGAGTAACTAATGTAACTGGTGGAACTGCTAGTATTAATAACAATACTTTATATGTTAATCCAACTGAAGTAGGAGATATGAAAATAACATTATCTCGTGAAGCTAATATGGTTCATAAAACAATTTATTTATACTTTGCTACTTCATCTCAAAACTTAATGAGAAGAGGAGACTTAGATCCAATTAACATTAATCTAAATGTTAAAGTTTTAGGTGGTAAAGTAACAATCAATAAAGAAGATAAAGTTACAAAAGAACCACAAGGTGAAGCTACTTTAAAAGGTGCTACTTATGGAATTTATGATGAAACTGGAACATTAATAGAAAAAATCACTACTGGTGATGATGGAAAAGTTACATCAGGATATCTTCCAAAATTAGGTAAGTTCTACTTACAAGAAATATCTCCAAGTGAGGGATATAAATTAGATAATACAAAATATGATTTTGAAATTACTAAAGACAGTTTAGAACCATCAGTAACTGTTAAAGAAGAAGTAATTGAGAATCATTTTAATTATGTAAAAGTATATGCTAGCGATGAAACAGGAGTTATGACTCCAGAAGAAAATGTTGATTTCGCAGTATATAACAAGAATAATGAATTAGTAATGAATTTAACTACTGATAAAGATGGAATTATTAATTTCAAATTGCCTTATGGAACTTATACATTAAGACAAATGACTTCTCCAAAAACACATAAGAAAATGGATGATTTAACATTATCTGTTAAAGAAGCTGATGTAAAAATAAATAAAGTTATTTCAAATGGAGAATACAAAGCAAAACTTAGAGTAGTTAAAATTGATAAAGAAACTAAAGAAGTAATTAAAAGAGCTGGAATTAAATTCAAAATATTAGATACTAAAACAAATGAATATGTATGCCAAACAACATCATATCCTAAAGCTACTATTTGTGAATTTGAAACAGATAAAAACGGAGAATTTATAACTCCATTTGTACTTAATAGTGGAATATATAAATTAGAAGAAGTTGATCAAAAAATAGATGGTTATTTATGGAATAAAGAATCTCATGAATTTACTATTGATGAGGATGCTAATTTAAGAACTGATTCTGAATATGGTGTAATATTTGATACTGATTTTGAAAATCAAAGAGTTAAAGGTGAAATTAAGATAGAAAAAGTTGGTAACAATGTTCAAGTAGGAGAAGAAGGATTAATACTATTCCAAGAACCATTAGAAGGTATTAAGTTCTGTGTATTTACTAAATCTGGTAAAGAAGTTAAATGTGGAACTACTGATAGTGAAGGACATTTAACATTTAAAGATTTAGAATTAGGAGAATACTATGTTCAAGAAATCGAAACATTAGAAAACTATGTTTTAGATCAAACAAAACATGAAATAACTCTTAAATATAAAGATCAATACACTCCAGTCATTACTTATGAAACTATATTAGAAAATCATGTTCCAACTGGTAAATTAGAGTTTACTAAAACAAATTTTTCAGAATCAAAAACACTACCAAATACTACAATTGAGATTTATTCAGAGAATGATATCTTAATCTATAGTGGTAAAACTGATGAAAATGGAAAAATAGTAATAGATAAATTACCTGTAGGTAAATTCTATATTCTAGAGAAAGAAGCCCCAGAAGGATATAAATTAAACGAAGAAAAAATGTGGTTTGAAATTAAAGAAGATGGAGAAGTTGTTAAAGCTACAATGAAAGATGAACAAATAATTGATGTACCTGATACTGAAAAAAATAAAGACTATAAAGAATTAATTGGTGGTATAGCATTAATGTTAATCGGAACAGGAGTAGTAATATATGGAATTAAAAGAAACAAGAAAAATAAGTAAAAAGCATAAAAAGAGTAAAAGAAAGAGCTGGTTAATTGTAATCGGCTCTTTGATTATTCTTCTTGGAATATTTGATGTTAGTTTAATGTTTATTAAACCAGCAGTAAAACAGGAACAAGAGGAAAATGCTCTAAAAGATTTTTACATTAAAGAAGAACAGAAAGTTGATAAAGTTGATAAAACCACTTCTGAAGAAGTGAAAGAAGTATCTAAACAAAAAGTGAAATATGATTATATTGCAGTATTAAAAATACCTAAAATTAATTTAGAAAAAGGATTAGTTGCTAAAGATAGCAAATACAATAACATTAATTATGGAGTAGAGATTTTAAAGGAATCTGATAGCCCAGATGTTATAAATGGTAATGTTATTTTAGCTGCTCATTCAGGTACTGCTAATATTTCTTATTTTAGAAATTTAGATAAAATAAATGTTGGTGATGAAGCAATTATCTATTATCAAGGAAAAACTTATAAATATGTTTTTTCTAAAATATATGATATAGAAAAAACTGGGAAAGCAGTTATTAAAAGAGATAATAATACTTCTACGCTTACATTAGTTACTTGCAGACATAATACAAATAAGCAGATTGTGCTAATTGCAAATTTGCAGATTTAATTGTCAAAATGAATTGTGCTATACTCTATTTAGGTGATGAAAGTTATGACAAAATATGATTATTCTAATGGGAAGGTTGATAAGTCTGATAGAAAAAGATTTTACTTTTTTGAGGAATTATCTGATATGCTTACAATGTATGATAGTACTAGTCAGGAAGTAAATGAATTAATTTATTGGCTATATTGTTTGTGCAGATCAAAAGATTTTAAAGAACCGATTGATTATAGAACAAATTATGATTATGGCTTAAAGCCTGATAAACAATTCGATGAAAATACGTTTATTAGGAATGTTTGGAATAATGATGTAATGATTTATGCACTAGTTCAAACAGTATGTGATAATAAATCATGGCAAGTTAAGGATGATTTAAATGTAATAGTAAAGCAAATATATGATATTCTTGAAAAAGTTATTCATCCAAATTATAGACCAGGATTAGATTATGAAGACACAAGATACTATGTTGAAGTGGAATATATAAATAAAGAAAAAACAGAAGAATTAGAAAAACAGGGTATGGATTTTAAAAGAGAAAATTGGAGAGCTTAAATAGCTCTTTTTTATTTGGAGGAAAGAATGGAAAGGGAAAAAATAATTAGAGAGAGATTTAAGGTCTTTCAAACACTCATAGGTATAGGATATAACACAGACAAGAAAATACTTGATCTAAAAGTAGAGGAGTTAGTATTGAAGACCAATATGAATAGAAGTGACTTAGCAATTGCTATTGGATTAAAAAATGCTTTAGCAAATAGAAAACTAGTCACTTTTTTATGTGGATTAGAGGAGGTGAGTTCAACTAACAAATAATTTTCTAAACAATTGGTAAAAACAAAAAATGAATAAAAAGGGAGAGTGATTTAAATGTTAAACCAAGTAGTTTTAGTAGGTAGATTAACAAGTGATTTAGAAGCAAAAGAATTAGAAGATGGAAAGAAAGTTACAAATATGACTTTAGCTATTCCAAGAAGTTTTAAAAATGCTGATGGAGAATATGAAACAGATTTTGTTGAATGTACTCTATGGAACAATATAGCAGAAAATACTGCAGAATATTGTAAAAAAGGAGACATTGTTGGAGTAAAAGGAAGATTACAAACTTCTAATTATGAAAAAGAAGATGGCTCAAAAGTATTTAAACTAGACGTAGTAGCTGAAAAAGTAACATTCTTAAGTTCTAGATCAAAAGATGCACCAGAAAGAGACTAATTTGTCTCTTTCTAATATTATTTATAAAAATAAGTAAAGAGAGGAACGATAAGTATGAAAGATTATTTTGTTAAAGAAGCATATGGCTTAGAAAGAATACATCATGTCATGGCTACTTCCAAAGAAGAAGCAATATCTATTGTAAATGAATATATTATTAATGATATTGATGACTTTGTTATAGAAGAAACTGAAACTGAAGATCCGTTAATGGCAACAACATTCGATGAAGAAAAAGAAGAGATAACTACTGAAAAGTAGTTTTTCTCTTTTACTAGCAAGTACTGAATTTGTATTACATCCACAAATTCTAATCAATGGGGAAATCCCCAATCCCCTTTATTTTAATAGGAGGTAAATTATGGCTGAGATATGTGTAATTAAATCATTTAGATTAACTCCAGAACTTGCATACAAACTTGAAGAATTGCATGAGTTGTCTGGATTAAGTCAGTCTGAAATTGTAAGACTATCTTTAACTGGAATGAAAACGATTAAAGAGAAGCCTTCAAAAGAATTATTAAGTTCATTATTAAAACTAAATAATATTGGAAATAATATAAATCAAATTGCACGACATGCAAATACTTTTGATGAGATTGATTACAATACACTAAAAGTATGTGTAGCTAATTTAAATAGTATGGTAAATGAGATTAGAAGACATTATTTATAGATGGCTTATTGCAAAATAAAAAGTGTTAAGAATAATCTTAAAAGAGTAATTGATTATGTTGCAAATAGTGAAAAAACTGATGAAGATATCTATTTAGAATTACATAAGGAACTAAATTATGTAGCAAAAGATTCTAAAACGGAAAATAAACTATATGTTGATGGAATAAACTGTGATCCAACAAAAGCAAGAGAAGAATTTATTACTATAAAAGAAATGTACAATAAGACAAAAGGAATAATTGCTTTCCATGCAATTGTATCTTATAAACCAGGAGAAACAACTCCAGACGAAGCTCATAGTGTTGGATTAGAAATTGCGAATCAAATGTGGGGAGATAGATTTCAAGTAGTAGTTGCTACACATTTAGATAGAGAACATCTTCATAATCATTTTATAATTAACTCTGTTTCGATTGTAGATGGGAAAAGATATTATGATACTAGAACCAATTATGCCGAATTTCGAAGACTTTGTAATCAAATATGCAGAGAACATAATTTGAGTTATATGGAAGAAAAGAAAACTAAATCAGGTATTAATTATTTAAATTATCAAAAGAAGTCAGATCAAAGTAATTATTCTAAACAAACAAAATCAGATGTCGATATGGCAATAGCTCTTGCAAATTCATATTCTGAATTCATAACTATATTGGAGAATATGAATTATGAAGTTACTGAAAGAGCAAATAAATTAAGTGTTAGAGATTTAGAATATGATCGAAATATTAGAATTGAAAGAAGATTTGGAGAAGATTACACAATTGATAATATAAAAAAACAAATTCTTGGATTATATCTTCCAGAAAAGAAAACTTATTATAGAAATTTTTTTCAAAGAGATAGTGTTATAGATAATTTATTTAAAATGAATTGTAAAGGGTTGGCTATGCGATATATAAAATATCTTAAATTATTAAATAACTATCCAACATATATTAAGACAAACAGAGTTTCTTATTCTATGAGATTAGATGTAATGAAGATGGAAAGAATAAGTGAACAAACAGTATTATTAGCAAATAATAATATTACAACAAAAGAAGACCTTATTAATTTATATAAGTCAATTAAAGAAAAACTACATTATAACCCTGATAATAATGAGTTAAAGAATGAAATATTATTAATAAATGAAATAAGGCGAAGAGAAGAACTATTAGAAGATAATAGTAAAGAGAATAAAAAGGAAGTGGTGATACATGAACCAGTCAAGTGATGCTGCTGAACAAATTGTAAGAATGTCATTACAAGGATTTGAAGTAGGAGCAAGAATCACAGGTAGCGGTGCAAAAGAAGTTGCAGCTTTACTTTTAGCCGTTATGAAAGATAAGAAAAAAACTGCAGGTAAAACTAACTTAGTTAATATGCTTAAATCTGGTAAGGAATTAAAAGTATTTTCTGTAAGACAAGAAGACTTTAAAAAGTTTACTGAAGAAGCTAAAAGATATGGAGTTCTATATACTGCTTTAATAAATAAAAAAGCAAAAGATGGAGTTACTGATATCTTAGTAAAAGCAGAAGATGCTTCAAAGATTAATAGAATTGTACAAAGATTCAACTTAGCTAGATTTGATGAAGTTGCTATTCGTGGTGAAATTCAAAAAACTAAGGAAATGAAATCCAAAGGAGTTAAACAAAAACCAATTGAAGACAAAATCAAAGAAGAACTTCATAAGAATCCAATCAAGAAAGAGGAACAATCAGTAAACCCCCATTTGGCAAAGACCGAAAAAAGCCCTCAGTCAAAGCCTTTCTTGAAAGAGCAAAAGAATTCAGACAAGGGTAGTAAGATTAAAGAAAGACCTTCTGTTAAAGAAAAGTTAGAAAAATATAAAGCAGAAGTTAAATTAAGAGATCAATCTGAGGTTAAGTCTGAAATTAAAAATAAAACTCCAAAGGATAAAACTAGATGAAAAAAGACATATTAAAAGTTATCGAAGTAGATAAAGTTGAATATGGAATAATAATTAATGCATTAAATGAATTTAGAAAAAAGCTTTTACGAGAAGGAGAAGATACTGAATTAGTAGATGAATCTATTATTAAAGTATTGGATGCT
>Ga0247611_10003411_pt1 | contig 23608 bp, 13 predicted proteins | sample 177DNAGHGhighgp2_FD_192422 | JGI IMG/M metagenome (GOLD analysis project Ga0247611, IMG submission 192422) | Sheep rumen microbial communities from Palmerston North, Manawatu-Wanganui, New Zealand - 1770 DNA GHGhigh gp2 | ecosystem: Host-associated > Mammals > Digestive system > Stomach > Rumen... | reverse complement strand
ACGCCTATTGTGGGCGATTTTGCAATACAAAGTGTGCAAAGTAAAACAAAGAGTAGAGATGAAAACAGTAATTATACTTTAAAGATATTAAGTAAAGATATTGATGAAATATAGCCTTTGCCGCAATATAGTGGTAAAGGCTATTTTTATATACCATAAGGAGGTACTTATGGGACATTATGTTTATACTCTCTATGATTTTGATGATGGTAATAATATAAAATTAGAAAATCAAAATATTCGAGAGTTTGTAGGAGAAAAAACTAGAGAAATATTAAAAAATAAATTTGAAGAAATTCGAGAAAACGGGGAACAAGTAGCTATTAAAATGTTAAAATTTCAAATGGAAAGAGAAAATCAAATTTATAATTCTTTGGGATTAGCTCCAATTCAAACAGATAGTAATGGAAAGATTACTAATGCAGATAATTTAATAGAACAAATGCGAAATAAATTATATGATTTAGATGATAAACAAAAATCTGTTAAAAATAGTGAAGATTGTATAAAATTATTAGGTGATTTTTTTATAGAATTATTAACAAAAAACACTGATATAAAAGGCGAAAATATTGAAGATTATAAAGAAGCTATTTATAATTTAAAAAATATACGAGATTCTTTTAAAAAATATTACGATCAATTAACTAATAATTTAAAAGAAGTTGCTGATAGAAATAATATAGCCATAAATGATATTTTAGAAGTTACTGAATATTGGAATACAGAAATAAAATCTAGTTTAAAAAGTGGAAAAAATGGATTCACTTTTTATGAAGAATCCGGAGAAATTAATGGGAATTTATCTTTAGAAGAGTTAAAAAAGATTTTAACTGCTTATAAAGGAAAACAAAACGATATTATTGGTGGGATAGGTGAAGCAGCAACTATATTCTTGACAAAAGAGATAAAAGAACATATAACTGACAATGTAATTAGAATAATTGATAAAGGAACTACTAGCAGATGGGATGAAAAATCTGCTATATATAAAAAAAATTATGAAGATACTGTGATAGAAGCAGTGCAAGAATTAAAAAATAATAAATATGTAGAAGAAATTTTTGATATGGATACTAGTAAAAACTTAAAAGCTGATGAAGTTTTTGATATAATATTAAAAACTAATGATAGTAAAATTGAAAAAATTATATCTTTTGGTATTAGCAATAAAACTGGATTCAGTAAATCAGGGGCATTAAAAATTCAAGAAACTTCTGTTAGTTCTTTACTGACTAATATTTTTCGTGTTGAAAATAGTGCTTATCAAGAAACTTATAAAATAAGAGAAAATTTATTAGATTTAATGGTTAATGAAGCTGGTGAAATAGCATGGAAGGGAACTAATTTTACGATAAAAAGTTTTAATGATTTATTAAGAGAATTGATAAATAGATATGCTTATGTTTGGTTTACTGGTGGACGAAGCGGCATTGGACATGCAGATTTTTTCTCTTTGTATAAAAATGGTAAACTTTATTTTATCCCAATGTCAATTATTTTACAAGAAATTAGTGTTGATTTACCAAGTACTTTAATATTAAGAGGTATAAATGCTAATGAATATATTATTTTTGAAGGCCAATTAAAAGAATTAGATAAATTAAAAAGAGGAAAATCTTCTTTTGGGAATACAGTTTCTAAACAGTTAAATGAAATGGAACTAGATTCTATAAAAGGAATTAATAAATCAGGAAGGGTAGAATTGGGTAACTATAGACGCTTAGGTTTATAATATAAGGAGAACTATATGGCAACAAATACAACAACCATAAAGTTTACAGGTCAATTTGATACTAGTCAAATTGTAAAAGGATTACAAGATATAAAAAAACAAGTTACTAATGCAAATATTGGAGATGAACTTAAAAAGCAAATAGAAACTGCTTTTAATAAAATACAAGTTAATCTTCCTGCATTAGAAAAATTAACTAGTCAAGAAGAGTTTAATTTAAAAGATATACAAACTCTCCAAAAACTTATTAAAGAAGTAACTAAAGATTGGGAAGAATTTAATAAGGCTGCTTCACAAGTAGATTTATCAAAAACTTTTTCCCAAGCTGATTTATCCAAACTTCAAAATTTAGATAAACAAATAAAAGAAACTCAAGATAATATACAAAATGCTAGAAAAGAGTTAATAAGTAGTTTTACTAAAGATACACAGATTGATACAAAAAGTAAAAATATTTCAGATGCGTTAACTGAATTATTTACTGTTAATCCTAAAGAAATTGATAATAAATTTCAAGAATTAACCAATCAATTTAATGAAGGTATAAAGAAGACTCAGATTGAACTTGAAAACAAATTAAGTAGTTCCAATATTCATAAAACTGGTAGTTCTGTAATAGAACAATTTTTTGGAACTGATTCTGGGGTAACTTTTGCAGATAAACAAACAACAAGAGTTACAAAAGAAATAAATGCCATTATTCGCGCTTATAGAGAGTTTAAGGCTACGAATGATGAAGTTGGAATGGCACAAGAGGTTGACAAGTTAAATAAAGTTTTAACTGATACAGCTAATTTTAAATTCCCAGAAGGTTATAAATTATTTGGGTTGCCCACTCAAGAAGATTTAAATGTTTTAAATCAAATTGGAGTCAAACTTGATGATATAAAAACTGCGGCTGAAGGCAAACAAGTATTTTTTACTGAACAAGAAGCTAAACTTTTGCAACTTATACAACAAAGGACAGGCGCTTATACTCAAGCAGTTCAAAATGCTGCACGAGAACAACAAATTCTTACTGGAAATTTACGAAATACTGGTCAAGCAGTATCACAAGCTACAAAAGAAACTGATGCTTTGGCTGATGCTTATAGAAAAACAAAAGCGCAAACAGAAGCATTGTCTAAGACTTTTGATAGCCTTGTTCATCGTATTACAAATAGTATTTCAGCTTTAACAATTTTTAACAAAAGTATGCAAATAATAAAACAGGCTATTAATTCTGTTAAGGAGCTTGATGCTGCTTTTACTCAAATTGCTATTGTTAGTGAACAAACTAATGAACAGGCTTGGCAAATGTTTGATGAGTTTAACAAATTAGCTAAACAATATTCTATTACAACAAGAGATTTAGCTGAAGGTGCTAAACTATTTTATCAGCAAGGTTTAAATGCAGCTGATACAATGAAAATGGTGGAAGCTTCTACTATTAGTGCGGCGTTAGGTGAAGTTACAATGACTGAAGCAGCTAATACTCTTACAGCTGCTATTCAGGGTTATAATGAATCTGCTGCGGTAGCAATGGATTATACTGATAAAATTGCTATGGTAGGTGCAGTTTCTGCGGCAGATTTTAATGAATTAAGTGCAGCTATGGAAAAAACTGCATCATCAGCTTATACAGCTGGAATTGACTTTGATCATTTATTGGGTAAATAAATTGCTCTATTATTTGGGAACAAATAAAGAAAAATGTACGAAATGCTGGAAAATCTTTAGAGATTTATTTAATGAAATAAATATTAGACAATCAGCAGGTTTTATGATATACTAATAATTAGAATTATATAACCTCAGAGACTACTAGTACACTTCCTTTAGGAAGAAGGTATAGTCCACTCCCTATATAAATATAATGAAAATTAGGGTATTTAGGTATTTAGGTAAGATGATTGAGGTCACTCGTGAGGCCCCTGCAAATCTTGGTACGGCTATGAAGACAATAATTGCCAGATTTGAAGATATGAAAAAAGATCCAGCCGCATTAATAGATGGAGCATCTGCAAATAAAGTCGAAGCAGCATTGGCTACGATTGGTATAGCTTTACGTGATGCGGCGGGTGAATTTAGACCTTTACAAGATGTTTTTGATGAACTCGGTATGAAGTGGGATTCTCTAACCAGAAATCAACAAGCATATTTAGCAACAGTAGCAGCGGGTTCAAGGCAACAAAGTCGTTTTCTTGCTATGATGAATAATTATGATCGTACTCTTGATCTTATTGCTGAATCTCAAAATTCAGCAGGCGCAGCATTAAAACAGTATGAAACTTATCAAGACAGTGCCGCTGCGGCAACAGCAAGACTTACAGCAGCTTGGGAAGAATTTTATAGTAAAATTGTAAATTCTGATATGATTGTTGGTACTATTAATAATTTAACTAAATTAGTTGAAGTAATGTCTAAAATTGGCCCTGTTTGGACTAGTGTTATAGCAACTATTGGAGCACATACTATTAATAAAGCTATTGCTTTTTCTCCTAAATTTTTATCTAATCTTTTTACAGTCGTTGTACCACAATTAACAGAAAAAGGGATAGTAGAGCCTGTGTCTTATGGAATGAAAGAGGCAATTTCTATAGGAATTCAAAAATGGGCTGCCGAAAAAACTGGGAAACAAGTTTTGGCCAATGGAATGAAAATGGCTACAGCAGAGGGAGTAACAGCAGGTATTGGTTCCGCTTTAAAAACTGGTTTAACTGCTTTAGCTCCAATTTTAACAGTAAGTGCAATGGTATCAGCAACTTTGGGTATATTAGTATTATTAGGAAAAACAGCAGAAGATAATGCTAAGAAATATGAAAATTTGTATAAATTAGAAAGTAAAGTTAATAAAGAATTTATAGAACAAAATGATAAAATTAAACAACAAAAAAATGATATACAAGATAATTTAGAAGTTTATGAAGAATATGAAAATAAAATAATATTAAGTAATGAAGAATTGCAAGAACAAAATAGAGCTGTAGATATTTTAAAAGAAAATAATGATAAATTAATAGTAATAGTAGATGAATTAGGTAAAAAACATATTGTTAATAAAGAAATATTAGAAGAACAAACTAAAGAATTAGAGCAACAGGAAAAAATTAGTAATAAAATAATTACTTCTAATAAATTAAATGCTCTCAAAAAAGATAATTTACAAGATTTGTCAGTAGAACAATTATTAAATTCTGGATATACTCAAGAAGAAGCTGAATTATTAAATCAATATGGAGATGAAATATTTAAATATAGAAGAAATGATACAGCTTTTTATAATAAACTACTTAATTTTACTCCAGATCAAAATTTAGCTAGCGATATTAAAGCTGAAATGAAAAAAAATAAAATAGGAGATATTGATGGATTTAATCCTTGGAATATTCAACAAATTTTACAAAGTGGAGATTTACAATCTATAACAAAACTTGTAGAGCAATTAAAATATTCTTTATCATTAAGTAATAATAATTCTTTAAACAATGTATTAAATTTTATTATTGAAAAAGCTGAATTAGCAAAAGATGCAATAGAATTAATAAATAAAAGTACTCAAGATTATGTAAAATCATTATTATCTTTAAACTCTGAATTTGCTATTGGTAATAAATTCCTGCAAAATAGTTTTATGAATTTATTTAATAATTTAGATATATTTAATAATGGAGATTATTTTAAACAATTTGAGAATATGTCTCAAGAAGAAATTGACAATGAAATTAATAGAATAACTGATAATATTCAAAAAAATATAGATAAATTAGGACCTAAAGGACAAAATAAATTTAATGAACTTACTAAAAAACTATTAGATCCGACACTTTCACCAAATCAAAAAGAAACTTTAGTAAAAGATTTTGACAAACAAGTTGGAGAAATTACTGGAGAATTAAAAAATATAGTAGATCAATATATTGCTGGTTCAAATGTTGATATCGCTAGAAGAGAAAAATTGAGTGAAAGTTTAGGAATTAGTCAAGATTTTCTTAAAGAATATAACTCTAAACAGTTACAAATTATTGATCAATTAAGAACAGCAAATAAAAATACTAATTTTAATTTTGGTGATTTTATTTTTAGTGATATAGGAGAACGACTATTAAAAGCTTTATCTAATCTTGAACATGACATCACAGAAGATCCATCTATATATAATAAAGCACAAAATATAATGGTTGAGTTTTTTAAGAAAAATTTTGATTTAAATGAAAGAGATGCATATGATACTTTTCAAGCAATGTTTGGTCATTTACCAGAATTGCTTATTGATTCTGCTCAAGATGCTTTTACCAATGCTAAAAATCTTATTTTAACTGATCCAACTAAAGCACTTACTAAAAAACAATCTGAAGCTTATAAAGAATTAGAATCTTCATTGGGACAATCCCTAGATTATTATTTTTTAATCAATAAAGAAGGAGAAGAATATCTCAGTATTGCAGGGAGAATAGCTATTTATGAGCAAACTGCACAGAAATATGAAAATGCTTTATTGGCAGACATTGGTGATAAAAAAGCTCAACAGGCACAAATAAGATCAATTTCTGAAGATTTAACTAAAGAACAACAAAAACAGATAGACCTTTTAGACAGACAAATAAAATTAGAAGAAGATAAATTACAGGTATTACAAGAAACAAGACAATATACCGCTCAAACTACTGCTGCATTAAATAATATTGAATATGCCACTGGATATAGTAAAAATATAAAAGCTATTAAAGATGCACAAAAAGAAATGGCAAGAGTTAATGGAGTTTTAGATATTGATACTGCTAAAACTTTAATTTCTATGGGTACTAATTATCGACAATATTTAAATGAAAAAATAATTGGTGATAAAAAATATTATACTCTTACAAAAGAAAATGCTGATTTAATGATAGCTGATCAAGATAGAATATACCAAAAATGGTTGGATGAACAAAAAGGTAGACTTGACGCAAGAATTATAAATTTAACTGCTGAATTAGACTATTATGAAAAAGTAGCTAATGGTGAATATATAATTGAATCAAATAAGGATATAGCGGAATTTGAAAGTCATGAACAAAAAGTAGATAAAGAATTAATTGCTAGTGAACAATTATTAGAAAATCAATTAACTGAAGAAGTTCAAAAAAATGATAAAACAATTCAAGACGCTGAGACTTCTGCTCAAGAGTTTCAAAATATATGGTCTACTGCTTATACTAATTTAAGAAATGAATGGAATGAATTAGCTGTAGCTATGGGTTCTGGTAAACCTACAGAAAATATTGATTTTTCTCCTACTTTACAAATTCCTCATTATTCTGGTGGTGGAGTTGATACTAACATAACTACTCCTGAGCCTGGAGCAAATAATTTAAATTCGGATGAATTAGAAAAAGACCTTACGAATCTTAATAATTATCAAAGAAGAGCACAGGAACAAGTGTTAAGAATAAAAGAAACTATTGGAAGTCTACAAAAAGCACGAAATGAATTAGAAATACTTGGACCAGATTTTGAAGATACTTCTAATGGCGCTGGCAAAACTGCTGATGAAATGAAAAAATTAAATAAAGTTTTAGAAGGTTGTGCCGATGCTCTTGAAAAACTTGATAAATTATTAAAAGATGTAAAGAATAGTTTAAAAGACATTAATGTAGATTATAATCCATTCACAGATTTATTTGAAGCCTGGGAAAAAGAATGGGATTATTATTATAATATTAAACGTCTTATTCAAGACTTAGGCCAACAAGGTCAATATATAGATAATATTATTTCAGCAGACTTTACCACAGCCGATCAAAAAATAGCAGGTTACCATGCCAAAATAGGTAATCTTATTTCTCAAATGGCTGCGAATGATACTTATATTACTTCGTTAAGAACTGGTATGTCTCAAACGGCATTAGAGTTAATGGAGCAATATGGTGAATATTATAAGATTGATCCTAATAGCGGACAAATTTTCCAAACTGATAAAAGTCTTAATGAAATTAATACTACTATTAATGCTGCAAAAGAAGAACTTTATAATTTATCAAAAGTACAAAATGCCAGACAAAATGACCTTAATTTAGAGAATAGTAAACTTGAAGCTCTAGAACAAGAAAAATCAGCTTATGAATCTATTTTAAGTGAGCTTGAAAGTCAAATTGATTCTTACAAAAATCTTGACGATGTTATTGTAGATACTTCTGAATTAGAATCTAATAGAAGTGCTATTAAAGCTAAAATTGAAATTACGGATGATTCCATTGAGGCTCAAAAAAATAAAGTTCGAAATATGGAAGAGGAAATTCAAAATCTTGAAGTTGAAATTACATTAAAGAGTGATGTAGAAAATAAACTTGAAGATTATGTCACAAGAATGGAAGATAAAGTTCAGGAATATGAAGAATATTGGGATACTTTAAATTCTACTATTGCAGAACAACAAGAAATTTTACAACAACTTAATGAAGTGTATGATTATTATATTGATACAGCAATTTCTACTGAACAAGAACTTTATAATGCCATTGTTGAAAATTATCAGAATGAAATTAATGAAAAGAAAAAGCAATATGACTATCTTAAACAATTAGACAAAGATTATTTGGCCTCTGTAAAAGACAATATTAATAAAGAACGTCAAGCCAGAGAAGATGCCAATAAACAAAAGGGTTACCAACAAAGCTTACAGCGCTTACAATTACTTCAGCAAGATACTTCTGGAGCTTATAGAAAAGAAGTGGCTCAACTTAGTCAAGATATTGAAAATCAACGCCAAGATTTATATGATGATTTAGTTGATAAACAAGTAGAAGCTTTAGAAAAAGAAATTGATAAACGCCATGAATTGTATGACAAAGAGGTTGCGGCACTTGAAGAAAGATTAGCTTATATGCAAGAAAATGCTATTCTTCTTTGGGAGATGGTAAATAATATTGTAGCTGAAGGTGCTGATAATATGATGGCACTTCTTGAGAATACTACTGCTAATATCAATGCTAGTGAATTATCTAGACAAAGACAAAGAAAACAATGGGAACAAAATGTGAAAATTACTTTTGATGGAGTTGTTGAAAATCAAATAGATAATATTAATACTATGATTGAGAAAGGTAGTGAATACGTAAATTCTCTAAAAGAAATTAAAGCTGCAATGGATATTAATATAGGTGCATATCAAGCGAATACGGCAATATTAATTGAAACTAATTCTGATTTTCAATTGGCTATGAATGAGTTTATGACTGAATGGAATAGGATTACCAATGGTTTTACTGGTTATTATGAATCTTGGGAGCAAACTGTATCAGCATTAAAAACAGCTTTAGATAATAATATTCAAGCTTTAATTGATATGAATAATAGTGGTGGTTCTATAAAAGAGTTAAATAATTCTTTGAGAAATATTGCTAAAGATATGTATAATGATTTTCTTGCGGAACGGCAAAGATATAAAGATGAGTTAGATAAATTAATAACTCAAATTCAAACTAATATTAGCTCCGCAGTAGGTAGTGCAGCGAATGCTATTAGTAGTGCTGCGAATAGTGCTCAAGTCATTCCTGATAAAAGTGGTATAGGTTCTGGTAGTGGAGGAGTGGCCAGCGGAGGAACTAGTGTCCAACAAACAAAGTATAGAGCAGAAATTAATAGTGTAGCTAGAGATTCTTATACAGGACGTACATTAAATATTAAAGGCAACTTAGGCGGTTATACATCTAGAGATAAGGCTACAGCTGCCGCGAAAGCATACATTGAACGACAAGAACAAGCTTTAAGAGATGCAATTATACAAGATTTTGAAGCTAAAGGAATGGGATATCTTATTCCTAAAATAAAAGTTACTTCTCAAGGTGGTTTTGGAATAGTTCCTTATGCAAGAGGCGGTCTTGCAAATTTTACTGGCCCTGCATGGCTTGATGGCTCACCCTCTCAACCTGAACGTATTTTATCACCAAAACAGACTAAGCTTTTCGAATCTATGGTTTCTTCTCTTGAACATACAGCTTCAAAATCATCTTCATTCGGTTCTAGTTTGGGATATAATATTGGAGATATAATTACAACAATACAAGTTGATAAACTTGATAATCAAACAGATATAAATAGGCTTGCAAAACAAGTCGAGGATAAAATTGTAAAAGATATACGAAATAGAGTATCTGTTTCGGTATCTAAAGGAGTATAAGGATGCTTAATTTAGAAGGTGGATACTTAGGATTTACTTTCAATGGGCGTCATAGTAGTGAATTTGGGTTAATGGTGGTAAGCGATGGTGATCGCTACCACCAAACCCTCTCTCCTTCTTTTTCAGATACAGTAGTCACTGTGCCTGGTAAAAATGGCGGGTATTATTTTGGTACTCAACTTCAAAATAAAGATTTCACTATTAATTGCGCTTTTAATGAAATGACTACACATATGCTTCATGACTTACAAAATTGGCTTTATCCTAATAAAACTGGATGGTTGATATTAGATGAAACTCCTTATAAAAAATATTGGGTAAAAATATCTAATATTATAGAACCAACTTTTGTGCCTTTTGATGAAGTAAAAGTGATAAAAAATTATACAATTCAACAAGAAATTGTAAAAGGTGAACTTCAAATTTCTTTTTTTAGTTTTAATGAATTTGCTTATGAGAATGAAGAATATGATTTACCTCAAATTTTAGAAAATGAAATTATTACTCAACAAGCATTAGATAGTGGTTTGATTCCATATAATTATAGCCATGATGGTATTTGTTTTCCTCATGAATATTTACAAAAAATTTCTTCTGAGACAGATTTTAATTTTTGGATATATAATGCGGGTAATGGAGTTGCGGCAGCTGATTTTTATTTTACAATAGATAAAAATGAAATTAGCGACAACAATCCTTTGTCTTTTTTTAATTATGATAATGGTGAATCATATATTATAACTAACCCAGCTTCTATAATAAGTGGATATGGTATAGATATAAATGAAATAAAATATTATAGGATTAAAATATTAGGAAGCAGAGCAGAAATATGGCTAGAATGTTGGGATAATGATAAGAAAATATTACCTAATACACAGCCTATAAATATTGGAGGGTGTTATAATCAATATTATCCTAAAATATTACATACTCGTCCCACTGATATTATGGTTATGAGTCAAAATTATAATGAAGGACAAATAGAACCATTATTTTTCCCTTATTCATATGGTAATCCAGAATTTTATAGTTCAGATACTTTTGGAAATTATGATACAAGTTTTGAAGGTTTGAAGAAAAGATGGTCTAGTTATATTATACTTACACATGATAAAACAATTAGTATAAATAATAATATTAACCCTGTATTTAATTTTATTCATAATGAAAGTGGAGAAGATTCAAAAATTACTAATCAATTAGTATATTTAATATATCCTAATAAATTTTATTGCGATAAAACTATTTATGATTTTGTTGTAGAGTATAAGCATACTTATATTTAATGGAGTGTTATGTTAGGAGATAAAAGGAATTATAGTTTGTCTCTTTGGGATCATAAAGATAATTTTCTTTGTCTTTTAAAACCAGCTTCTGGACAAATAGAAGGACAAAGTTATAATGAGATATTGGGCAGGAATATATATGGGGAAGAAACATTAACATTTACTATTCCTGCTTATATTAATGAGTTCCAAGAGAATGAAAAATGGGATTATATATTTAATGAACAAAAAATTAGATATATACAATATGATAATATAAGTAGTAAACCAATAAAAACTAAAGAATTTGTTCTAAAACATTATGATGAAAATCGTAATGGGTATGAAAAAACCATAGATTGCCAATGTGAATCATTGGCTGTATATGAATTGTCTAAAGCTGGTTGGGGTATTACTTTTGATGTAGAATATATTACTCAATATGAGCAAGAAAATAATCCAAAAGATTATTTAACTATTGATTATTGGTTAAGAAAACTTTTTTATAAAGAAACTAATTTAGGTAGAGTGTCAACTACTACTGAATGTACTTATCTACTTCAAGGACTACAATTACGAGATGATAGAGGTTTTCCTATTGACAGCGGATACGATATAGATTCAGAAGGTAATTATATATTAAAATATATAGATGAACCAATATGTGAAAATGAAGTACCACAAAAATATTTAAATCCAACTGGTTGGCATTGGGAAATTCAGGCTTCTGACCCTTGTAGATTAGATATAACTGAAAATATTAATATATTATATGAAGAACCAGTAATTGACAGATATATAGAAGTTACTCCTGATAATTATTTGGGACATAGTTATCAAAAAGAAGTGGGGCAAACAGATGAACAAAAAAGACTTTTGCCGCATCCTATTCAGCCAAATAATTATTCTACATTAAGATATGTTACTGAAATTAAAAAAAGATTAATAAATTGTGAGCGTAGTAATATTTTTTCTATTCTTCAGACCCTTTGTGAAGAATTTGAAGTATGGGTTTATTTTGATTATACTTACAATGAACAAGGAAAAATAATTGATAGAAAACTTACTTTTAAATCTACAATGGTAAATGAAAATATAGTTTTCGATTTTTCATATGGTAAAAATTTACAAAGCTGTAGCCGTTCAATAGATTCGAATGAATTAGTTACAAAACTTATAGTTCCAGATACAGAAAGTAGCTTAGATTCTAATAGAATGTTATCTATTCGGCAAGCTACTGCTAATCCAACTGGAGAAAATTATATTTATAATTTTGAATATTTTTATAATATTAATACATTAAGTAAATTAACTGAAGAAGAAAAAAAAGGTAATATATATCTTACTGAACATAGTGATGAATATAAAATTAATCTCCACTGTGGGAAATTGAAAAATTTAAATAATAAAATTGTTAATTTACAGACTTATTTAGTCCCTTTGTATGATAGACAGAATGTTTTGAATGGTGATTTATCAGTACAACAAGCAGAAATTATAGCCATAAAAGAAAATATGCGGACTATCCAAGATAAAATAGATGCTATACCAGAAGAAGATCAAATTATAGAATCTTGGAGTAATTTAACAACCCAAGCTAATTATATTGGAGAATTAAAAACTTTATCTTTAACTACTTTTGAGGGTCAAGAAGGTTTTTATGTTAATTTTGGTAGAGAAGATGTGTTATATAAAGATAATATTGATTCAATACAATATACATTAGATGAAAATGGAGAATTAGTTATTGGTTCAACTCTTACAATTACTTCATATATACCAAAATATTACACTAATGGAACCTGGAATAAAGGAACTATTACGCAAGATTCTGATTATACTAAACTCAATGATGATAATGGAACTCCAATATATTCTATAATTGGTAATATGGGAATGTTAGGATATATAAAAGGATTTTTTATTCCTGCAAGTAATGCTCCTAATAGAAATTATATACGAATACGATATTGTTATGCTCCTTTGGCTTATTATTATGCTTTACTTAAAGATTGTTGGGATAAATTATTAATAAAACAAGAACAAGTTGATATTACCAAGAAAAACTTACAAGAAATTAATAATAAAATTTTAGTAAATGAAGTCGCACTTAATAGTTTATTAAATCAAAAGAATGAACTTATTCTTCAATTTGAAAAAGAATACAAAAATTATATTAAAGAAGGGTATTGGGAACCTACAGATTATCAATCTCAAATAGTTAGTGAAGAATTAAATACCAATAATCCTAATAATATATATGAAGGATTAATAACTATTAATAAAAAATTATCTTCTTTGAATTTGAATGATAGTTTACATAATTATTCTTATTTTGTTAAATTATATATACAACCAAGCTCTATTGATATAGATAGTATAGAAATGTTAACTATTAATCCTGTTCCAAATTTTAATGATGGAGTATTAAGCAGACATCGTGGAAATGATTATGAAATTTATATAGCTAATGATAATACTATTATTTTAGGTATAGCTCCAAGTTTGATAGATACTTATAAAAAGAATAATTATAGCGAAAATTATTATAAAAGTACAATAAAATATAAGACAAAAGAAAGCGAAGATATTGTTACTTTACATAATTTAAATTGGACTTTAATTACTGAGCAAAATGAACCAATTATTCAAGAAAGATATATATATCTTAGTAATGATAATATTTTAACCAGCTCTTTATCTATTTATGGTAACAATGTAGAACAAAATAATTTACTTGAAGTTCATAAAGACTATGAGTATAGTTTTGATTATACTGGGTATAACTCTGATGGAGAAAGACAAGAATTAGATAATCAAGATACATATAAAGATAATATATATTACGATTATATTACTAAAATTACTTTAAAAAATACTAATAAAGTTAATAATTATAATAATGGTAGTGGTCCTTTTATAGTAAAATATAGTAAAGAATCTACATTACAATATTTATATAATGATGCTTTATCAACAAGTAAAAAGTATGCAGTACCGCAAATTACTTATAGTATTTCAATTGTAGATATATCAAGTTTAAATGGTTATGATTATTATAAACCAATATTAGGGCAAAAAGTTCCTATTTTTGATAGAGAAATGCGTCTTAATGGTTATAGTGGTATTATTACTTCTATACAACATACTTTAGATAAGCCTGAAGAGACTTCTATTGAAATAGCTACATATCAAACAAGGTTTGAAGATATCTTTCAAAAACTTACAGTAGCAATGACTGACGTCAGATATAATCAATCTGAAATAATGAATGCTGCTAATGCTTTTTCTATTTCTAATGGTACTATAAAAGCTGAGGTATTTCAAAAAAGTTTGGATAATAATGCTTTTCAAATAAGTATGGGAGTTAATAATGATATTATCATAGATAAGGTTAATGGTATTACTTTAATTGATAAAGATAATAATAGCGCTGTTAAACTTATCGGTAGAGGAGTATTTTTAACTGATAATTATTCTGAAAATAACTCGCAATGGCGTACTGGTATTACTGGTGAAGGTATAAATGCCAGTGTTTTAACGGCAGGCAGTATTGATACTAAAAATATAAATATTTGGAATGCTAGTGAAGGTCAAATTAGGTTCGTTTGGAATGAAGAAGGATTATTTGCATATGGTACTGATGGAGTACCCAATGGCGATAATAACGTTCAAGATTTTATTGATTATAATAAATATGTTAAATTTAGTTATAATGGACTTCAATTTGAAGATAGTTACTTAGACAATGGGGTAAAGAAAACTCGTTCTGCTTTATCATTAGGATGGGATGGGTTATCTATACAAGCACAAGATAATGCTCTTGAATTGAACGCTACAGATGGATTAATTTTAAAACAACAAAATAATGATAAATTAATAACTCGTCTGGAATTAGGGAAGCTTGATAATGATTCAATATATGGATTACGTCTTTCTGACCCCGAAGGTAACCCAAGTTTTCAAAGCGATTCTGATGGAAATATGTGGCTTAGTAGACATATTAAAGTTGGTGGGAATTACAACAAAACAACTCATGTTTATACTAATGCTCCAAATGCTGGAATAGTTGGATTAACTACTGCCGAACCAATATATCAAATGGGAGTATTGAGAGACAGTGAAGGTAATCCTTACTGGGAATCTTCTATAATAAGATTTTGGGCTGGTCCTCAAACTAAACAACAATATTTAGCCCAAATTGGTATTTCTTCTACTGAAGCAAGTTCTATAGATAATTGGAATAACATCCATGACAATGATCCTGCTTTAGCTAAATTTAAAGTAGATGAACATGGTAATATTATTGCTTCTGGAATTGATGTAGGCGGATGGCGCGGTGCAGGTAATATACTTAGTAGCGTAGATTATGAAGCTATACTTCGTTCTGGTAATTATAATATTAACGGTACAAACTATCCTGTAATTGCAGTAGGTAGATACAATAATGAAACCAATGGATTAAATTCTAATTTACGAATATTTCAAGATGGCAGTCTTAATATTGGACGTGGAGTATTTACAGTAGATTCTACTGGTGCCGTTTCAGCAAGTAATTTAAATATTACTGGTGGTAGTATTATATTGAATGGTGATTCTGATGAAGCCGCAATAAATATTAATGATGTATTCAAAGTAATGAAAGATGGCACTGTAGTGGCTACTAATATTAGTATTGGAGGAGCTACAAGTTCTATTACTGGTGGTAGTATTGCAGGATGGAATATAGAAGAATTTAAATTTTATAAACTAGTAGATAATCAATATCTTACAGCTTTATATGCTAATCGTGATATAAATGCTTCAAATATGCCTGTGCTATATATAGGAGAAAAAGACCATGAAGAAGATAATTTAGGTAGTTCTTCTATACTTTCAGAAAATGCTACAAAATCAAAATTTAAAATTAGTTCAGACGGTTCAGTTTTTTTCCACGGTGGAATTTGGGGCTGGAGTAATTCTCAACAAAAATTTAAACGAGGATATACTGAGGGTTCTGTTAATAAGTTATATACCAGTGAAGGACACACTATAGACATAGAAATTTGTCAGGGTTTAATAATAGATATTAATTAAATGTCTAAATATATCCTATCTGTTTATCAGCAGGGTTGGCCGGTTGGCTTAATATCAGCCGGCCGGCTAACGGGGAAATCTGTATAAGATAATCCCGTGCCATAGCTTTTGCGGCGGTGTAACGACTAGATTTGTAATTAAATCGTAAACTTATTATTGATACATAGGTTGAAAAGGATATACTAGTAAGAGATAGTCTAATTTTATAAGAAATTATAATATATATTGATTTATAAACATTATATAATGGAAATGTATCCATACGGAGCAAATATATTGGTAACTTCAATAGAATCTAATACATCAGATAAAATTCCGTTGGGATATCCTGATTTTGTTATGTCTAAACAAAGTTTAAGTGTAATTAAATACAAGTATGAAGAAAAAAATGGTACTTTAGTTGATATTTCTACTAATTTAAAAATTATTAATTTTGATAAAAACAATAAAACTTTTACTTTATCCAATGAAGAGATAATTGATACTTCAACTCAACCTTATGTTAAATTATTATGTAATAATGTAAAAATTCCTATTTCATTTATTAATTATGATGGGACAGGAAATAAATGGGGGAGTCAAGAAATTGGTTCTAATAAGATTAGATTAAAAGGCGGCGGTTCTAATAGTTGGGTCGATGTTACAAAAGAATATGAAATAAGTTGGAATATTTCTAACCAACAACAAATTTTTATTGGAAAAGAAGTAATTAGTCCTGCTTATGGAGAATATTATGCTTGTAAAGCCTTTTATCAATATTTAGATGATGAAGACAAAATCAAAAAAGGAGAAGAAGTAATTTGGACTTTACAGCAAGCTCCAAATGGATATATAACAATTCCTAAATTAAATGGAGAATCTAGTAGTTTAAAGCATGGAAATACTATAATTTCTACTAAAAAATTTATAAATTATTTTACTTTAGGTTTACAAGTAAAAATTTTAGATGGATATAGTGTATATCAAGCTGATACAAGATTTTATATAGATGGTACTAATCGAACTTATGATAATACTTCTTTTATTTCAACTACTACTGGAAAAAATTATTTACAAGCAGATGAAAGAGTACCAAATTATTCGTATGATGACATTGATTATCAATGGAATACAGACTTTTTTTACAAATTACAATCTTCAGATACTTATATTTCTCCTTCTACTTCAGAAATAAAAACAGATTGGTTGTTCGGTTCAAGTTGTGATGATCATTGCGGCACATACGATCCATGTAGCAGTTATGATCCTTGTAGTAGTTATGATCAATGTCCAAATGAAGGTGGATGTGGTGGAGAGACTGTTGTTAGTGTTACCATTAATAATCCAAATCCATATGGCGGTGTGACTGGATATGCAGCTCCCTATAGCTGTTTTGTTAGAAATGGAACTTATTCAGTTATTTCTTATTCAGGGAATAGTTATACTATTTCTGGTGATTTTTATGCTTCAACTGGAAGTGGTTATATTTCCGTTAGTTCATGTACTGTTTCGGGTGATTATGTATATCCCAATTATGGTTCTGCTGGCCACGGTGGTGGATGCGCCGATAATTGTGGTTCTAATTGTTATAGTTGTGTTGGTTATTGTGATGCTTTTGATCCTTATACATGTACTGGATATGATCCTTGCACATCAGCTGGTTTCTATTATGGAGGATAATATTTAATAAAAAAGCCTATGCTTAAAGCATAGGCTTTTTATTTTTCTTCTCTATTATTTAAAAAATTATTTAATGTAGCTAATTGATTAATGGTAAGTTGTAAATTAGCTTCAATAAGCTCTTTTTCTGTAATTCCTCTATCAAGAATTTCTACTTCTAAATTAGCAAGTTCATCTAATTCTTTTTGAGCGGCAATTAAATTACTATTATCATTAAAACTAACATTTCCATCGTTAATAATAAGACTACCACTGTCATCTTTGTCAGCGTATTTTTCAAGAATTAATCTACGCTGTTTTTCTATTAAATCATTTTCTTTATTTAAATTTTCAGCTAACCTTAACATTTTTGCCGCTAAAGCAACTGGCATCGGTTTACTAGCCAAATCTAAAATAGTTTGTAAACCATTAACTATAATTCCACTTTTAACTTTCAAAATTTACCATCCTTACATTTTTTAAGAATTTATCTACTCCATATTTCCCAAGAAGTATGGCATCACATTCATCTTGTGTAGCTTGTACTCCATATATTTTATTAACAATAAGTTGAGCACTTCGTTTTTGGTCTACTCTTGTTCTTCCTTGTACCTGAGCATTATGTTTCCAAGTAGCAGGACTAATAATATAATATTCAACACCATTTTTCTTACTAATATATTCAAGAACTCCTTGAAGTTTAGCCAATACTTTAAAAGTAGAAACATTATTTTGTTGTTGTATATCTTCTAAAATAATAGTATTAGGTTCCCATTTTAGTAATAAATTACTTAGCCAATCTCCCATTTCTACTATTCTTTCACTTGTATCTTTATCACGTGTGGTATATTTACCATAACTGACAAGCTGATTATTATCAAAAACAGCCCAACCTGTAATATGAGTAGCATTATCTAATGCAATTATTCTTTGTGCATTTTTCTTTTTTTCTTTTATTTCACTACTATGTTCACATATATTACAAATGGGATTTTTACGCCATTGCCGCATTGTAAGTTGTAATATATGACCTTCAGGACATTGAAAATTCATAATAGTATCAAGATTTTTATAATTATCTGAAAGAAGCTGCCATTTTAATTCAGCAGCTTCTCTTTTTGCATCATCAAGCTTTTTCCCCATTTTGATTATCAGTGGAACCAAAACCTCCACTACCTCTTTCGCTTTCACTTAATGAATCTACAACAAGAAAATTACCGTGATAAGTTGGGGCAATTACTGTTTGTGCTACTCTTTCACCCTTATGAATTAAATATAATTCTGTTCCATGATTATAAAGCATAACACCAAGTGGGCCACGATACCCACTATCTACAGTACCTAAAATTCCAAGAATAGGAGTTTTTGTACTCATACCACTACGAGGGCGCACTTGCATCTCATATCCATCAGGAATTTCTACACGCAATCCAGTAGGAACAATCTTTACTTCATTAGGTTGTATTTCAACATCTTCGCTAGCATATAAATCAGCACCTGCATCTCCAAAATGTGCATAAGTTGGAAGTTGTGCTTCTTCGTTATCTTTTACAATCTTAATATTCACAGTGCGGCTAAAGCCTTCTTGTAAAATTTTATCAAGAAAATCTTTATAAACACCAATAAGAGCTGAAATATATCTACCTTTTGGTGAGGTTGGCTTCACAATTTTAAAATAATCCTCTGCAATAGTATCATAAGAATCTTTAATTGCTTTAATATCAGCTACAGTATATCCTTGTTCAAGAAATTCTGTCTTCATTTTATTAAGTAAATCTTCTTCTTCCACTAATTGTTTAAATTGATCTTCAACTTGAGGAAGAATCAATTCAATAGATTCATCTGGTAAATCTTGAACTGTTTTTAATATTTGTTTAATTTCATCCTGCATTATTTATATCTCCTGTAATCCATTCGCTGTGCGGCAATTCTTCTATCCAATCACAAAATATATGCCAATCTGGGAGTCTATGATTTTTTCTTTGAGCATATATAGTCTTCAATTGTCTATAATTTGTAGATAATCTAGCAGTTAATTCTAATCCAGATGGAATATTATATATGACTTTATAGAAATTTTCATTAGTGGGATTAGAATTATAATTATCTACATAAATTTTTAAAATGTCTTTAATTTTATTATCTACATACTTATTACAAACATCATCTATATCCATTTTTGTAATTCTATGCATTGTAGACATAGATGAACAAAAATCAACAAAATGATATCTTTGCAATTCTGTCCAAGCTTTTATAGGAAAAGTGAGATCAAATTGTACAATAATAGAAGTTAAAAATTGATCATGTCCAGAACCTATTGGTGTATTAGCAAGTTTATTAGCTCGTTCATAATCTTTTATATTACCCTCTCTATTTATAACTTCAATAGACATTGGATAACCACTTGCCGCAACACTTTCAGCTAAACCATAAACTTTTGTATTTTCAATTCTACTCATATACCATACTCTTTTTCAAGTACCACGATAAAATATTCGTCGCCACTTTTCTTCTCTACTTTTTTCTGAGAAGAATATTTTGTAAGTTCAAATTCACTACTTTGCTTTGCATCTTCAATAAGTTGTTTAGCTTCAAGTTCTGTATCAACTTGATAAGTATCTTTTCTCTTCGTCAACATTTCCTTGTTCCTTTCTACAATAAATACATTTACCATTTACATATTCATGAAAACATTTATTTTGTAATTCAAAAATATTATTTCTAATTTTATTTATCTCATCTGGTTTATAAATAAAAGTCATAGCACTTTGTGTTAATTTTTCATACAAATTATCAATTTGTTGTTTAATACTAACGTTCTCCATAAATCCACTCCACTCTATTATTTTTAACATCATCTCTATTAATATTACATACTTTATTATAGAAAATTGGCATTTCTTCTTTCATATGAATTAATAAATTTTCTACTGTTCCTTTATTATGATTAAGTTCATCTACTACTGGTCCTTTACAACCGCTAAGAAAATAGAAATCTAGTCTTCGTAAAAACATATCATATTCTTTTCTAAACATACTATAATCATATATTGGATAAATTTGAACTTTTCTAGCTAAAGCATACATACATAAATCTATTGTACGAGCCATTCTTTCTAATTCAGATTCATTATTATTGTAATGATTGCCATATACATAAAGTGAACGTACTGGAAAAACATCTAAATAATTAAAATATTCTTTAAAAAAAGAAGGAAAATCTTTCCACATTTCTGGTATATTTAATACAAATTTAGGAGGATATTTCGGACCAGAAGAACACATTTTATTCTGTGCAATAAATTTTAAATCTTCAATATTATTAATTTCTAATCTGTGACGAAAAAGACATATTCTTCCACTATCTTGTCGAGCTTTAAGATAGATATCTTGCCATCCTTCATTATTAGTAAAATTAAAATCATAAAAAATAACTCGTTTATTTTTTATTTTATTGGGTATTATATTCCAATGCCAATCTGGATAAAAATAACGTAAATAATAATTGCCACTTACTAATTGTTCTATACCTTTTAATGATTTTTCATTAAGTATTCTATCTCTAAGGAAAGCGGCATATATATCTACATCAGGTTCACATTTTTCTATTTCATCTTCCATTGGAATCCAAGTATCTCCAAAGAAACAGGTACCAATTAAATGAACATTTTCTTTATATTGTAATTCTATTAAACTTTTAGAGAATTGATGTCTAGAATTATTAAAGCAATAATAAATATCATAATCTTTATATTTATGATAATCAAGAGATAATTCTATTATATTTTTTTTATCTTTTTTATAATAAGAATAAACTTTCATAAGGTCTATTTCTGGAAATTCATATCTAGCCTTATTGAAAGCAGCTTTATTCAAGTCAAATAGACCTATTTTCATGCTTAATCTTCATCCTTTCTAAGAGAACTAGTGATAAGTATTCCATTATCTGTTATTCCCTCAATAAGTATGAGAGAAGAATCAAATAAACTATTAGAATATTTTTTTGGAATAAAGAAATCATCTCGTCTAATTCCATGAATCATAAGTTTATTACCACGAGTAAACCAAGATTTCTCTATCACTTTTTTCTTACCATCTTTATCTCGTTCAGAAATTTGTTTATCATATTTTACAAATTGTGTTTTATAAAATTTTACATTTACCACACCATTTGTGGTAAGCAATGTTACCGTATGCTTACCTTTATTTTTGTCAATTACTGTTCCGGCAATTGTACTTAATTTATACATTATAATGGGTTTATCTTTTTTGTAAAAGATTTTATCTACTGGTGGAGTTTCTGGTAAATTAAAATAGTTACAAACACCATATACTTCATTGATGCTTTGAAGCTCATGTGGTCCATAATAAAAAGATAAACTATCCATTTCCCATTTACTTGTATTTCCTAAAGCATATTTATCCCACATTTCTTGAAATAACATATTATTTAAATTATCCAAAAGTTCAGGGTGTGCCGCAATATACATTTTTACTACTTCCATTTCTTTTTTATAAATTTTATCCCAAACTTTTTGTTGAATAACCTGCTTACCTACGTAATCCTCAAGTAAATCAACATTATAATTTTCTTCATAAAAATAAAATGCTTTTTCATCGAGTTGATAATATACATCTTCTATCTTAAATTTCTTTAAATATTTATTGAAGTTGTACACTCTAATTTGATAATCTAATTCACTGGGAAGTAAATGTTTAGTTATAAGCATTTGCATATTTTGAAGAGTAAGTCGTTTTTTCTTATCAGAAATACTATCTATGTATTGGTACATAATTTGTTCACGAGGCTTATTATCTAATTTATCAAAAGCACCAGATTTAATTAATGATATTGCTTGGGTTTTGCTAGTCTTTACTCGTGTAAGAAAATCTTCTAATGAAGAATAAGGTCTATTCGCAATTACTTGTTTAATATAATCTTCACCAATACGAGTAATACCACGTAAACCATATCGAATAGTATTATTTTCTACATCTGGCGTAAAAGTATATGATGAATTATTAATATCGGGAAGAGAAACTTCAATACCACTACTTTTCATCTTACCTATAGCTGTTGCAATCTTACCATACGCAATACTACGAGTTATTTTTTTCTTTTCAGTTTTTACTTCTTTTTCTTCTTCTTCATCTTCTTCTTGTTCATCGTCTTCTTGTTCATCAAATGGGTCTTCATCTCCATAATTGATTTCTTCTTGCCACTGTTGTTGTTCAATATCTTCCTGTTCATCACCGCCTGCATCTGTAATTAAGCAAGCTGTGTTCCAAAAAATAATTGGATATTTATAAGCTAAATTCATTTCTTGGAGCGCAATGAGACTATAAGCAAGAGTATGGGATTTATTAAAACTATATCCTTTTTGCATTGCTATTAATTTTTGCCAGACATATGTAACTAGTTTTTCAGAACAATGTTTTTGTTTTGCATTTTCATAATATTGTTTTTCACATTCATCATAAAGTTTACCAGATTTTTTTGCGATAGCTTTTCTAGCGGTGTCCGCGAAGTCAAGTGAATTATTTCCGAGTTTAGGCTCTTGTACTAAACGCATTAAAGACTCTTGTGATTCTGCTATGCCATCTGTAATATCTGGATAATTTGCCAGCCATTGAATTTCTTCTTCTGATAAACCATATTGGCGCATTTCATCATACCAAAGTCTAATATTTTTTCTACGTTTCGCCCAAATTTCAAGTGGCGTTTCTCCACCTTTTTCTTGTGACATA
>Ga0247611_10003410_pt1 | contig 23611 bp, 16 predicted proteins | sample 177DNAGHGhighgp2_FD_192422 | JGI IMG/M metagenome (GOLD analysis project Ga0247611, IMG submission 192422) | Sheep rumen microbial communities from Palmerston North, Manawatu-Wanganui, New Zealand - 1770 DNA GHGhigh gp2 | ecosystem: Host-associated > Mammals > Digestive system > Stomach > Rumen... | reverse complement strand
AAACTAAACACCACTCCCCGCTCCAACCCCCCTCCGCGCACCCTCTCCGCCCTCCCGTCCTGCCCCCTCCCAGTGCCATCCCGCGTCGCCCGCCGCCGTCCATTCCTCACCCCCCAGCCACAACCCCATGCAGCTTTTTAATTGTTTTTTTGAAGCAAACACCCGTTTATTCCACAATAATTTGTATCTTTGCACGTTTTTAGAGCTACATTTAACGAAACGCAATTACATGAAAGCCATCATATTCCTCCTTTCCCTGACACTCCTCGTGGTCACCCACGAGCTGGGTCACCTCCTTTTCGCAAAACTCTTCCACGTCCGCGTCCGCCGCTTCTACGTCTTCTTCAACTGGAAATTCTCCATCCTCAAAGCCAAGAAATTCAACGGCAAATGGCACTTCCTTTTCTTCAACGCCCAAACCCCCGACTCCTGGAATGAAGAAAACCTCCCTCCCGAAGACCAGAACAACACCCTGTGGGGCCTCGGTTGGATTCCCCTCGGCGGCTACTGCGACATAGCAGGCATGGTCGACGAAACCAAGGACTCCAACGACCTCGCCTCCACCCCCCAGCCCTGGGAATACCGCACCAAACCCGGCTGGCAACGCCTCTGCATCATCTCCGGCGGCGTGCTCGTCAACTTCCTCTCCGCCCTCTTCCTCTACTCACTCATCTTCTCCCACTGGGGCAAAGACGAACTGCCCCTGCGCAACGCCTCCCTCGGCTACGAATACCACCAAGTGCTCCTCGACCAAGGATTCCAAAACGGCGACATCATCTACGCCATCGACGGCCAAGAACAATACGACCTCACCGCCGCCACCAAAAAACTCGTGCTCGACAAACCCCACTCCGCCACCGTACTCCGCGCCGACAGCCTCGTCACCTTCCCCCTCTCCCCCGACCTCCTCTCCTCCATCGCACGCGAAAACCCCAAACACCTCATCACCCCCCGCATACCCTTTGTGGTCAAAGACTTCGCCCCAGGCTCCCTCGGCAAGCACTGCGGCCTCCAAATAGGCGACAGCCTCGTGGCCATCAACGGCATTCCCACCCCCTCAGCCTCCCAATTCTCCTCCACCCTCGGCTCCCTCGCGGGCGACAGCGTCACCCTCTCCCTCTTCCGCCATGGCCAGCCCCTCACCATCAGCACCCACCTCGGCAGCGACGGCAAACTCGGCATCTACGCCCAAAACGACCTCAGCCAACTCTTCACCGTCAACCACATCAACTACACACCCCTCCAAGCCATCCCCGCCGGCATCAGCTACGGCTGGGAAACCCTCGTCACCTACGCCTCCTCACTCAAAATCCTCTTCACACGCGACGGCACCAAAAGCCTCGGCGGCTTCATCAGCATGGCCACCCTCTTCCCCGACAGCTGGGACTGGCTCGCCTTCCTCAACCTCACCGCCCTCCTCGCCATCGTACTGGCATTCATGAACATCATCCCCATCCCCGGCCTCGACGGCGGCCACATCGTCACCACCCTCTGGGAAATGATCACCCGCCGCCCCGTCAGCCCCAAAGCACTCGACATCCTCCAAAACATCGGCTTCTTCCTCCTCATCCTCCTCATGGTCATCGCCAACGGCAACGACCTCATCAAAGTCTTCCAAGGACTCATGCGCTAAAACCCACCCCACCGGCCTGAACCACCATGAAAAAAATCGACAAACTCATCCTCAAGTCATTCCTCGGGCCGCTACTGCTCACCTTCACCATCGCCGTCTTCGTACTGCTCATGCAGTTCGTCTGGAAATACATCGACGACCTCGTCGGCAAAGGCCTCGAAGTAGGAGTCATAGCCGAACTCCTCCTCTACGCCTCCGCCACCTTCGTCCCCATGGCTCTCCCCATCGCCGTCCTCTTCGCCTCCATCATGACCATGGGCAACTTCGGCGAAAAGTACGAACTCGTAGCCATGAAAGCCGGCGGCATCTCCGTCCGCCGCATCATGCTCCCCATGGCCTTCGTCGCACTCCTCCTCACCGGCATCGCCTTCTACTTCGCCAACAACGTCCTCCCCGTGGCCATGTACAAATACCGCGTCACCCTCTACGACATCCAACGCAAAAAACCCGCCGTCAGCATCCGCCCCAGCGAATACTACACCGACATCGACGGCTACGTCATACGCGTCAACCACAAAGACCCCGACGGACGCACCCTCCGCGACATCATCATCTACGACCACACACAAGGCATCGACCGCACCAACATCGTCGTCGCCGACCACGGCTACATGCAAACCACACCCGACGACAACTACCTCCTCTTCACCCTCTACAACGGCTACAACTACTCCGAACTCACCGACCACGACAACGCACAGTCGCGCCCGCTCACCAGCATCGGCTTCGACAAACAAATCCTCACCTTCGACATCTCCTCCTTCGCCTTCAAAAAAACCACCGAAGACTTCTTCAGCGGCCACTACCAAATGCTCAACGTCGCCCAGCTCGACTCCACCGTGGGCGTCCTCAACCAAACACTCGACACCCGCTACAACGAATTCTACACCACACTCCTCAACAAAATGCGCGTCTACCAATACTACACCCACCACCCCGCCGACAGCTCCGCCTTCCTCAACGTCAAACAAGCCATCGCCGACACCAACCAAATCCACCGCCACAAACTCCTCACCCAAGCCCGCGCACAAGCCTTCAACTCCTCCAACGACGTCCAAACCTACGCCTCACTCATCGACGCCGACCGCGAATACCTCAACCGCCACTACATCGAACTCATGCGAAAATTCACCCTCTCCGTCGCCTGCCTCCTCCTCTTCTTCATCGGCGCACCCTTCGGCTCCATCGTCCGCAAAGGCGGCCTCGGCATGCCCCTCGTCGCATCGGTCATCTTCTTCGTCCTCTACTACGTCATCGGCATGATCAACGAAAAATCAGTCCGCGAAAGCGCCCTCGAGCCCATAGGCATGTGGATCTCCACATTCGTCTTCATCCCCATCGGCGCCCTCCTCACCTGGCAAGCCACCACCGACTCCAGCCTCTTCGACCTCGCCACCTGGAAACGCTGGCTCAGCATCAAAAACCGCCACGCCGCCGCCAGCACCGACGCCCCTTCTCCTGCCGACCCCGCCACCCCGGTCCCGCCACAACAATAGCCCCTAAGCCCCGCTCCCGCACCTAATCCACACTGTCACCGCACTGCTTCCGCCCCATCCTCGCCCTGCTCCCCTCCCGCCTCTTTCCAGCGCTCCCCCGGTGCCCGTCCTCCTCCCTCCCTCCCCCCTCTTCGCCTCCCCTCTTGCTCCTCTCTTGCTCCGACCTTCCCCTTCCTCGCCTCCATTCTTGCTCCGTCCTCCCCCCTCTTCGCCTCCGCTCTGGGTTCGCTCCAGGTCCGCTCCTTATTTTACATTTTGTCTCTGTTTTATCTCTATTTTGTCTCTGTTTAGTCTCTGAATAGAGGTTATTGTGCTGTTCAACAGTATGGCATATCTTGTGTTTTGAATAAGGGACTGGCCTGTCCGGGTCGGCGATGGCAGGCGGATGCCCTCCGCGTGGCGGGCTTGGAGGGCGGCCGACGCTTGCCCTGAAAAGAAGGCGGCGCCGCCCAAAGGAGGAGGGTTCTGCCTTTGGGCAGCGCCGTTTATTGCAACGAGATTATGTAGACTCGATTTAATTAACTCATATCATAAGAAAGAATCCCCTTTGGAGTCCCGTCAGTTTTCATGTTATGATTCGAGTTATATCAGACACTATTCATTTTTTTTGTCTGCTCTGTTACGAATAATTCTTCTTTTCACAATCCGGACTATCCAGGGAAGGCAAAAACATGCACCCAGTGAAAAGATGATAACTATGGTACTCCAAAACCAGTTCAACTTATCGACATAAGAATAAATATGGTCTTCGCAGAATAGGTTGACAACACCGGCAATAATAAGTGATGTCCCGATGATGCCATTCACTATCCCATATCTCCAAAACTCTTTCTTTGAGACGTTTTCTGGGACAGGAGTATATTCAAAAAAATATACTATCATGCCTCCAAGAACCATTGCGGTATATAGTAAAATACCATGTGAAAAAGATTGTTTGCGTTCGTTATCTATTTAATATCTCTCTACCTGCCGCAGACATTGATGACGAACATGCACCACGAACAACAGCACCAGCTATAGCCGTAATAGCAACCCCTGCCGGGCCGCCAGCTGCGCCGTACTTAGCACATGTAACACCTCCGATAACTGCACCAACAGCATCCGATGCTGCTACAGGATGTTTCTTAATGGTTCAGCTGCTTGATCTTGTGGGCTGGTTTAGCTGGTGTCATCTTTCATGGTTTATTACTTTTTTGTTAGACATTGATTTATTTTAAAAAGAGCTCTTCAATTAATTGGATGGGGAATGGGGCGTCGTAGGCAGCCATTATTGTTGCTGCCACGGATAGAGTGCTGGTGGTTTTTCTGATTGTTTTCAATGTTGTCCCCTTTCTTTTGATAGCTGTTTTTTGCTTTAAGTTCTTGATTTTATCGTTGCTTGTTGAGATAATCGTTGTTTCTATCTTGGATGCAAAAGTACTTCCTTTTTGCGTCACGTCTGCTACAAGATTTGGTAGAACCGATTGTTTTTTACCAAATTTGGTAGAAATTATGTATCTTTGCAAACGGAAAAAGGATTTTTGATTATTATTAGCTTGTATATTAACCAACAGCAATGGGACTAATCGGTTGTGACAATACTGAGAAACGGGATTTCATCTCAATGGCCAAGTCATTTTCGCTGATGACATCGGCGGTGGTGTACCTTTGGGACAATGTGAATAACAGATTTCTGTATTTGTCAGGCAACAGCGATTTGCTGGGAAGGATGAAGGCAGCGTCAATTATGCAAACGGGGCATGATCAACTGATAAGTATGATTCCAACAGACTATTTGAGATTGCTTCGGGATGTGAAAACCTCGTTTGAAAACAATTACCACCGGAAACCTAAGGAGCTGAGGTATGAAATAGTGCTGTACCTAAACTACCACATAGGGAACGGGAATAGGAAGATGCTAATCAGTAACCGGCTGACATGCATGGATATTGACGAGGATGGGTCTCCCAGAATTATTTTGGGACTTGCCACTCCTTCGGTGCATCGTTCGGAACGTTATGTTTTTCTCAAGATTGAGAGTACCGACACTTTTTTATATTTCAACTCGGAGTCACAGCAGTGGGAGGATACTGGCCGCATACGAGTGAACGAGGATGAGCGCCGGATGCTGTACCTTTCGAAGAGCGGCTATTCTGCAAAAGATATTGCTATGATGATGAACAAGTCCACGGACACGGTGAATTTCTATCGCAAAAGTGTGTACGACAAGCTGGGGGTGAAGAGTATCACTGAGGCGGTGCAGCACGCCGAATACTACGGCATTATTTAGTCTTGGCCGGACTGACTGCACCGGACTACGTCGTAGACCGGGCACTGGAGGGCTTCGGAGAGCTGGCTGCAGGCTTCGGCGGAGTTGAGCGTGTAGCCTTGGGGCGAGGTGGGGTTGAGGCTGACGGCTACAAGGCGTGAGCGCTGCAGCACCTGCACGGTGCCGCCACGGCGCGTGAAGTCGGCATAGGCGTCGGGGGTGATGAAGAGTTTGGTGAAGTCGCGGACGATGAGGATGATGTCCTTTACATTGGGTTGGGTGGCGAGGAATTTGAGCAGTCGGTTGCTGACTGCGCCTGAGACGAAGAGGGTGTTGCCGAGGGTGAAGAGGCTCTTGCTGTCCGGCCCAAGGAGGAAGACGGACTGGATGCCGAGGTCGTGGGGGAGGCCGTCGGAGTCGACAATCCAGAGGCCGCTGTCTACAGCGGAGAGGCGCTGCCGGAGGGATTCGGCGACTTCGGGGAGGTTGATGAGCCGATAGACGAAGCGGGTGCGGGAGATGAGCTGCTGGAGGTTGGGGGAGACGGCGGCGCCGGTGGCCAGAATCATGGCGTCGGTGACGGTGGGGGAGGCCAGGCTGAGGCGTGAGAGGGCCCCGTCGACGATGGTGAGCTGGACATCGCTGCGGCGGAACTGCGCTATCTGCTGGCGAAGGACGCCAGTGGTGGCGGCCCCAGAAAGGAGGATGCGCCCCGGACAGAGCACCCGTGCGGTGACGAGCTGGCCCAGGGCTGTGCGCCGCTCATCGACCGACAGGATGGAAGAGACGAGCCGACGCTGAAGGTAGTGGCGGTGGGAGGTGACGAACTGCATGCCCTCGTAGAGGGTGATTTCGGGCTTGGCGGTGGCGTAGACGGAGTCGACCTGCTCGCCGTCGACACCGATGGAGGTGACGGCGGTGGAGATGCCCAACTGGTGCAGCCGACCGAGAAGATAGTTAAGACAGACGGTCTTGCCGGTGTTTTTTTCCAGCCCTACAATAGAGAGGCTCCGATAGTTGCGTAAGTTTTCGACAAAAGGCATAGCGGTTGCAAAGTTACGAAAAAAACCGTATGTGAAAGTTTTTTTGTAACTTTGCAGACGTTAGATTCAGAGTTTTTTTTAATAATAAACAAACAATAAACTAATAGCAAGATGATTACAAAATTAGATGACCTTCTGGAACTGGTCAAGACCAAGGGAAAGAAAAGACTTGTGGCAGCCTATGCCAACGACTCCCATACCGTTTGCGCAGTGAGCGCCGCCGTCGACAAAGGCATTGTGGACGCCACGCTGGTGGGCGACATTGAGACCATAAAGAAAGTGTGCGCCGAAGAGGGCATCAACCCCGACAAGTTCGAGCTGGTGCAGGAAGCCGACGAGACCAAGGCCGGTGTGAAAGCCGTAAGCCTGATCCGCGAAGGCAAAGGCGACATCCTGATGAAAGGTCTGCTCTCCACGGACAAGTATATGCGTGCCATCCTGAACAAGGAGACCGGCCTCATGCCCGGCAAGAAGAACGACATGCTGACCCACATGGCCGTGTTCGAGATTCCGCGCTACCACAAACTGCTTGTGTGCAGCGATGTGGCCATCGTGCCCGCTCCCGACATGAAGCAGAAACAGCAGATTCTGAGCTACCTCATCAGCACCGCCAAGAGCCTGGAGATTGAGAAACCGAAGGTGGCCCTGATTGCCGCCACCGAACAGGTGTCGACGGGCATGCCCGCCTGTGTAGAGGCTGCCATCATCAGCAAGATGGGCGACCGTGGCCAGATCAAGGGTGCCCTGCTGGACGGCCCGCTGGCTTTAGACGTGGCCATTGACGCTGAGAGCGCCAAAACCAAGAAAGTGGGCGGCGAAGTGGCCGGTGACGCCGACTGCCTCCTGTTCCCCAACATCGAGAGCGGCAACGTGTTCTACAAATCCTGCACCAAATTCGGCGGAGCCGAACTGGCCTGCATGGTCGTAGGCGCCAAAGTGCCCTGCATCCTCACCAGCCGTGGCGACAGCGCCAAGACCAAGCTGTACAGCATCGCCCTGGCCGCCATCAACGCGAAATAAAGTGACATAACAGATATTGGTTACAGACCACCCCCACGGGCATGGCACTACACCCCCGCAAGCAGTCTGTAACCAATATTTTTAATTTATCAACCTACTATACAGAACAGAAAGATGGACAATTTTTTTGAAGGACTGAAAGGGATGGCCATCACCGTGTGCGACAAAGAAGGCAACATTCTCGACATGAACCAGACCTCGGCCGACGTCAACAGTCACGGCCAAAAGATTATCGGCAATAACCTCTTCAATTGCCACCCACCCCGCGCAGCAGCCATACTGAAAGACCTGCTCGAGCATGAGAAAATGAATTCCTACACCATCGAAAAGAACGGCAAGAAAAAGCTCATCTACCAGGTGCCCTGGTACGACGGCGAAGAATTTGGCGGGCTGATAGAGTTTTCGCTGCCCATCCCCTTCGAAATGCCCCACTACGTGCGCCAGCCTAAGACGGAATAGCGCTGGGAGGTGGAGGCGACAAATGGTTGATTAATGACGAGTATTTGCAATTGATTTTATGCGAAAGAAACTGATTATATGGGTGTGCTGCATGGCTGGAATAGTCTGCTCGGCAGTGGCACAAGGAAAGATTAGCGGACGAGTATACGACAGCAAGACCGGCCAACCCATCGAGTATGCCACCGTGGCAGTGCTGAAGGTGAAGGATTCGGCATTGGTGACCGGCACAGTGACCGAACAGAACGGGACGTTCTCCACAAAGGCCGACTACGGCACCTATTTGGTGAGAATCTCCTTTATGGGTTACCAGACCTACTTCCACCCCACCAACGTGGTGCTGAGCGCTAAAAACAGCAGCGCCAACCTGGGCAAGATAACCATCACCCCCAGTGCGGTGATGATGGATGAAGTGCAAGTGCGCGCGGAACGTACCATGGTGGAATACCAGTTGGACAAGCGTGTAGTGAATGTTGACAAGACCTTGGTCTCCAATGGAGGCACGGCAACCGACGTACTGGAACAAGTGCCCAGCGTGTCGGTGGACAACGACGGCAATGTGACGCTCCGCGGGTCGACGAACGTAAAGGTGCTAATCAATGGCCGCCCCTATGAACTGATGGGCAACGACCTGGAATCGCTCCTTGAACAAATACCAGCCAACACCGTCGAGACAGTCGAGGTGATTACCAACCCGTCAGCCAAATACGACCCCGAAGGCATGAGCGGCATCATCAATATCAAGTTGAAAGACCGTTCGTCCGAGGCATTGGGGCTCAACGGCGTGGCCTCTCTCAATCTTGGAGCCCCCCTGCCTTTTATGGTACCCGACCCTCTGCCCTCCTTCATCCCCACAGCGATGGGCAACTTCAGCCTCAACTACACCACGGAGAAATACAACCTCTTCGTATCAGCCGACATGGGACGACGCGCCCGTGGCCACTATGGCATTACCGACATTGCCCACAGAAGGAATGGAGTCGACTACACGCACGACTCAATCAGCGAATACCACTGGAACCCCAGCCTGATGGGCAGCATCAAAGTGGGCGGAGAATACCACTTTGACGAGAAGACCAGCCTACTGCTCTCCTACCAGTTCAGGGCCGGCAACCGCAAAAGGAATGGCATAATCTATGGCAAAGACATCCTCTACAACGATTCGCTCAGATATGAACAAACATCATTCGGCAACAATAAGAACAGTAACCACTCGGTCAACCTCTTGTTCACCAAGAAACTCAGTCATAAAGACGAGGAGCTCACTGCCGACGCCACTTTCAGCACCCGTCATGTGAAAGGCAACAGCATACAAGAACAGACCTACTTCGGCGATGCTATATGGGACAATTACTTTAAGCGCGAAAGCCAGACAGAAAACAGCCATCAGGCCTTGAACATGAGAATCAACTGGACACGACCCTTCGACAACGGATGGAAACTGGAAGCCGGCTACGAAGGGCGCATAGACTGGCCCGACCAAGCAGCAGAATATTACCGCACAAAATACTCGCCTGAACATTCACTCTACCGCTTCTTCGACTCACTTTCCTCCACCCACTTCAACTACCGTCTCCACGTCCATTCCATCTACGCCACCTACGGCGGCAAGCTAGGTGAGAAGCTCTCCCTGCAAGCCGGCCTTCGCGGCGAGTATTCCAGCACCTACGGCAAAGACATCAACCACCCGCTGACCAAGCCTGTCGACAAACCCTACTGGAAACTCTATCCCACCCTGCACCTCTCTTACCAGATCACCGACCTTCAGAGCATGCAACTGAGCTATAGCCGCCGTGTGCGCCGGCCTCACATGTGGGACCTCAACCCCTACCTCAACGTGATGGAAGGGCAGCACCTGGGCTTTGGCAACCCCAACCTCGACCCTGAGTTCACCAATGCTTTCGAGCTCAGCTACAATCTGGGCATTGACAAAGTGAACATCTATACCTCGGCCTACTTCCGCCACAGCAACAACATGATTACCTGGTACGGCTTTGTGTGGGACTCCCTTTCCGTGATGCGCTATGCGTGGTGGGAACCCTACAGCAGCCAATACGACGGCTACTGGGCTTCCGGACCTCAAAACCTGGCCAACAGCTACAACTACGGCGTGGAATTCATCCTCGACTGGCAAGTGACCAAATGGTGGAAGGTGAACGTCAGTCTCAACCTATTCAACGAGCGCATCGAAGGCACCGAGCTGCTCAATAACAAAAGCCAAGAAGCTTTCCAGGCCGGCGGAAAATTCAACTCGTTCATGACCCTGCCCCACGACCTGACCATCCAGTTCAGCGGCCAGTACTGGGCTCCCGGCCTCGACCTCCAGGCCAAGCTGAACCCCAGCTATTGGTTCGACCTTGCCGTCCGCAAGGAGGTACTTAACCGCCGCGGCAGCATCAACCTGCGTGTCAGCGACCTCTTCTGCACAGGCGGCTGGGGCCACTCCACCGACAACCTCGAACTCTACCGTGTGGTCAAAAACCATCGCCTCTCGCCAACCGTTACAATCGGCTTCACCTACAAAATCAACAACGGCCTCAAGCAGAAAACAGCCAACAACGAGGAAGACGATGGCTCCGACAGCGAATATTAAAACCCGTCTGCACGACGGCCACCGAGAGGTCTTTGACACCGTGCGGAGCCGCTACGTCGCCCTCACCCCCGAGGAGTGGGTCCGCCAACACTTCATCCACTATCTGCACTATGAGCTGCTCTACCCCTTCGAGCTGATGCAGGTGGAAGGCGCCATCACCCTCAACGGCATGACCCGCCGTTGCGACATTGTCGTCTACGACCAAGATGTGAAACCCTTCATCATTGTGGAGTGCAAGAAGGAGACTGTCCCTTTGACCCAAAAAGTGCTGGACCAAGCCTGCCGCTACAACCTCGTTCTGCAGGTGCCCTACCTCTGCCTCACCAATGGAGCCCGGCAAGTCTATTGCCGAGTCGACTTTGACAGCAAAGAGCTGATACCCATCCCCGAACTGCCAAAGTATCATAAAAGATGTTAAACATCGGCACCCAAGGGGTATCCAAATCGGGGAGAAGCACTCTTATAAAGTAAAAACACTGCAAACTCCTATATGCGCGAAAGTGACAAACAGATGTTGGCCAACCATTATCTGGACTTTTACCGGATAGCCTTCTCTATATTGCACAACAAAGCGGATGTGGAAGACGCAGTGCAAGACGCGTTGGTAGAGACCATGGCAAACCCCTTCGTGGTCAACCCCGTCAACTACTGCACAAGAGTGGTGAAGAACAACTGCTTCAAACTGCTGAAGAATGAGAACTATATCCTCATGGAGCAACTCCCCGATGTCCCCGACAGCAGTACCGGGTTGGACGAAGAACGGATGCAAGCCCTTTGGGGCTACAAAAACATGCTGCCCGAACGAATCCGCATTGTCTTCGACCTCTACTACGAGCAAGGCTACTCGCGCCACAAAATAGCCGAGATGACTAACACCTCTATGCCCACCATCAAGAAACTATTCCACAAAGGGCATGCACGACTGAAAAAAATGATGAAAGAACACGACAGCAAGACCAATAATCCGAATACCCCTTCGGACCATACAATAAACGATAAAACGATATGAAACGGATAGAAACTTTGCTCCAGCGATATGCTGAAGGCACAATAACTCCAGAGGAGCGTGACGAGCTGGACAACCTCACCCGCCGCCACGACATAATGTCCGCCGCCGCCACACAGGCACAAGCCATCCGCCGCCGCAGACGGACCACCCTCAGCGCAGCGGCGGCCGTACTCATTGTGGTAGGGGTATATTTCTCCTTCTTCAATGTTGGGAACCCCACCACCACGGACAACACCCTCATCGCCAAAACAGACATACCCCTGACCGTCGGCGCTCCAGCAACGGAAATGACCCCCTTCACCGAAAGAGACGCCACGCAGCTCCACCCGTCCCACCCGGAAGAAAGGATAACGCCGACCGCCCCTGCCCCCCAACCGCACAAGGCAGTGAATCGGCCGGAAACCAGCGCGCCCCAAGCCGCTACCCCGGTGTCACCCACACCCGAAGCCGAAGCCATGGCCCGCCAAAGCGCCCCTACGGCAACCCAGCCCGGCAGCATCGCCCCCCAAATGGCTGCCGACCCCGTGGTGGCATGCAACACACAATGCTCGCCCGACTCCGTAATCAACGACATCTGGAACTTCCTCAAAGCCTAAACGCCAAGACATGAAACCCAACCGCTTCCTCATCGCAGTGTGCATGACCCTGCTCTGCACGGCCGCGGTCGGCCAGACAGACCTCTACAACCGCTACGCCTCCCGCACTGACATACGGGTGGCCAGCGTCACCAACTTCACCCTCGATACAGGAATCACCGCCGACGTCACCCTGCTCGAAGCCATCGACGAAAGCGGATGGCAATGGCTTTGTCAGGAATTCCATCTCGCCGTCCCCACCCAAGAACAGCAACAACAAATGGACGAAGGCTGGGATGTAGCCATGTTCACTCAGCGAAACCGCCACGACCCCACCCAGCCAGCACCCGTTGTCAACGAACAGATAGACCAGAGCCAGTCATGCTACGTGGGCGTCTCCTACCTCGCCCGCACCCTCTACATCTTCTGCTGCACCACCGACCGCCAGTCGGACGTGGTGGTAAACTACCTGATCGAGAAAATGAGACGCTCCATAAGAAAGAGCTCAGAATAGACAGCCAACCCTCTGCCTCTCACCGTCGATCCCCACAAAACGGCGCAACCTCCGCCAGAACATACCTCTCACCCCAAACCACTGCCGCTCCTCCCTCCCTCAATCAACTCGCCAGCCTTGCCTCTCCCCAAAGGCAAAGCCTTCATGTTTATTCTATTTCTACACTGGATTATCTGTGTTTTATTTCTATATTGTTTCTGAACCAGAGAATATATATAAACCAAATAAAACAAATAAAGGACACAAGTGCCGAACCTATTATGTCCCGCAGAGGGCATATCCCGGTCGGCCTACAGGAACATCCTCAACATGAAAATGACAACAACACGATTGTATGCACGGCGACAAAAAACTGCTAAAGAATATTGGCTCGTATGTTACTATTCTTACTATTTTTGCACCTAACTGAAAGGTATAATACATAAACAACAAAAAATACAAAAACACATTTATGAGAAAGCGATTCATCCCGTTTCTTTTGGCAATCCTTCTTTTGCCAATGACCATGACGGCCCAGACGCACTATGTCATCCCCATCGGGGAAGGGACAGCAACCAGCTGCTATGTCCCGACATACGGCTATTTCAACAATTCCTATGCGCAGATGATATACACTGCCAACGAGATAGGAATTGATGGAACAATTGACACTATTGCGTTCAATGTAGACCAGAACCCGGCGACCCGGACATGGACAATCTACATGGCCGAAGTCAATCAAACCGACCTGACCACCCTGGCTCCAGCATCTGCCTTTCAGCAAGTCTACCAAGGCAGTGTAAGCCTCGCCCCCGGATGGGTGAGCATTGCGCTCGACAGCGCGTTCGCCTATCAGGGCACAGGCTCTTTAGCCATCTGTGTTATTGATGCCACAGGCTCATATATTTCCGACTACTCCTATTTTTTAGGCACTGAGGGCACTGGCGATCGCAGCGCATACGCCTACAACGACTATACTCAATTCTCCTTGACCTCGCCTCCTTCTGTTACCCGCAGCAACTTTATCCCAAGCATCCGTATTGGCATCAGTTCCTACTCGCTCTATTGCAGACCTCCAATGCAAATCCATGCCAGCAACATCTCCAGTTCCGGGGCCACCATCTCGTGGGATGCGAATGGCTCGACCCAATGGGAGGTCATCGTCTCGGACTCAGCCGTCACTGACTTGAGCGCTGCCGCGGCGTATGCTGTCACCACCTCTTCCCCATCCTATACCGTTACAGACCTCGACGGCTACACTTCTTATCATGTATATGTGCGTGCCGTATGTGACGGCTCGTCGACAAGCGGATGGGGTTACTGCACTTTCCGCACGCATTGTACCGGTTTTATGAGTACACCTTACAGCGAGGGTTTCGAAAATGTCGAAACCGGCGCTCTGCCTGTCTGCTGGCTGCCCATCGTTCAGGGCAGAAGTGGGGCAGGCGTGTTCCCTTCGGTTTATAATTACGCCACTAACGCCCGCAATGGCGACGGCTATCTGGAGTTTGAAAGCACGAATGGTGAGACCGAAATTCTGGCTCTTCCCGCCATGGATGGTATCAGTTCGCTGCAGCTGTCGTTCTATGCGGCGGTGATGAACTCGAACTTGACGTTCGAGGTGGGCGTGATGGAGGATAGCGTTTTCGTGCCTGTTGATACGGTGGAGCTTGTGCCGGGTTCAAACAACCAGTGGTCGCGTGCCTATCAGTATAGTTCTGTCTCTTTCGTCGATTATCAGGGCTTGGGCACTCGCATGGCCATGCGAGTCTCTGCAAGCGCGGGCTATACGTTGATGCTTGACGACCTGATTGTGACTACCGCTTCCAGCTGCGCAATGCCCACCCATTTTACCGCCACTTCGCCGTTGGCCAACTCGGCCACACTGAAATGGCACGACACGGAGAACTATGAGTGGGAGATTCTGTACGATACGATGGATTTCAACCCAGATTCGACTGACCTTTTGGCCACGATTGCATATGACACTATTATCGAGCTGACGAACCTTTCGAGCAGCCATACTTATTATGCCTATCTCCGCGCCAATTGCGGCGGCGAGTACAACACATGGGCAGGTCCCGTCAGTTTCACGCCGGGGAGATATGTGATGGGCTACGCGGGCAGCGACACGATTCAGGCCTGCAGTACGACCATTTACGACAACGGTGGTCCGGAGGGTGAGTATTTGGCGTATGACAATTTCACGCTGGTGGTGTATCCCTCGAGCGAGGATTCTTTGGTCAGCCTTTCCGGCAGCACAGACATTTACAGCTATTACGCACGCTTGCGCATCTACGATGGTGTCGGGACTGAGGGAGCGGTGCTTTGGGGCTCTTCCTCGGGCACTGAGACTTTCTCCAATATCCGTTCGACGCACGGGCCGGTCACTATCCAGTTCAACGCTGGCTCGTACGCCGGCGGCTATGACGGTTTCGAGATCAACGTCAGCTGCATTGGCGCACCGCGGTGCCCCTTTGTAGACGGCATCACACCTTCGCATATCTCTTCCTCGTCAGTACGGTTGTCCTGGCAGGTTTCGGGACTGAACCTCGGCACACCGTCGCAATTTGAAATAGAGTGTTACGACACGCTCGGCACCCTGGCGGGACAGACTACCTCCACCACCAACTCTGGCATCATTGCAGGTCTCGTTCCCAGCACTACATACACGGCAAAGGTACGTGCCGTCTGCGACTACAATGAGTATGGGTCATGGGACAGTGTCCGGTTCACCACTCATCCTCTTCCCTGCCTCAGTTTCGACACTTCCGTAGCCGACTCGATGCTCATTTCTGGAGCCACACCGCAAACGACGAACTATCTGCCTATGTATAACTACAGCAACTATTCATACACTCAGCAGCTCATCCTCAGCAACGAGATGCTGACCAATGCAGTCATCAATGCCATCGGCTTCAACTATACGGGGTCTTCGCCCGACTCCACCAAGAACAACTGCACTATCTATCTTGCCCACACGGCTCAGTCGTCGCTTGCCAATTCCTATGTCCCCTTCGACTCCGCTTCATTCCAGATGGTGTACCAAGGGCCTTTCAACATGCAGCCCGGCTGGAATCGACTTGACTTTATTGCGCCGTTCCATTACGATGGAAACAATAATCTGGTGATTGCTGTGGTGGACAACTCTGGCGCCTACAACTACAATAATTATTATCAATCCCACTCCATCACAGGCCGCTCACGCTATATCTCCAGCTATAGCAGCCCAGTCAATATAGCTACCGCCACGGGCAATCCTACTTCCTATCGCAACGATATCCGTTTCTACATTGATGGTTGCTCCCAAAGCTCCTCTTGCTCTCACCCAACGCTTATCATCGACTCTGTCACTTCTTCCGACATATATCTTTCCTGGATGCCCGGATATCAGGAAACATCGTGGGAACTCTCTTACCGTACGGCCGACACCTCCACCTGGACTACCATAGGTAATGTTTCGACCAATCAATACCACTTTGCCGGCCTTAACGCCGACACACGGTATGTCTTCCGCGTCACTGCTCTCTGTGACGACACCAATATGTCCAGCGAAATCTCCTACAGCACCCTCTGCTTCAGCACTCCGCTGCCCTTCGTTTATGGCTTCGAGGACTTCCCCGGCTCCAACGAATCCTCGATTCCCGCTTGCTGGTACAAAAACACCACCTATACCTACAACTCCTCCTACCCCTATGCAGTGAACACCTACAGCCACAGCGGCAGCAAATCCCTCTACATCTATTCCAGCACTGGCGACCACACATACGCCGTACTCCCCGTGCTAAGCGCTCCGGTCAATCAACTGGAACTTACCCTTTGGGCCTACAATAGCAGCACCTATTCCACTCCCACATTATCTGTCGGTATCATGTCCGACCCCGAGGACTTCTCCACATACACTCCGCTGGCAACCATCGAACCCACAACTGCCAACCAATGGCTGCCTTTCCGCATCTCTTTCAACAACTATATCGGAACAGCAAGACACATTGCTATTGCCATGACCGACAATCAGTCCGGTAGTGTCTATGTTGACGACCTCAGCATTGACATCATCCATTCCTGCCCAACTGCTACGAACGTCCATGCCACCAACATTGGCTCCACTTCGGCCGACATAGTTTGGGACAGCTCCGATGCCACCGAATTCATATTCGAATATGGCCCCGAAGGATTCAGCCACGGCTCAGGCACTACAACCACTGTCTACAACGACCACTTCATCAATCTCATCGGTCTTACTCCCAACACTGCATACGATGTTTATGTTGCCACCCTGTGCGGTACCGACACAGCCAGCTGGTCGTTCCTCTACTCTTTCCGCACCAATTGCATCCTTATCGACGCTCTGCCCTATTCCACCAGTTTTGAGGATATCCCCGCATCTTGGATTTCCGATATGTCCACTAACTTCTATCCCTGTTGGACCCGCGTCTCTGATCCCAACACCTCCTACCAGTCTGTCTTTATTTCAGATTCTTACTCCCGAACCGGAACCAACGCCATCTACTGGAACTGCAGCAACTATAACACCTTCTTCCCCTCTATTTCTTTACCCGAGATCGACACCAATGCCATCAGTCTTGACACCATCCAGCTTTCTTTCTGGGCCAAGCGCAGCACCTACATTTATAATGACAACCCACAAATCGTTGTCGGTTTGATGAGCAATCCTACAGACATCAACACCTTCCAGAGCATCGACACGATCACCATCCCTAACTCCGACGACTGGGCAATCTACGTCATTCCTCTTTCTGGACACACCCTTGCAGGCCATCACGTCTCTCTCTTGGCCACACCTGGTTCCAGCAGCTGGACTGCCTATATCGACGACATCACCATCGAACCCGAAGCCCAGTGTCCCTTCGTGGGCAACCTCAGTGCGTCCTCGGCCTCTGCCACCTCCGTCTTCCTCTCTTGGACCGAACGCGGCACCGCCAGCCAATACCAAGTAGCCTTTGACACCTCCGCCTCCGCCACTCCTGTACCCTCCATCACTGTCTACGACACCTCGACCACAGTCACTGGCCTCACTCCTTTTGCACGCCACTATTTTTGGGTACGTGCCGTTTGCAGCGATGACCTCCAGTCCGAATGGGTTGGACCCATCCTGGCCATCCCCGGTTCCCACAATATGGTCCCCAACCAGACCGACACCCTCTACATGTGCGGTGGCATCATCTTCGACGATGGTGGTGCCAGCATGTCCTACACGAACAGTCAGGACAGCTACATCATCCTCATGCCCGATACCACGGAGCAACTCGTCTCCGTCACAGGCATGTCCCAAACAGAAGGCTCCTACCATTACTTCACCATCTATGACGGCATAGGAACCAGTGGTCGCACGCTCTACACCGACTACGGGAGCTACGACACCACAACCTTCGGCCCCATCATTTCAACCAACGGCCCCCTCACCCTCTATCTCCATAGCGACAACTACTACAGCCCTGAATACTTCGGCTTCGAAGTCAACGTCAGCTGCATATCCACCTACTGCCGCGTCACCAACATCGCCTTGGACACCAATGTAGCCACCTCATCCACTACCCTGACCCTGACCTGGAACGGCAACCAAGCCAACAGCTATCAGATTGAATATGGCCCTCAGGGATTCACCCAAGGTACCGGCACAACAATCGACGTCCCTGGCAACAGCACCATCATCAATGGCCTTATGCCCTCCACCAACTACGATGTCTACATCCGCTCCCTGTGCGGTGATAGCGACACTGGTGTCTGGGCCTCAGCCACCTTCATGACTGATCTTTGTGACAACGCCTCTATTGCCTACAGCTACGATAACTCCATGACTCCCACCACCACCCCCTATGCCCCCATCGGCTACAGCTACTACAACTATAGCTATGTCCAAACCCTCATCGACTCGGCCCATCTCGCTGGCCTTGCGGGCGACATCACTGCCTTTGCCTTCAACGTCACCAGCGCCGATGCAGGTAACGAGTTCAACAACATCACCATCTACATGGCCAATGTCCCCGAGAGCAACCTTTACACAAGTTTCATCATGCCCGACAGCAACCACACCTTTGTCAAGGTACTCGACAGCGCCAACCTCAGCTTCACCTACACCGGCTGGAATATCGTCACCCTCGACACTTCCTTCGCCTGGGACGGCCACAGCAACCTCCTCTTTGCTGCCAAACGCGACAACGGCAACTATACCGACGGTGCCGAATTTGCCGCACACAGCACTTCCGGCTACATGACCCGTTATATTAATCAAGATGGCGCCCCCTTCAGCATCAACGATCCCAACAGCGCGAGCACCTCTCTCGCTGCCGTAGCTGACCTCCAGCTCATCTCCTGCAACAACGAGCCCTGCCCCGCTCCCACCATCACAGGCATCACCTACGACTACGAGTCGGCCACCATCACATGGAGCGGCACGGGCAGCTCCTACCAAGTCAACATCAAGGAGGCCTCTGCCCTCACCTGGCCCTCGCCCGACATGACCACCACTGGCAACACCTACACCTTCAACTCGCTCCTCCCCTCCACCAGCTACACTTTCCGTGTGCGTCAAGACTGCAGCGCCGACAGCCTCGGCTATAGCGAATGGACCATCGACGGCTTCACCACCGACTCTCTCAACTGCCTCTTCCCGTCCAATCTCACCATCAGCGACATCACCAACAACGCCGCCACCTTCGACTGGACTCCTACCGGGTCCGAAACCATGTGGGAGCTGCACATCTGGTTCACCGGTGGTCTCGACAGCATCTACACCGTCTCCACCCATCCTGTCACCCTCGGAGGCTTCTCCGCCGGCATCACCTACAATGCCACCATCCGCGCCCTCTGCGGCACCGCCCACAACATTGAAGGCGACTGGAGCTCCATCTATTCCTTCACTGGCGCCACCTGTCCCGGCGTTTCCGAACTCGCGGCATCCAATGTGACCACCAACAGTGTAACCCTCAACTGGGCTTCCAACCCCATGGCCAACAGCTGGATTATCGAATACGGCTACCGCGGTTTCAACATTGGCACCGGCACCACTACCACCACCACTTCCAACTCCATCACCATCAACGCCCTTGAGTGTGAGACCGAATACGACTTCTACGTCAAAGCTGTGTGTGGAACCGACTGGAGCAGCGAAAACTGGAGCAATGTAGCCATCACCACTGCCGAATGCACCGAATTCTGCAATGCTCCCCGCGACGTAACCACCACCGTCAACGGCAACAGCGTGGACGTCACCTGGACCCCCTCCGAAGAGAACTCCTCGTTCGAAATTGAGTACGGCGCCAGTGGCTTCAGCCATGGAACAGGCACCACTATCACTGCATCCGAACCCCACGCCACCATCAGCGGTCTCGACTACAACACACAATACGACCTCTACGTGCGCGCCATCTGCGGCACCGAAAACTACAGCGCTTGGTCCAACGTCAGCACCTTCACCACCCAACCGCTCGGCATCAACAACGCCAACGAAACCTCCTGCACCATCTACCCCAATCCCACCACCTCATCTACCACCATCAGCGTAAGTGGTGTAAATGGACAGGTGAAAATTGAAGTAGTTGACATGAACGGCCACACCGTAGCCTCCGAAACCCTCGAATGCGCCAGCGACTGCATCAAAACCATGAATGTACGCCATCTGGCCCAAGGAGCCTACTTTGTCCGAATCACCGGCCAACGCACCAATATTGTCAAAAAACTGATTGTCAAATAACAATCCCTCTAATCCCGCAAGGAACTGGCCACCTTCGGGGTTAGACCTTACAGCAAGCGGACGGCTCGAAGAGCCGTCCGCTTCTATTATCAAAACAAAAACAAGAAACTTTTCAAGTGGCTGTGCAAAACACCAGCTCCTTCAACTGACACACCAAATCCTCGCCACCATCGGTCACAAGCTCCAGATGGCCAAAACGGTTCACACCCTTTATCGTGGCACGAATCGGCTTGCCGTGATACAGATAAAGCCTTTCCACCCCCAGATTCAACAACCGCGACAAATAAGCCTCGTCAACACCACGGTGCCCCTTCGCCATACTCTTTTCCAACTCTCCATACCGCACGGCAATGCCGTCCAGCACCTTTCCCAACACATCCTCCAAAGGCAAGGCGTGCCCCGCAACTTGACACAGCGACACCGGATTGGGCACCCAACTGGGGAACGCTGTCTCATTGACATTCAAGCCCACACCCACCACCGACACCGACAGTCTCTTGCCAGCCACACGATTCGAAATCAGCACCCCGCACACCTTCCTCATCCCAATATAAATATCGTTGGGCCACTTAATCTTCAACGCATCTGCATCGGGCAAATAGCCCCCCAACGCATCAACTATTCCTAACGAAACAGCCTTTGTCAGGGCATACAGATCCTCGAAGGGTACAAACACTGGCTTTAACACCAGGCTGAAAGTCAGATTCATCCCTGCTTCCGAGTGCCAGCAATTACCCCGCTGGCCTATCCCGGCCCGCTGTTCGCGTGCACACACTACAGTAAACTCCTCGACCTTTGAAAGGTCGAGGAGCTCACAATACTTATTGGTCGATTCCAACGAATCGAACATTCTCACATCCATCGGCTTCACATCAATTCTTCGAAGTCGGTGGATTACACGGTCATAATCTCTTTTTCCTTTGCGGCATAAATCTTGTCGCACTCGGCTATGAACTTGTCAGTGATGTCCTGAATATCCTTCTCCACCTGCTTCACCTCATCTTCGGGAACTGATTTATCCTTCAGTTTCTTGACCTTATCCATCACATTGCGGCGCGCATTGCGGATATTCACTTTACTGTTCTCCACCTCGCTTTTGGCAGCCTTCGACAGTTCCTTGCGGCGCTCCTCGGTGAGCGGGGGGATGACGATGCGCAGAATATCGCCCTCGTGGCGGGGAGTGAAACCCAGATTGGCATCGAGAATGGCCTTGTTGATAGCCCCCACGATGGTCTTCTCCCACGGCTGGATAATAATAGTGCGCGGGTCGGGAGTATTGATATTGGCCGCTTGGCTAATCTCCGTAGGTGTTCCGTAGTAATCAATCTTCACCCCATCAAGCATTCCGGGGTTGGCCTTGCCGGCGCGGATTTTTTCCAATTCCTTCTCAAGGAAATGGATGGCGGACTGCATGCTGTTTTTAGCCTCGTCGATACAGGCTTTTGATAAGTCGTTCATATTGTAATATTTTATTGTGTTGTTTTATTCACAGAATTTGTTGCTTCTTCTCTGTCACCCTTTGACGACCTCGGTGCCAATCGGGTTGCCCGTCACCACCTTCAACAAGTTGCCCGGCGTGTTCATATCGAAAACATAGATGGGCAGGTTGTTCTCCTCACACAGCGCAAAAGCCGTCAAATCCATAATCTTCAGTTTCTTGCCCAATGCCTCCTGAAAAGTGAGCGTTTGGTACTTCGTAGCGGTCGGGTCTTTCTCCGGGTCGGCGGTGTAGACTCCGTCCACACGCGTCCCCTTCAATATCACATCGGCCTTGATTTCGATAGCACGCAGGGTGGAAGCTGTGTCGGTGGTGAAGAAAGGGTTGCCCGTGCCGCCACCGATTATGACCACTCGCCCTTCCTGCATGGCCTCTACAGCCCTGCGGCGCGACATTGTCTTGCATATCGGCTCAATGGCCAGCCCGCCCAACAGCTCTGTCTTCATGCCCTGTTTTTCCAACTCGGCTTGAAGTGCCATGCTGTTGATCAGCGTGGCAAGCATTCCCATGTAATCTCCCTGCACACGGTCCATCCCCTTCGAAGCCCCGCTGAGGCCACGGAAGATATTCCCTCCGCCTATTACTATGGCCACCTCCACGCCTTCGTCCACCACCTGTTTGATATCGGCGGCATACTGTTCCAACATGGCAGGTGAAATGCCGTAACTTTGTTCTCCCATCAGGGATTCGCCACTCAATTTTAAAAGGATGCGTTTGTATTTCATGCAACAAATATATTTAATTTATTCAATATAAAGGATATGCAGCAACATATCCCTCGCAAAATAATTTACTAAAGTAGCAAAAAAAGTGGAACCCACAAAATTTTTTTTATGTTCGGTCGAAAGTTTCTGCCAGCCGGAGCTTTTTCTCCCCATGCAAAAAGGGTGCATATTCGTTTTTTTACACAATCTTTCCCTACATCTTCATTTCTCGAATTACATATTATAAGAAACCAAGATATAACATAAATAGAAACTAAATACAAAATAAGTATTGGACAAGTGTCGTATAAGGAGGGGAGGAAGTGCCAAGGCTGTGCGGGGGCGGGAAAGGGATGGCGATGGGTTGGAGAGGCGGCGCGGGGACGCGGGTGGAGGCCTTGAGCGGGAGGGGTGGAGCGTCAGGCTGTGGTGGCGGCGAGGGAGGCTACGCTGATGCGCAAGCCGGGTATGGCCATCAAAGCGCGATAGCAGTTTTCGATAGTGGCTCCGGTTGTGATGATGTCGTCGACCAGAAGGATGTGCTTGTCGGCAAACTGGGCCGGTCGGCGGACGGCAAAGACCTCCTTCATGTTATCCATGCGGTCCTGCCGGTTTTTGTGGGTTTGGGTGGTAGTGTAGCGTCGACGGACTAAATTGTTTGTTATCACTGGTTTGCCGAGCACCTCAGACATGGCTTTGCAGAGCAGTTCACTTTGGTTGTAGCCCCGCTGACGCTTGCGGCGGGGATGGAGCGGCACGGGGACAAGGTAGTCGACCGTGTCAAAACGTTTGGATGCAAGGAGTTCGCTACCCATCAGCCGCCCAAACTGACGGGCAAGACGGATGTTGCCGAAGTACTTTATTTGGTGCACGATGCTTTGCGACACTGCATTTTGGTGGAAAAAAAGAAGTGAGGCTGCCGACTGGCAGGGCACGCGGCCGATGAAACGGGTCTCGACATCGTTGTCGGCGATGGAGGCGTTGTGGGTCCAAGGGATTTGGGTTCAGCTGCAAACCCCTGTGTTTAGGCGTAGATTTTTGACAGGCGGAAGAAAAAGAATTTGAGATCCTGGACACCACGCAGGGACTTTCGGAAGGCCTTGATTTTGGAGTTGAGTTGCTCTGC
>Ga0247611_10003409_pt1 | contig 23618 bp, 14 predicted proteins | sample 177DNAGHGhighgp2_FD_192422 | JGI IMG/M metagenome (GOLD analysis project Ga0247611, IMG submission 192422) | Sheep rumen microbial communities from Palmerston North, Manawatu-Wanganui, New Zealand - 1770 DNA GHGhigh gp2 | ecosystem: Host-associated > Mammals > Digestive system > Stomach > Rumen... | reverse complement strand
CCCCTCGTTAACCCCTCGTGCGCGAAACAATAATATCTTCGACTTCGATGAGAAGATCCAGGCGAGCGTGCAAGGTAAGGTGGGTAGCAAACTCAATTTCAACCTCTCTTATAACACCGAGGCCTCGTTTGCGTTTGACCAGCAGAATGTCAAACTCAATTACAAAGGCGAGGAAGACGATATCATCCAGTCCATCGAGGCAGGTAATGTGACGCTGGACTTGCCCTCCAACCTCATCCGAGGCAGTAAGGCGCTGTTCGGTATCAAGACGAATCTGAAGTTCGGTAAATTCCGTATCCAGGCGCTCATCAGTCAACAGAACAGTCAGGCGCAGACAGTGAGCAGTAAGGGCGGTGCGCAGATGACGAAGTTCGATATCGCCGGTGATAACTACGATGAGAACCGACATTTCTTCCTGAGTCATTTCTTCCGCGATAACTACGAGAAGGCGATGGAGCGCGTACCTTATATCTCGTCGGGCGTGACGATCAACAAGATCGAGGTATGGGTCACGAACAAGCGAGGCAGTTATGACCAGGCGCGTAATATAGTAGCGTTCGTGGACTTGGGTGAGAACGGCGTCCATACGCAGTTACGATGGTCAGGTGAACCCCATGCGGCGCCGGATAACAAAGCCAACAGTTTGTATTCCGAACTGCAGGCGAACTCTTCGTTCCGTCAGTTAGACCAGACGAGTACGACCCTCAGTCAGATCTTTGACTTGGACGGAATGAGCCTCAGCGGCGGTATAGACTATGAGAAAGTGGAATCGGCACGACTGCTGACCAGCGGTGAATATACGCTTAACAGTGCGTTAGGATATATATCGCTCAAGAGTGCGCTGAACCAGGACGAGGTGCTCGCCGTAGCCTATGAATATTCATACAACGGTCAGATATACCAGGTCGGTGAGTTCTCCACAGACCAGACGCAAGACGAAAGTTCCAACAAGTCGGGTAACATGCCGGCAGTAGCATTGAAACTGCTGAAGAGTACTGCCAATGCGCCGACGACCAAAGGGCACGGTACATGGGACCTGATGATGAAGAATATCTACTCGCTCGGAGCAACCAGCATCACTTCCGATAAATTCGAACTGTATGTGACTTACCGCAACGACTCCGTCGGAACGGACATGCAGTATCTGAACGAAGGACCGGTGAGCGGTAAGCAGTTACTTCGCGTGATGAACCTCGACCGCCTCGACCAGAAGAACAACGCCTCTCCGGACGGACGATTCGACTTCCTGGAAGGAACGACTATCCTCTCGTCCGGCGGTAAGATCATCTTCCCGGTGCTGGAACCGTTCGGCGAACACTTGGCGAAAGTGCTGGAAGAAGATCCGCGACTGGTCGATAAATACTGCTTCCCGGAGTTGTACGACTCGACGCTGGTGGTAGCGCAAGAGTTAAGCGAGAAGAACAAGTTCCGCCTGACCGGTAAGTACAAGGGTTCGAACAGCAGCGAGATCCGTTTGGGTGCGATGAATGTGCCGCGCGGTTCGGTAACCGTCACAGCCGGTGGTGCTACCCTGATCGAGAATGTCGATTATACCGTCGATTATACGATGGGTACGGTGACGATTCTCAATACCTCGATCTTAGAGTCGGGTACCAATGTAGATGTGAAGTTGGAGAACCAATCTACTTTCTCCTTGCAGCGCAAGAGCCTTTTTGGTGTACATCTGGAATATGAGTTCAACAAGGACCTGACCATCGGTGGAACCGTGATGCATATGCGTGAACGGCCGCTGACTACCAAAGTGAATACGGGTTCGAAACTGCTGGCCAACACCATCTGGGGTCTGAACGGAAGTTGGAAGACCGAGATGCAGTGGCTCACCAATGCGATCGATAAGATCCCTTGGATCAATGCTACCGCTCCTTCCACTTTCGCTATCAATGCGGAGTTTGCCCATCTGATCCCGGGTCACACCAAAGATGCCGGTGCGGTCGGAATGGCGTATATCGATGATTTCGAGAGTACGACGACCAATATCGATGTTCATTATCCAAGTTATTGGTTCTTATCCGCCACTCCGGATGCGTTTGAAGAATCGCATGTCAACATCACCCGCGATACGATCGGTTATAACAAGAATCGTGCGCACCTGTCATGGTACACGGTCGATCCTATCTTCGGTTACCCGCAGACGAACACCCCGGCGCATATCCGCAATGACTTGGCGGCACTGAGTGACCACCGTACGCGTATCGTTTATCAGGAGGAGCTTTATCCGAACCGTCAGGAAGCGATCAATGTAGATACGAAGATCCCCTTACTGAACCTCGCTTTCTATCCCGAAGAACGCGGTCAATACAACATCAGTGCCGACGAGATCGGTCCGGACGGTAAGTTGACCAACCCCGAGAAACGATGGGGTGGTATCATGCGGCGGTTGGATAACACGGATTTCGAGAAAGCGAATATCGAATATATCCAGTTCTGGTTGATGGACCCAGCACTCACGAACCCGGATATGCAACCGGAAGACTACGGTAAACTCTATATCAACCTCGGTGACATGAGTGAAGACATCTTGCGGGACGGCAAGAAAGCCTTCGAGCACGGTTTACCTGTATCGCCGACAGACGGAAGTCGCGTAGAGATGACCCCTTGGGGTCTTGTTCCCCGCACCACGAGTACGGTCAATGCGTTCAGCAACGAAGCCGGCGCACGCGAACATCAGGATGTGGGTCTGAACGGTCTGAACGATACACAGGAGCATGAATGGCCGGCGTATAAGACCTTTGTGGACCAGTTACGCGCCAAAGTGAACAGCGATGTACGGCAGGCATGGGAAGCCGATCCCTACTCGCCCCTCAATGACCCGGCAGGCGATAACTACCATTTCTACCGCGGTACGGATTATGACCGCGATGAGGTAAGTATCCTCAATCGTTACAAACATTATAACGGTACGCAAGGTAACTCACCGGCGACAGAACAGCAGACGGAGAGTTACGGTACAGCCGCTACACTCAATCCGGATGTGGAGGATGTGAACCAGGATAACACGCTCAATGAGTACGAACGCTATTTCCAATACGAAGTATCGCTCGATCCGCGTAACTTAGAGGTAGGTCGCCAGAATATCACCGAGAAGAAGATCAGCCGTGTGGTACTACGTGACGGTTCGACAGCCGATGTGACCTGGTACCAGTTCAAGATACCTCTCCGCGGCGATAACGTGAAGAAAGTAGGTTCGATACGTAACTGGAAATCCATTCGTTTCATGCGTATGTACATGACCGGTTTCCGTCATGAGACAGTGCTGCGTTTTGCAACGATGGACCTTGTTCGCGGCGAATGGCGTCAGTACACGCGTAGTCTGGAACCCAACAGTCTGCCTATCACCGACACCACTTCGATGAGTATCCAGGCGGTGAATATCGAAGAGAACAGTACCCGCTGGCCGGTTAACTATGTGCTGCCGCCGGGTGTGAGTCGTCAGACCGATCCGGGTCAGGCCCAACTCATCGCGCAGAATGAGCAGGCGATGTCCATGCGTGTGAATAATCTCGCTCCGCGTGACGCCCGCGCGATATATAAGAATGTAAGTTATGACCTGCGTCAGTACAAGAACCTGCAGATGTTCGTGCATGCTGAGCAGTTCACCATGGATGATCCTAACTGGACCGAGTTGCAAGACGGCGACCTGACCTGTTTCATCCGTATGGGTAGTGACCTGAAGAATAACTACTACGAATATGAGATCCCGCTGCACCTGACCGAGCACCGCACAGGCGGATACAATAATAACTCTGAGATAGACCGCGAACTCGTTTGGCCGGCAGCGAACATGTTCAATTTCCCGCTCTCTATCTTCCCGGAGACCAAGACAGCGCGTAACAAAGCTCGTCGGGCCGGTAATGACGGTGTGAGCAACACGCAGCGCTACGAGCGCTATGACGGCGATAACAAAGTAGCCGTACTCGGTAACCCGACGCTGGAGGAAGTATCTTCGATCATGATCGGTGTACGCAACCGGGCGCAACAGAAAGTGAGCGGTGAGGTATGGGTGAACGAGTTGCGCCTATGCCAGTTCAACGAACAAGGTGGTGTAGCCGCCATGGCCAATGCTTCTCTCGGTATCAGCGATATCGCGCAAGTGAATGTAGCGGGACGGTTAGAGACGGCAGGATACGGTTCGATAGAAGCGAATGTGCTGGACCGTAACATGGATAATTTCTACCAGATATCCGTCAGTGCGGCGGTAGAAGCAGGTCGTCTGTTCCCCGAACCGGCGAAGATCCAGATGCCGCTGTATGTAGCGTACAGTAAGGAGGTAGAGAGCCCTGAATTTGACCCGCTCGATACGGATGTGCGGCTGTCAGAGACACTGAGTACGTACGAGACCAAGCATGAACGCGATTCCATCAAAGCGATGACCAATACCGTGCATGAGTCCCTCTCCTTCTCGGCAACAAACTTGAAACTGAACCAACATTACACGAAGAAACGTGACCTGTTTGTGGATCCCGCTAACTTCTCCGTATCTACTTCGTATAACCGCCAGTTGGAGCGTTCGCCCGAGATAGAGACGAACCTCACAACCGATCATAAGGGTGCTTTCCAATATAGTTATAACTTCAACCCCAAGCCCTGGGAACCCTTCGGCAAGGTGGAGAAAGTGAGCAAAGTGAAAGCCCTCAAGGAGTTGAATTTCTACTACCTGCCGCAGTCATGGTCGTTTAACATGAATATGCACCGCACTTTCAGTCATATGAAGATGCGCGACCTGACCGGTGATGCAGCGGCTCAGGCGATGGACCTGACCTACAGCAAGGATTTCACTTGGGACCGTAATGTGGATATCAAATACGACCTGACCAAGAATATGAAGTTCACCTTCCAGTCGTCCTTCAATGCCATCATCGATGAAGGCAAGTACACGCCGGAGATCCTGAAGAATAACTATTTCGACGATGAGTTCATCCATGACAAGTACGCGGCATGGAAAGATACGATCCAGCGGTCGTTAGCCCGTTTCGGTAAACCCTATCTGTACCAACAGGTGTTCACCGCCAGTTGGAATGTACCGTTCAACCGTATCCCGTATCTGGATCCGTTCACGGCGAACGCATCCTATAACGCGAACTATAACTGGACGCGTAACGCCTCTTCTACGGGTGAAGGTGCAGATCTGGGTAACACCGTCAGTTCGTTGCAGACATGGCAAGTGGACGGAGGTATCAACTTCGAGACCTGGTACGGTAAATCCAAATACTGGAAGCAGATCACCCAACTCTATTCGGGCAGGGGTTCACGGAAGAACTTCAAACCGAAGACCTATACGCAGACTTTGCCGCTCAAGAAAGGCGAGCCTATCGAGATCACCCACCGCTTGAACAGCGAGTTACTGATCGTGCAAGTGACCGATTCGACAGGTAAGAAGATCCCTGTCTCCTTCCGTCCGGCAGGTAACACCAAAGTGAGCGTCACGCCGAAAGCGGACTGCACGTTAGCTACCGTCACCGTCACGACGCGTGATCCTAACCAACGCACTCCGGCACAAGTGACCGGCGATATGTTCGCTTATTTGGGAACGATGATCCGTAAGCTACAGATCACCTATCGTGAGACCAACTCCATGACGCTGCCGGGCTTTGCACCGGAGGCAGGATTCATGGGTCAGAGTCGTATCAACGGTGCCTATGCGCCGGGCTTTGATTTTGCATTCGGTTTCATTCCTGCCAACATGATCGAGCGCGCCAAGAACAACGGATGGCTGAGTGGAGACACCTCGGTAGTACAACCCGCTACGCGTGCCCATACGGAAGATCTGGATATCAAGTTGACACTCGAACCGCTGCCGGGACTCAAGATCCAATTGACCGGTAAGCGCTACTACGCTAACTCCAGTTCGACGATCTATACCTACGAGCAGTTCCAAGAGAATGTGACGGGTTCGTTTAACATCACCCAATGCGGTATCAGTACGATCTTCAGTCGTGTCGGTAACCAGGCATCGGATTTTGCGAACAGCACCTATGACCAGTTCCTGGCGAACCGCGTACAGTTAACCGACCGCGTACAAGGCCAGTATAACGGTATCATCATGCCGACGACGGGCTTCTTGAACCATTTGACGGAGAATACGCCCTATGATCCTACCAAGCACGGAATAGTAAGTCCTAACTCAGCCGATGTACTCGTACCGGCGTTCCTGGCCGCTTACACGGGTCGGAGCGCTTCGAAAGTGAGTCTGAATCCTTTCCTCGGTATCCTGAATATACTGCCGAACTGGTCCGTGACTTATGACGGTTTGGGTAAGTTACCGGTTCTCAAAGATCATTTCAAGTCGATCACCCTTACCCATGCGTACACCTGTAAGTACGCCATCAGTTCGTTCAACAGTTTCTCCACCTGGGTAGGTGCGGACGGCGACAACAAGATGATCGGTTTCGTACGCGATGTAGCGAACGACAAACCGCGTCCGAGTTCAGCATACGACATCACGAATGTAACGCTCAGCGAGGCTTTCGCACCGCTTATCGGAGTGAACATGACGATGAAGAACTCCTTCAACATGAAAGCCGAGTACCGCAAGCAACGCAACATGGCGCTGAATGTGACCTCTGCCCAACTGACGGAAGGACATACGAACGAGTTCGTGATCGGTGCCGGTTATACGGTGAAGAACCTCAATTTCATTCGTAAGGGCAAAGACGGATCGGAGAAGAAAGTAAGCAATGACCTCAAGATCCAAGTGGACCTATCCTATAAGGATGTGAAGATGCTGCTGCGTAAGATCCCGACTTCATTCTATGTGGAAGGTAGTGATAATATCTTAGACCGCGGTCTGACGCAAGCTTCGTCGGGTAACAAGGTCTTCGCGATAAAGATATCCGCGGACTATGTACTGAGTCAGAAGATCAACCTGCAACTCTTCTACGACCACCAAGGTACCACGCCGCTTATCTCGTCCTCTTATCCTGTGAAGGCCGATAACGTGGGTCTGAATATCAAACTGATGCTCACACGCTAATGTTCAAAGTAGGCATTATTGGTCCGGAGAGTACGGGAAAGAGCACCTTGGCCCGTTATCTCGCGCGTAGGTATAAAGGTACGTACGTACCCGAGTACGCGCGTACATATGTGGAGCAGAAAGGGACAACGGAGGTCAGTTATGAGGAACTCTGCGAGATCGCGAGGTATCAGATAGAAGAGTTGGCAGCGATCAGTAGTCAGCCGTCAGAAAACGTATATTTCTTCGATACGGAATTGATTGTAACAAAGGTGTGGTTCGATTATGCATTCGGACGCGTACCGGAATGGTTGAACGAAGCGATAGAGCGTTATCCGATGGATACCTATCTGCTTACCTACCCTGACCTGCCTTGGGTTCCCGACCCTGCCCGTTCAAATGGTTCGGACGCTATTCGGAAAGAACTGTATGAACGATATAAAGCCGAAATAGAGGCTCTCAATATCCCCTATTATATCATCAAACACACATAAAAAGGACACCCTATTGGATGTCCTATTGTGTCCCCCGAGGGACTCGAACCCTCGACCCACTGATTAAGAGTCAGTTGCTCTACCAACTGAGCTAGGGAGACTCGCTTATCTCAAAAGCGGGTGCAAAGGTACTGCTTTTTTTTGATATGACCAAATATTTTGGCAAAAAAATGCACTTACACCCTCATTTTTTGCTTATAAGCTCTCTGCAAAAGCCTCTGCCTCGTCTATTTGGTCAATTTTGCCGACATCCATCATGCGGTAGTCAGCAGGTATATAGGCGCAGAAAGGCACCTGGTGCATGGTGCGCAAATAGAAATCAATGAGGGAGAATTTGGTTTCAAGCATGGTTTGTAAGTGCGCCAACGCTTCGGGACTAAGGATCTGCATGCCGCTGAACGCCAGATGACGTCCGTCTTGCCCTTTGATCTCGCCAGTAGCTATATTCGTCCAACCGCAGAGCGTATCCGCTTCATCGAAACAGAGATAGCGCTGCGTTTGTCTGTCCGAGACAACGAGTTGAGAAACACCTGTTTGTTCATAGGCGGCGATGAACGCGCGGATATCGATATTCGAGAGGATATCCACATTGCACGCGAGGATGGGTTCGTCACCGCTAATCGCTTTCTTCAGTCCTCCTCCGGTATCCAAAAGCATATCCCGTTCGTCGGATATTGTGATAGTACACCCCCACCCTTCGTTGGCACGAACGGCATCGATGATGCTATCGGGAAAATGATGGATGTTGACGATGATATCCGTGATACCTGCATCGCGGAGTTTCTCTACCTGCCACTGAAGCAGGCTTTTGCCGGCAAGTGGTACCAATGCTTTGGGCATCGTATCGGTGAGGGGTTTGAGACGCGTACCTAAACCCGCTGCAAAAATCATCGCTTTCATAACTCTTTCTCGATACCTCTTTCGCGATGAATGAGGCGAATAGAAACATTGAACTTCTCTTTGAGATGCTGCGCCAGATGTTCGGCACAATAAACGGAACGATGTTGCCCACCCGTGCAACCGAAAGCCACTTGAAGGTTTGTAAAGTCGCGTTCGATAAACCGTGCTACATGATGATCCACCAGCGCATAGACGGAATCAAGGAAAGTGAGGATCTCCCCATCCTGTTCGAGGAAATCGATGACGGGTTGGTCTAAGCCCGTGAGGGACTTATACTCGTCGTACTTACCGGGATTATGCGTACCGCGGCAGTCGAAGATATATCCGCCGCCATTACCGGATTCATCGATAGGCAGGCCCTTCTTAAAGGAGAAGGAGTAAATCGTTACTAAGAGCATACAAATACGGATATTGGTGTTGAAGTTCCGGGTTCGTTTCAAAGAGTTCGTGCAGGTTCTTGAGAGCAAGCGGTATCGACTCTAAGAAATGCGGTTTGCGTTCGAAATAGCCTCTATAACCATACGCACCAAGCACTTGGAGTGTACGGAGCAACACAAAATGAGGAAGCGCAGCACGCCAAGCTGCCTTATTTAGGATTTCAAATTTATGATTTATGATTTGCCCTAATTCGTCGAGATACGCATCGATGAGTTGTTCGCGAAGTGCAGGAGCGAAGTTCGCCTTGGCTTGCCAAAGGAACGAGGCTACATCGTATTGGGTTGGACCGCGACGACCACCTTGGAAATCGATGAAGTACGGTTGATCATCTTTGATCATCACATTGCGGCTTTGGAAATCGCGATAGAGGAATGTCTCTGCGGGTTGAGCCAGAATGACCTTAACGACCGCATCAAACTCATCCTCTAACTTGGGTTCGGAGAACTCGATCTTCGTGCCTTTGAGGAAGCAGTACTTGAAATAGTTCAGGTCCCAACGGATAGAGCGTTCATCAAACGCCGGTACAGGAAAACAAACGGACCAATCGAAATCGCGTGCGCCTTCCACCTGTACATGCGCCAGCGCGCGCATCGTGCGCTCCAATAAGGTATAGTTGTCCAAATGGTCGAAGAGGATGGTGTCCCCCAAGTCTTGTTGGGTATAAGACATCTCATCGTCGCTAACCTCATACAGTTCGGGTACCGGTAAACCGAGTGCATGAAAATGCCGCGCCATGTAGATAAAAGCACGGTTCTCGTCCCGGTTCGTACCCTCCACGCGAATGACCGAACGACCGTTCTCGTCCGTTTCGCGGGTATAGATTCTATTGGAGCCTTGTTGTTTTAACATCTGAACTGGAGTGCATGATGGATACAACTTACGGTACAGGGTCCTACGATATTCTCTAAGATTCCGTCGGCCTCGAAGAGAATATGCTTGTGGTACCCTATCTCGATCTCTTTGCCTACGATGGGATAGACGAAAGGTAATTCTGTCAGGCGACCGTTAAAGAGGTTCGGTAGCGCTTTGACAATTTGTCCGAAAGTGGGTTTGCGAATGAACATCGCATGGAACACACCGTCAGACGGATCCGCATCAGGGTTTTGTTTGATACCTCCTCCCGAGAAGGGTCCGTTGCCTATATTCATCGTGAAGAGCAGATCATTGACCGCTTCTTTACCATCCACCCGCAGCACCATATGTTGCGCTTTATGTTGAATCACCGCCGCGATGAGTCCGAAGACATAGTTCACATGATGCGAACCGATATAATGCTTGAGCGATTCCGCTTTCTTGCAGCAGAGCGGATCGACACCAAAACCGACAGAGTTGATGAAGTAACGATGATGCTCAATGTCGTTTCGCCAATAGGTGACGCAACCTATATCAATCGGATGCGGTGTACCACGGAAGAAACGATGGAGCGACTCTTTATGCTTCTTATTCAGTCCCCAGTACCGCCCGAAATCATTACCTGTACCACGGGGCATCAGGCCCACTTGGATCTTCGCCCGCTGTTCCGGCGTCAGATTAGCCCGCATGATACCGTTAATGGCTTCCGAGAGCGTTCCGTCCCCACCGAGAATGAGTATCTCGTCACAACCTTTCTCTACTAACTCGCGTGCCAGTTCGATGGCATGCCCTGCGAATTTCGTGACACAGTACGCAAAGGGTGCATGACGCTTACGCAGCAGTTTCCATAAATAGATACGCTGCGCACGGAAATATGGTTTGCCTGACTTGGGATTGATGATGATGCCGAGCATGGATTAGGGGTTATGGGTTACGGGTTATGGTTTATGGGATAAAAAATGCGTACCACTCCATAGGGTAGTACGCATTTTCGGTTTTTTACTTGAAGAACTCGTTCACTTTCTCGTTCAGAACGATCTCCTCTTGGAAGATGTAAGCACCCGTCTTAGGCGACTTAACCATCTTGATGCACTTAGAGTGCGCGCGTCCGGAGTTACCGGTTTGCAGTGTTGCGACCGCTTTCTTTGCCATAGTTCTAAGCCTTTCTAATTAGGGTTAATTACTTAATCTCCTTGTGAAGCGTGTATTTCTTCAAATAGGGATTGTACTTCATGAGCTCCAAACGGTCCGGAGTGTTCTTACGGTTCTTGGTAGTAATGTAACGAGACATTCCCGGAACACCGCTGGCTTTTTGCTCTGTGCACTCAAGGATAACTTGAACGCGGGCTTCTTTTGTTTTCTTTGCCATACTTCAACTCCTTTCGTTTAATAGAGATAGCCCTTCTCAGCCGCCTGCTTCAAGGCGTTGTCGAGGCCGATCTTGTTAATTGTTCTCAGACCGGCTGCACTCACGTTCAGCTCGATCCATACATCCTGTTCTACCCAGTAGAACTTGCGGCGGAAAAGGTTCACATCGAAGGTGCGCTTCGTGTGTCGTTTCGAGTGCGAAACGTTGCATCCGCCCATGGCTTTCTTGCCTGTAATTTGACAAATCTTTGACATTGTAGTATATATTTTATATTTATTTCCAATTCGGGGATTCTTCGCATATCTACACGAAAAATCGCGCAAAGGTACTACTTTTTTTTGATATGACCAAATTTTTTGGCAAAAATATTCATTTTTTTTGCAAATTTACCACTTGTTGGCTCTAAATAAACCACCAATGAGGCAAAAAAGCATGTAATAAGGGTAGAGAATCGCCAAGAGCAGCGAGACCAAGAAATTGGAACGAATGAGACTATATTCGATCGGAAATTTGATCAGGATAAAGGGAGGAAAAAGGAGTTGGATCATATTGGCGATTAATACCCATGCCCCACAACGGATGATATCTTTGTCCGTATAATGGGGTGCTTTTCCTGCCCAGCGCATGCGTTGACGGAAGAATGCCCGCCACGAGGTTAGCGGTCGCACTATAGCCGTAAAATCCGGTGTATCGATGACGGATATTTTGTAACCATGCTGCTTGACGGCTTCGAGCAAAAACATATCATCCCCCGAAGGAATCTCGGGATGGATTTCGGGTTCGCATGCCAACCATACATCGCGACGCACGATAAGGTTGGCACCGGAACACATGACTGCCCTACCCCGTTTAGCGGTACGCATGGTGAGCGCCTGAATGGCCGTATACTCAACCATCTGCAATTTCTCCAAGAGGGAAGGTTTTTTGGAGAGACTTTCCATGCGTAGCGGAAGAATAATAAGGTCACCTTCCAAGACTACGGCTTTCTGCGTAGCTGGGGGTAAGACAATATCATCATCGTGCAACCACACATACTCAGATGTAGCGGCATGGATTAGTTTGGAGAGGGCATGTTTTTTGCCTAAATTATCATCATTCACCCCTTTTATCGGTGTAATATGTTGAGGTACGAAGTTCGGATAACTCTTGGCGATACAAGTTTGTTCTTCGATAGATACGGGATAGTCCGCAGCCATCAGACTCATCGCCATGCGGTGGTCATTCCGCACCTCATGCAGGCGTACTGCTTCTATACGGTCCGATTCTTTGAAACGAAGCCGGTCGATACCGGTAGCTTTCAGTTTGATACCCAAGCGTTCGCACGTAAGTTGGACCGAGGGATACAGGTCGGGATAAGGACTAAAGTCTAGGATTGCCTCGTGATTGGCTCGTGATTGGTTCGATGTTATCTCGATGCCTTCCGGTGTGAAGGTGGTATCGACGCCAAAGTATTGGGCATAGATATCTGCGACGATGCGGTCACCTTGGAGGCTATCTTTGCAGAGGCCATCGAGGAAGAGTGAACCGCCATGAATAGCGACATACTCATACCAGAAAGCCGCAGCAGACCAGTCCCTTTCGAGCGGTATATTCGGATAGGTCTCTGCCATGCGGCGGGACATTGTGATATAGGGAGACTCATCTTTTTCTACCGGGATCGTCTCACCATGCAGAATCTTCGCAGAGGTAGTTTGCGTGGTCGGTTTGCCGTCTCGTTCCATGAGTCGCGAATCACCGGTAAGGGTGATGGGTTCGCCAGGATAGCATTTCGCCAGATGGACCTGCAGGAAACGGAGCGCTGTACCGCAGTTTTTGAGATAGAGTGTGAGGGGTTCTCCTTTTTTATGATCACGTAGGCGCGTGAGGGCTTCATGGAGGACGAGGATATCGTCCGGCATATCCGAAGAGACCCGCATAAGCGGATCTCCATGGATAGCTTGCAGTAACAGTATCCTGTTGGCTATCGATTTTGATATCGGTAGTTTAATTGACACTCGGTAGCGGACTATAGTCGCGGGAATAACGGAGATGTTGCTCGATATATCCTTCCGTGAAATCAAGGGTCACATTCGTGATTTCGCCATCCTCGTTGCGCTCAACGCAATATACGGGATTGACGAAGCCTTTGTAGGGCGCCAAATTGAGTTTGGCATACCGTTCCAACACCTCTTTATGGAGATCTTGATTGACTTTGACGGCATAGGTCTCCACCATCTCTTTGGCGGCAGGATAGTCTCCTTCGGAAGTGATTCGTTGAATCTCCGCCAGCAGTTCACCGAAGAGACGACGAACACCTTCATAGTCATTGATACGCAGGTAATGTTTGCCGTCGCGCTCGATGAGTTCCAGTTCGCCGTTCGCATGGGCATAAACCCAATTGGCGATGAGTTGGCGATTTCGCATATGCGCTTCCTCAATATCCTTACCGGGTTCGATACGCACGAGTTGGGTCATCAGACCATTCATGAGTTGCTGGTAATAACCCGCTTTGTAAGCCTCCGCGTTGGGCAGCAGACCTAACTCAACCAGTTTGGGATCAGCGAGGTAATAGAGTCCGAACAGATCGGCACGCGCTTCCTCGATGGTAGAAGCATGCTCCTTGAGTGCATCTTTGGTTACACCCGGCATGAGTTTACCCGAACCGTGTCCGACACACTCATGCAAATCGGTATGCAGGTCACCGCACATAGCACCGTACTGATTATAGATAGCACGTATCTCATCATCGATCATGAACTCTTCGTTGAAACCGTTTCCTTTGGCTGCCTCGTTGTAGGCATGCATCAAGTTATCGATGGTAACAGATTTGGAACCGTACTCTTTGCGGATCCAGTTGGCGTTGGGTAGGTTGATACCGATGGGTGTAGCAGGATAACAGTCACCGGCAAGCATCGCCGCCGTGATGACCTTTGCAGAGACTCCTTTGACCTCTTCTTTCTTGTATTTGGGGTCAGTTGTGGAGTGATCTTCGAACCATTGTGCGTTATCCGAGATGAGTTGGGTACGATGGGTAGCGGTAAGGTCTTTGAAGTTGACCATCGATTCCCATGTACCGGTGATACCGAGCGGATCGGAATAGGTCTCCGTAAAACCGTTCACGAAATCGACGCGGCTGTCCAGATCTTTGACCCACGCAATGCAATATGCATTGAAGAGTGCCAAATCACCTGTCTCATTGAAGGCAATAAGTTTATCGAGCACCTCGCGTTGCTGGTCGTTCTCGGCGTATTTCTGAGCCTCTTTGAGCCAATAAACGACATATTCGAGTGCTTCGCCGTAGAGACCGCCTACTTTATAGACACGCTCTTCGATCTGCCCTTTCTCGTTTTTGACAAGTTGGGAGTTCAGACCGATCCAAAGGGGTTCTGCACTATTATCTTTGTGCGCCGCATACCAGGCCTCTGCTTCAGCTTGCGTCACTCCTTCGCCATAGTAGTTTCCGGCAGAACAAGCCACGAGGTCTACGCCGTCTTGTGCGGTGGTACGCTTCGGCATAACAGCCGGATCGAACATGACAGGCAAGATGGCGGGATCGTACTCCACTCCGGCGGCTGCACATGCGGCTTCGAACCAAGCTTGGTCGAATTCCGGCAAGAACTTGTCTTCCGAATAATGATGATGGATACCATTGGAGAACCATACGCGTTTGAGGTAACGCTCGAAAGCAGCGAACTCGTCTGCGTTTTTATCGTACGGATAGTTGAGGTATAAATCCTCGCATGCCCGACGGATACGGAGGTTGTAACGACCGTTCTGGTCGAACAGGATATCGCGTCCCCAGAGAGCCGCTTCACTCAAGCAGTACAGCAACTGTTTTTGCTGCAGACTCAAACTGTCAAACTCCGGTACATCGTAGCGGAGAATCTCCAAATCATAGAATTTATCCACGTTGTATTGGAAAGCGGTTTCTTTCTTTTGGCAGCCGCAGAGCATCCCTACGGCAGCCAAGATGATTGCAAAATGTTTTCTCATTAAATTCTTTCAAGTACTGTTTTGACGAGCTCTTTGATACGGGGCTTGTAGTCGGTGTTGGCGGCTTCGATCTTACGCTGCGCGATGACGCAACAAACGGTCATCGCTTTGTGACCCATATGCAAAGCCAGACCGGCGATACAGGATCCTTCCATCTCGTAGTTCGTGATACGCTGTCCTTCGTAGCGGAAAGCGGAGATCTTCTCGTTGATGTCCGGCACTGCGAGACCTACACGCAGTACGCGTCCTTGCGGTCCATAGAAACCGTTGGAAGCGATCGTGCAACCACGCATCATGTCGTCCTTGGCAATGCGGTCCACCAGTTCGGGATTAGCTGCCACAACATAAGGTACAGCAGCTTTCTTGGGGTAACCCACAAAATCCACAAAGGCTTTTTCGAAACCCAGGTCAGCCACCTTGTCGCGGTTCTCATAGAAAGCAAGTACACCATCAAAACCGATGGATTTTTGGCTAACGAGGAAGGTGCCCAGCGGGATATCTTCCTGCATACCGCCACAGGTACCGATACGCACGATCTCGAGGCTGCGTTTCTCGGCTTTCTCGGTACGCGTAGCGAAGTCGATATTGGCCAGTGCATCGATCTCGTTCATGACGATATCGCAGTTATCCGTACCGATACCGGTAGAGATACACGAGATGCGTTTGCCTTGGAACTTACCGGTGATCGTATGGAACTCTCGAGATTGCACATCACACTCGATGGATCCTTCGTCAAAGAAAGAGGCCACCATATTCACACGGTCCTGGTCACCGACAAGAATGATCTTGTCCGCCAAGAACTCGGGTTTAAGATGCAAATGAAACGCAGAACCATCCGCATTGATGATGAGCTGCGAAGCAGGGAATGTTTTCATGTTATTTCAAATTTCTGATTTCTTATCCTTTCGGAACGATTATTTCAAATTTAAGATTTAAGCTTCACCTCCGGTGAAAGTTAACGGAAGGGTACTGCCGTGCGGTGCACCGATGGGTTCGATCGTACCGAACTTCTGTTCGTATTGACCGAGGTTATTCTGCAAGGCACCCAAGAATTTCTTTGCCTGATCAGGTGTCACTACGACACGCGTTACTACATTCGCTTGCGGTACACCCGGCATGAGTTGCGCAAAGTCAAAAACGAACTCCGTAGGTGTATGCGCGATAAGCGCAAGGTTTGCAAACACGCCCTGCTGTTTGTCAGGAGCGATGTTGATTTTCAATTGATTCTGTTCCATATTCTTTAAACTTTAAACTTTCAACTTTCAACTTTAAACTTTTATTACCATTTAGTTTGTTTCTTAGGAATAATGAGCATCCAGAGGTTTATCAGCGGGAGGAGGATATCGAACCCGAGGATACTGAACATATTAAATCGCTTCAACCCCATCCTGCGGGCCGATATATTGATGATCGCTGTCTGGATGATCCAGCGAAGCAGGAAAAGACCTACCGCAATAAGCGGTAAGATTGCATATTGGTAATTGGTAATTGGTAATTGGTAAATGAGCGTTCCCAAAACCGCCAAGTAGAACAAGCCTCGCGTGAGGGGTTCTAGGGTGAGGCGGAACTTGGTCACAGGTTTATAGTTCGGTGAGACGGACAAGTGCCGCCGTTTTTGTTGCCACCACTCTTTGAGTGTCTTTTTGGAGAGCGACCAGGTGTAGGATTCGGGGTTGACTGCTACCGCCGTGTTCTGCTTGGTCGCTACATGGTTGACGAACAGGTCATCATCCCCTGCCCTATTGGTCATCAGATGGGTGAAACCACCTGACTCAAAGAAGAGTGACTTACGGTACGCCAAGTTACGTCCCACGCCCATATAGGGGTGACCGCATAGCGCCGCACCGAGATAATGAAGACCGTTGAACAAAGTGTCGTAACGCACGAGACGGTTGATGAAGCCTTTCTCTTCGAAATACGCACCGTATCCCAGTACGATATCTTTTCCTGAAGCAAAACCGCTCATCATCGAACGGATCCATTGATTGGATTCCGGTACGCAGTCGGCGTCGGTGAGTAACAGGTAGTCATACTTCGCAGCTTTTGCGGCTAAGGTGAGGGCAAGTTTTTTTGTTGAACCCACCCGCGCACCATACGGCACGAAGGTCATGTGTACACGCGGGTCATGCGTCATATAGCGCTCCACTATCTCACGCGTACTGTCCTCTGAACCGTCATCGACCACGATCACTTCGTAAGTCGGATAGTCTTGTGTGAGCAGTGCCTGCAGATAGTTGGACAAGTTCTCGCTTTCGTTATGCGCACAGAGGACAACGGTAACGCCTTCGGCGATTTGAGATTTGAGATTTGAGATTTGAGATTTTTTATCCCGCCGTATCTTCCTTGCTACCGCCGCCATGTACCGGCTGTACCAGTACAGCTGTATCAGGAACAGCACGCCCAATATCCCGAGCAGCGTCCACTCTACTATGTTAAAATGAAACAGTTCCACCGTTAACCCTTATCCAATCACTTTTATCTTGTACACATGTACCGACGAATTATCTTCCGCTTTGACGGTAATCACCCATGGTTTGCCGTTGATCTCACCCGGTTGAACAGTCATCTCGTTCGCATCTAACTTGCGACCGTTGAAGGCAGCTTTCTCTCCCTTGATATTGGTGAGCGTACCTATACCGCGGTAACCGGCAATCTTTAATTCTTTAACTCCTTCACTCTTTAATTCTTTAAGTGACACCGTCTGCACTTTCTCACTATCGGGATTAAACTCCTTCCATTCCTTGCCGTTGATGGTCAGTTTGTCGATACGGGAGGAGTAGATCAGTTCTACATCGTCCACATAGAGTGCGTTACCGTCATACAGACCGTCATTGGCACGGAACGCCGGGTAGTTACCGGCAGAGAAGATCACATTACACATCTCCGGACGGGCATCCGAACGATAGAGAATAGGCACTTTGATGAGCGTCCAGTCGTTATATTTCGCCCGGGCACGATACCATCCTTCCGCTACTTGTTTAGCTGGCTGCTCCGTACCGCACTCATTGCCGTCGGTAGCCTGACGGATATCGCTCTCTTCGTTGATACGCTCGGTGGAAGTACATTTGCCCACTTTGTTCTTATACGAATTACTCTTGGCGGTACCTGCCCAGGAGTAATAGAGCAAGTGAAAATCCTCCTTGTCCGTATTATTGCCGGTTCGTTTTATCCAAACCGCCATCGTATCGGGACGGTATTTCCAAGCGATACCACCTGTTGTACCGGCCGTAGCACTATTAATACTCAGCCCTTTGAGGTACTGCCAGGGTTGACCGAGGGATATATATCCCGGTCCCACCGCCGTGATACCTAACTTCGGCGCACCGATCAACTTATCGGCTACATACGCACACTGACCCGTACGACCGGGACGAGCATACATAAAGGTAAATTTCAGACCCACCTGCGTCACATTCGACCCGTGCCAATCGGCCAATTGAGCATCATCTTTGAACTTAGCCGACCAGTTCTCAAAATGAGAATCGGGCAACTGTTGCGCCTGTACGGACACCGCCGTCACAAGCCCGATAAAAAACAATACGAACTTTTTAACCATAATAAACCAAAATACGCGGCAAAGGTACAAAAAATTTTGCATATATGCAAATTTTAAGCGATTTTTCCTAAAAAACTTGCACACATCAAAATATTTTAGTAATTTTGCGGGCTGAATTATAGGCAATGAAGCGGATAGCATACATATTGGCGGTTTTGTTGGTCAGTATTTCGCTAGTAAGCGGAATGCTGATTGCTGTGCTGATGAGCGACAAAGTGGAGACGGCGGCAGTAGGTCTTGTGACGGCTGAGTTGTCGCGCGCGTTGGGCACAGAGACGCGTGTGGGCGCTATCGAATATCGTTTTCCTGCGCGTGTCGCCATCAAGGATGTCTATATCGAGGATCGGCAGCGTGACACCTTGCTGTATGTGGGCGAACTATATGCACATTTCCGGCCTTTGGCGCTCAAAGATAACGAGATCCGTTTCTCGCATGTTCGTCTGAGCGATGTGACGGCGAATATCTACCGTTTGCCGGACTCGACCTGGAACTACGCCTTATTCTCCTTGCCTGAGAGCACCGACACGACCACCAATTCGGATCCCTTCAGCAGTCTGGTCAGCGTGCGGGATATACAATTGGACCATATCCGCGTGCGGTACGAAGACTATCAAGTCAACCTGACGCATGCCGGGATGGACCTGCATACACTCAGTGCCAAGGAGTTCGATGCGCAGATAAGCGATTTTACGGGAGAAGTGAGATCGGTGGCGCCGAAAGGTAATGAGACTCCTTTCTCGGTACAAGATATCAAGGCGCGGATGATACTGAACGACAGTGTACTCGGTTTTCCGACACTCAGCGCACGGTTACCGAACTCACGGTTGGACTTAAGCGGTATCGAAGTGCGTTTCCCGGCTACCGACTCGCTTTCTCTGAGTCAGGCAGCGCATGATATATCTTTTGCGCTCACCTTCCATGAGGCAAGCATAGTACCTTCTGACCTGGCGCTTTTCATTCCGCGTTTCCAGACCATGTCCCGTCCGATCACCTTGAACGGTGCAGTAGGCGGTACGCTTGACTCGCTCTATTTCAACAATATCGCCGTGCGGTATAACGGTCGTACATTCTTAGAGGGCAATGTGAGTGCGGTAGGTCTGCCGGATCTGAAGAACCCCTATTTGCGGGCTAATCTCAAAGAGTTACATACGAATGCGGCACGGTTGCAGGATTTCCTATCGCAACTATATGCGCGCCCGATACGCCTGCCTGCGGAGGTACACCGTTTGGGAGAGATCCGTTACCGCGGTTTGGCAGAGGGACGGTTGCATGACCTGACGCTGCATGGTGCCTTCCGCACCGCTTTGGGTACGATCAGTACGGACGGTTCTTTCCGCAGTGACTCCTCTTTTACGCATATGCGTTATGACGCACGCGTAGGGGGAAATAAGTTCCGCCTCGGACGCATGTTGGCGCTCGACAAGATGGGGGCTATCACGCTGGATGTGCGCTCTAACGGACAGATCGATGAAGGTGAGGTACGCGGCGATATCATCGCGCATATACGAGAGTTGACATACAACGACTATACCTATAACGACCTTACCTTCAACGGTCGGTACGAACCCAAACGCTATGCAGGACAAGCAGGTATCGATGATCCGCATATGCAGGTATCTTTTGACGGCGTGGTGGATATGCATGATGTCAACCCAGAGATCAATTTCAACCTGCGTTGTCGTCATTTCGACACAGCTCCTATCATGAGTAATCCGCTCCGTACATCCTTCGCTTTGGCGGTGGATCTGAACGGTGTGGATGTGGATAAGATGAGTGGATACCTGGTACTGGATTCGCTCTTCCTGGCTACGAAAAACGACTCTATCCTGATGCAGCAACTGACGCTGCTTGTGGAGGCGGATGACGGAAACCGTAAGACTTTCTCGTTGGGTAGCGACTACTTACGGGCGGAGTTGAACGGTAGTTTCCGTTATAACGATATAGTACCTGCTTTCCAGGCGATGATGCATCATTATCTACCTGCTGCCGTTCCGGCACCTGCTGCAAGTTGGGAGCCTGTCTCCTTCCGTTTGCAGGCAGATGGCGAGCGCTTACGGGATATACAGCGCTTGTTCTCAGCACCGCTAACGCTGAGTGACCATCCGACGATGCGCGCTTCGGCAATGTTGAAGGAAGGGGCTGAACCCCAACTCGATTTCTTGTTCTCCGCTCCGGGTGTACGGGCCGGAACAACACCGGTTCATGACCTGACGATCACCCTCAATACGATTGACACCTTGCGTCATTCGGGTGATGCAGAAGCGGGTTCGGGTTTGGCATTGAGCATTGCAGCGGAAGCGATGAAGATGCACACGGTGCTCTCCACGCTGGCTTTCCACGATACCTTGATGACCCATCTGACCCTTCGTCAGCAGTCGGATATCGATGCGGAACTACCGGAAGGATGGCGTAACCTGAGTCCGCGTGAACTGCAACGGGCGCTGAGTGCAGACCTGACCTTCAAAGAACGTCGTCGGGCTTTGTTGGCAGCACAACGGGCCGGTTCGTACGGAGGAGACATACGCCTGATCACCCATTTCTCGAACTATAACCGGCAACCCCTGATAGACTTGCATTTCTTGCCGGGCATGCTGCAACTGAAGGACTCGATTTACACGCTTGGTGAAAGCCGTATCACCTATTGTGCAGCAGATACGACGATGCAGATAGAGCATTTTGCATTCGAAGGAAACGGTCTTCACCTGCGTGCGAACGGTTTGGTGTCACGACGAGTGAACGACACCTTGGCGGTGGATCTGCAAAAGATCGATGCATCGTATATTGTACCTTTCCTGCTTCCGGTTCAGACGATCTCGTTCAACGGTTTGCTGACCGGTCGGGCGAATATTGCATCGGTACTGGGAGCACCGTCCATCGAGACGCTGATACATATCGACTCGCTGGGGCTGAATAACTGTTATTTCGGTGACGCGGAGGTGGATCTGACGATCAAGGACTCGTTGCGTTTCCATGCAGATGTCTATCAACCGGATCGCAAAGTGGTGGACTTGAACGGTAAGGCACTCTTTGACCAGGGTGCATGGGAGTTGGACATGAACGCCAACGCCGTACCGCTCGGGTTTATCAATCACTGGACGGCGAATGTGCTCAAAGATCTGGATGGTAGCGCGACCGGTCATGTGGTAGTAGGCGGTAAGCCCGGTCTGACTTATGTACTGCTACGGGCGGCAGCCAAGGATGCTTCGCTTACCTTGCCTTGGACGGGTGCGCGCTATACGATACCGGAAGATACGATCGTCATGGATACCTTCGCTATCGTCTTCCCGCATGTGCACTTACGCGATGTAGAGGGCAACCCGTTAGAGATCGACGGTGCTATTCACCATGACCAGTTCAAAGATTTTGCGCTGGATCTGCATGTCGATGTCAATGATGCACTGGTGTTTGATGACGAAGAAGAGGGTAAGATGCTACGCGGACATGTGTACGGGTCCGGTCATGTGGATGTGATCGGTAGCGAAGATGATCTGGAGGTGGCAGCCGAGGCACGGACCTCCAAGAACTCGCGATTCCGATTGAGTGTAGATAATGTATCATCTGCGTCCGCGTCCAGTTTTATTCATTTCGTGGAGCACCCCGAACTGGCTTCCGACAGTGTGGTGGAGACCGATCTGGACAATATCGATATTGTGGTGCAAGCCGCCAAAGATACGACCTTCCACCGTGCAGGACGATGCCGGTTGAAGTTGAACTTAGAGGTCAATCCGCAGTTGATGTTCCAGTTGGTACTGGGTGAGCGGAACGGCGATATGATTCAAGCCCGAGGAACGGGTGCGTTAAGTCTTATCTACGACACAGAGACGGGCGATGTGCGCTTGTTAGGCACCTACGATATCGATCGCGGTACGCTCCATTATACGATCGCTAATGTGATCCGTAAGGAGTTCACGATCGGTAGCGGTTCGACTATTGTCTTCTCGGGTAATCCGGGTAATCCTCAACTGGATGTGACGGCCAAGTACCGCGTGACGGCCAATATCAAAGACCTCTTCGGTGAAGATGCATCGCAAGTAGTGACCGGTCGCAGTAACATACCGGTTCTCACCTGCCTGCATCTGAGTGGTCCGCTGCAAGAACCTACGCTCAGTTTCTCGCTGGAGTTCCCTACCAGCGACCAATCGATACAGCAACAGGTACGCCAGATCATCAATACGGACGAGATGCTGATGCGTCAGGTGATCTATCTGCTGGTGTTCGGTCGGTTCTACCCGCCGGAGAACATGAAGACGAATGAGAACTCGACGCTCAACTCCACCTACTCCCTACTCTCCTCCACCGTGACGGGACAGATTAACGCATGGTTGTCTAAGTTGACGAATATGATCACCGTGGGTGTTGCAATCCGTGCGGACGGAGAAGGAGCGGATGCTACGCAGGAGTATGAGGCGCAGTTCCAGTTGCAACCTGTCGATCGACTGATCATCAACGGTAACGTAGGCTATCGCTATAATGATATATCCAACCAACCTTTCTTTGGGGATCTGGATGTAGAGGTACTGCTGACCGAAGATGGTCAATGGAGACTGAAGGGTTATACGCATACCGTGGATAAATACTCCTTACGCCAGGCTTCGACCATTCAGGGATTCGGTCTGATGTGGAAGAAAGACTTCAACTGGCCGGAGAGGAAGAAGAAGGAAAAGAAAAAATAACAAAGAAAAATGCGCTTGAAAGTAAACTTTCAGACGCATTCTTTTTGTTTATCCTCGTGATCCATGCAGGATTCAAACCTGCAACCCCCACATCCGTAGTGTGGTACTCTATTCAGTTGAGCTAATGGACCGCGCTTAATCGAAAAGCGGGTGCAAAGGTACTGCTTTTTTTTGAATTGTGCAAATTTTTCGGCAAAAAAATGCGATTTTAGCACGATTTTGTTTATAATTGTGTACTTTTCCACTCCCTTTGAGACATTAAAGCGTCCTAATGGCATAAATAGCTATTTTACCAGATTCTCAAAATCCTCGCACGTACGCATATACGCGCCGCGCGCTCATTTTTCATTAAGGAGTACACAGAAAACGACATCACCGAGTGCAAGATGGGTCC
>Ga0247611_10003408_pt1 | contig 23620 bp, 13 predicted proteins | sample 177DNAGHGhighgp2_FD_192422 | JGI IMG/M metagenome (GOLD analysis project Ga0247611, IMG submission 192422) | Sheep rumen microbial communities from Palmerston North, Manawatu-Wanganui, New Zealand - 1770 DNA GHGhigh gp2 | ecosystem: Host-associated > Mammals > Digestive system > Stomach > Rumen... | reverse complement strand
TGAAAACCCTTGATTTTCCTAACTTTTTTAAGTTTTCAATTCGAGTCCTAAATCATCGAGGGTTAATTATTTAGGAAGTTAAGATTCAAGTAAAAACAGCTGGGAGAGATGTAAACTCTTCCAGCCATTCTATATAAGCTTTTCAAATCATACTTATTCTTTTATCATAGAATAATCCTGCGCAATTCTTTCACATGCACTTTTCATTATTTCTTCCTTGCCGCCAATATTATACAATACTCTAAATCCGAGGTGTGCCACTCCATATACTAAAATATCATTTGTTCCTGGGTAAAAAGCTTTAAATGGCTCTCCATTCTTTAATTTATCAGTAAATCCAGTTACTGTATGACCTATCACCATTTCATACGTAATCTTTCCAAGACAAATTATTACTTTAGGATTAATAATTAGCATAAATCAATATCTTATTTCAATTCATTTAATTTTCTTAAACAGATTTCTCTTTCTTTTGCATCTAACTTCTCAAAATAGAAAATCACATCTTCTATTTTTCCTTCACTTAATATTTCATTAGCTTCAGCATCTAACTTTTTTACCGCTTCTATAGTATTATTCGAAAGAATTTCAGGCAAAAAACGAATTTTTTCTTTCCAATTATGGATATCTGCACGACTTTTTGATCCTAATGTTAAATTACGCTTAATCCAGTTTTCTTCTTTTTCATCCATTTCTTTTTCAATTTCAGAAATAACACCTCTTATAATTGAAATAGCGTCAAAATCAAACTCATTTTCATCATATTTATCACTAATACTGTTAGATATCATGGCAAATCGATTTCTTGAGTCCGCAGATTCTTTTATTGCCTTTATATCACCTATTAATACATCCAGGTCATTATTCAATTCTTCCAAGCTCTTTTTATCAGCTTCCAAAATCCCTCGACGGAGAACAAGGTCTATTCTTTCTTTTAAATCCACTATGTCCTCATCACTTTTTACATCACATAAATCGTCCCAAATATCAGAAATATCTTGATCAATTCTAGCCTTTGTTTTCTCAAGAAGGGTTAATCTTTTTTCAATCCCCTCCTTCATTAATGTGCTATCTTTTCCCATTTTATTTCCATATTTTAACAATTGAGATTGTAATTCTTTTCCTGTTTTTATCATTGAAAAGACAGATGTATAAGTTGTATACTTATCTACATTACTTTCATCAATGTACTTTTGATATTTTTCTCTCAATTCCTGCCTAGATTTTATTTCGTCAATATTATTTACTTCTTTTTCTTTCTTGTCTCTGACCATCTTTGCATAGTCAAACATATCTAGACTTTCGAGCATTTTTTCAATTTTAGTTTGGTGATTTCTAAACGCAATTAACCTTTCTACAGAATCACAATTCATTCCATCAACATATTTTTCTATTTTATCGTCAATAAATTTTGTAACTTGTAATTCATTATTTCTTAAATAATTTTTCGAGTCAACGTCAAACATAAAACCGTTATCATCGAATATTTCGTCAATCGGAAATTCACGAATCAATTTAAGTGCAACCAACGCATTATATATTTCTCCATTAGTACTATCTTGTGCTTCCCCAAATTTTTGGTTTATTTCTGATACCGCTCTAGACCACTGATTCTTAGCCTTCTTTCCGAACTCAATAGTTTTTTGTGCTAATAAGAATTCCGCCTCGAGTTCTTTTGGAACTTCATCTACTAGAATCATATCATTCAAACTCTTCTCATAATCATTCACTTCCGAAATTCTCTTATTATTTCTTATTTCATCAAAAAGATGTTTAAATTTACCTATTACTGCACCAGCATCAACGTAAACAATTGTTGACTCTCTTATAGCCTTTACGTCTATTTTTCTGTCATTATTGACAATCACTTCATCTTTCCAAACATTTATATTTTTCAATACTCCGTGCTTAATTCTTAAACAATAATTTAGGTTTGCACATACTACAGCTATCATCAAAGTAACCACATCTTCACTCATTCCATATGGTGGCTTACAATAAATATCATATATTTTTGAGCAATCCACTTCTTTCTCATTATTTATCATATAAACGATGGATTCATAAACTTTACTAGCATGTTTTTCTTGTGGCGGAATTACTTTATACTGTTCATTTATACACATTCACGATGTTGCTGATGTTGTAAAAAACAAAGATTCTGCTCTATTTCGCATTTCTGCAATAAAATTATGAATTGTTGCTTCACTAACCGAATCTGAAAGAAACATCTTCAAAAAAGAACAATAGAATCCTCCAGCTTTATTACTGATGTTATTATTTTTTGTAATAAAGTTATCAAAGAAAAAAGGTATAGCTTCTGGATATATTTCTTCAAAAACACTAGTAAGAAATAATGGCATTCTCTCTACTTTATTAACACCTTCTTCAGTAATACGAAGTCTTTGTTTTTTTAACGAATCAATCTCATCTTTTAGATTTCTCTCTACTCTAGAAAAATCCTCCTGAAAATGTCTTTCATATTTTTTTCTTATATTATCTTCCATCTGATCAAGAACTGAATACTCAGTTAATGTATCATAAAAATGATTGTCCACATCATTCAAAAGCATAACCACAATTGGTTTTCCCTTAAATTTCGTGACAACTTTTTCAGTTTCGCTCAACAAATCCAATCGAGTATCTTTATTAGAATATAACCATATCAGCCTACCCTTTGCAGAATTTGAACTAATTGACTTATTCCATTCTTCAATGTAATCATCAGCCCTTTTTATTGTAAATTCTTCTATCGGATATAATTCTTGTTCAAACAACCATTCGCTAGTAGTTATCTTATGGATAGTACCAAAGTTAGTAGTTTGTGGCTCTAATACACCAGCTATTTCCTTTATCTTCAAAGTATTGATTAAAGATTTACTAATAGCCACATTTGCCATAAGTCTCTTTTTTATTACTTTGAAATCATGCGCACCATTAGATTCTTCCGTAAAATCCAATACACATGCATGATCATCATATTCTAGAACTGCATATTCATTTTCTAGCCATTTAAGCCCTTCCTCTATTTCTTCCATCGATAGATTAGAACAAAATGAAAGTGCTAATTTCACATCTTCATAGCTCTTGGTCTTAAACCTAAGTATTCTAAGAATAAGATTTGACCTTAATATTGTGAGCGTATTTTCTGATAATTTATCCCCTATTTTCTTTATAACGTTATCGTATTTGATGCACTGTTGAGTTTTCTGTCGTCCTTCTTGTTCTGCTGATAACATCTCAGTATATAAATCACCTTTTATAAGCTGTTCTGGCATAACTAAAGGATGCTCTGAAATATCTTGTTCCGAACACATTTCGATATATCTACTTATCAGTGTCAGTGATGATCTATTCTGCAAATAGTCAGATAAATTTGTTAACATAAAAGTAGATATTGGATGCATTGGATATATTCCTTCAACAGCAACTTTTCTGAATTTAGAAAAATCCTTCCACATTCCCTTAGTATTCAACCACCTGTTCATATTATCAAACAATTCTATGTAAGCATTTTCATTTGAATCGAGCCACTTTACAACATAATCGTTGAATGCATTTTTATCTTTTCTTTGAATCAAATTTGCAAAAACTGTTTCTAAGTTAGATGATATATAGTATTTTTCAGATTCATCGTACCTTCCGATATATCTACTGATATTCTTGGTTTGATCTACTCTTTGTAAATATGTCTTGATATCAGACTGAATAAAGTTAATTACATGTAAATATCCTTCTACATTTTGAGTCTTTTGAGTCAATTCGTAAATCTGCTGCAAGGCGGATTCCCCAGATTTTGCTGAGTTTACATCTGATGCATATTCTAAATATCTACCAAATTCATCAAATAGTATTATGATATGATCAAACATCCCATTCATTCCACAATATTCAGATATTAACATCTCTAAGACACTTGAAGCCGATAACCCCTCGTCCCATCTAATTTCTTGGCCGTTAATCTTTTTATATACATCATTAACAATATCAAACGCCACTTCATCCGTCATCAAACCCTCACGGATTCTATCTGCTATTTCACTCTTTGCGTACTTCCAACCTTTATTTTGTGCCGCCTCATAAAACAACTCTAAAGAAGGATCAATATTTCTCTCAAAAAATAATTCAGCAGTTTGTAATGCTCTATTTAACTTTTTTAAACATTCATCTGATAATCCATATAAATCAATACTTCTTTTAGCCGCACGAAGAATCTCAGAATGCAAATTAAAATCACGCATTCCATTTAACACCATTACAAAATTTCTACCTGAAGTATTAGAACGTATTATTTTCCCTGCTTCTTCATCCAATTTAGAAATGTTATCGATGATTTTCTCATATGTCTCAGACATATATTGTGAGCCCGAAAATATTTGAGCTAATGTAACAGCCATATGAGACTTTCCTGTTCCATAATCAGCTATTGCCAAAGACAATGGATTCGACCTATCATCATTTAATTTTTCAACCAATTCCTTAACAAAGCTAATCGTATCAATTCTCTTTTGTAATCCAATTCCTTGTTCTTCGATTCCATAATACTCTTTTCCATGAAATACAAAATTTTCCGAAACCTTTTTAGCTTTCTCTTTACTGTAAAACCAATCAGCTTGAACTGCACCTTCAAAATACAAATCTTTTCTAAACCCTAATACTTTTCCTAATTCCATAACTTTACACCTCTAACATAATTCACTATATAGTTTTTCTCTTAAAAAATCCATAGATGTGAGTCTTAATACTGTGTATGGCATAAGTTGTCTATTAAGTCTTATTATTCCAGTATCTGATAAACTTTCTAAAACCTTATATTGTTGTTCATCATCCCAACAAAACAATTTTCTAAATCCCAAAGATTCCAATTGTATAGACGAAATTTCATCTTCATTTGGAATCATTTCATCCCAAAGTGTAAATAGTACTAACGCGTATAAATATATGTATTCTTTATCGTATGGTAGCGAAGAAGTTTTCACGATTTCCCCTTCTGCATCTAATATTCCTAAAGAACAAAACATATCCTCATAAGAGCCCCAAAAAGGTGCTAGATTCTTAGTATTAATCTTATCTTTATATACTACTTCTAGTTCCTTTAATACTAGTTCTTTCCTTATTCCTGTCTTATAAATTGGCATAATACTGTTGAATACAGTTCTCCATACATCAGCGCCATTTTCTTTTCTACATAAAAGAGCATGACACAACAACAATGTCAATTTTTCTTGTAGTCCAGGATCTTCTGAGAACACCACTTCACCTAGTGGTGTTCTCTCAAGAATATATTTACCATTTTCTTTTTTATAATCTATTAACCCCATATATTTAGCATATATAATATGTGGTTCAACTTTACCGCTACTCTTACCATTTGGTATTCCTGTCATATTTGAAATGTCTTTTACTTCTAATGCCTTATCACCGTCAGCGATAGATAAAACACTTGAAATATAGTGTATTTCTGGCTTAAAAGTTTGATGGAAATTCAAATTTGATTGACTTGACACATTAACTCCTTTCTTTAAAAGGAATGATACTTGTAATAGTTGGTTTAGTTTGACCAAATGTTCCATTTGGTTTTACTCTTTCACCTACTACAATACATTGTCCTTTATTTAGCGATTTTAACGCACTTAACCACGCACTTCCATCAGTTGGATCCAATTGCTTTGACATTTTAATCACCTCATCGTCAGTAGGCTTAAAATACAACTTGCAAGCAGCTTGAAGCAAACGGACAACTTCATCTTCGGCTAATATTTTCAATGATTGAGTTGCAAACCAAGCTGACCAGCCAAATTTTCTTCCTTCAGTCAATATAGCTGCACTCGGAGAATTTTTTTTATGTGAAAGATTTTGAGCCTCATCTAGCACTACAACAAAAGGTTTATCTTTGTTTCCTACCTTTTTGGTATAATACCAAGCATCCCATAACATTAACTCAGTTATTATGACCTGCATTTCTCTGTCAATCATAGTCAACTGAAAAATTTTTAAAACCGCTTCTTCCGAATATAAAATATCTCCCCAATCAAAATTACTATCTTGATTAAAGGTCACGCTATGAAAAAACGGAGTCATCCTCGATGTTACTGTTGTAGCAGATTTATTAATATTCCTTAGTTCATCTAACTCTTCTCTAAAATGATCCATGTTCATATTATCACCATATTTTTCAAGTCCAATTCTAGTAGCTTCAAATACCGCTGATAATTGCTGGTCACCAAAGCCATAAACATGTCCCAAAATATTAGAAAATCTTGCCGCAACATCTGCTGCCGGCTCTTCGATTTTCATTCCTGCCACATCAATCTCATGTTTCTTAAACGGATTAACGGGAACTCCTTGAACTTTTACAATGTGTTGAGATATTTTGTTTCCTATTTTTGAAATAAACTCTTCCTCTAGCTGATCCTTCCTAAAACCTTCAGTATAATCAAAAATCACAGCTGATATATTACTCTTTGATAATTCATACAACATTGTCTGTATGCTATAAGTTTTTCCTTGACCTGATGTTCCTGTAATAAGCATATGCCTATTAGCCAATTTAGGATTTCCAAACTCCCAATATACTTTTTCACCTAATTTATTTTTACCAAGAACAACTCTAATATTTTCAAGATCATCAATATCTTTATTCTTACTATCTGAATCCTCAGCTGTTTTTAATACCTCACTTGTATTCTCAGTATTAGTTGATACTATGTCTTTTTCTTTCAAATTCGTATCTTTATTTTCTAAAACATTATCATTACTATTCCCGACATCTTTATTTATAATTTTCTGTTCATCATTATTTATATTTACAGATTCGTCTTCATCATCTATTTTGTTTCTATTCTCTCTTGAGAAAACTGCTTCATAATTAAGTTTTTCTTCTCCTTCCCTATATGAAACAAGCCTATTTTCACCTTCTCCAAATATATCAAATGCTGAATCAACTTCTACATATTCTGCAGCACTATTGCTAAGCAAAAGTTCCTGTATACGTTGTTGCGGTATTTCCCATATTTTAATATTATTTGAATCAGTATCACGTATAGTTTCTTTTTCTCCATTCAAATCTATCCAAAAACCTAAAACTTTTCCATTCCATTCAATTTCAAAATTTCCATCAAGGATAGAACGTAGTTTTGAAGATAATTCAGCAAACTGAGAAGAATTATCGCTAAATGTGACCTGAGCAAAAGCTAACGCACGGTATAGCTGTGCATACCAATATCTTCTATTTATGGATTTTGATTTAGGATCAAAAACTTTAGAAAGTGTATCTATACCATGCTTAACTTGCTCCAAAGCTTTTTCTTTATGTTCGGTAGCATGACTATTAAGAGCAATTTTACATTCCACCACAGTTGCCTTCAGTTGTAATGCATCTGTTTCTGACATATTTGCCTCTAATACTAAAAAATCTGGTCTAGATTTTGATTCATCATTTTCTGATTCATTACCAAACCAATGCTTATATGAATCCAAATGTACAACTATTTTTAGTGCTGATTGACTGTTTTTTTCTATTAACGAAGTCAATGTATAAGCCATAAATTCATGTATATTATTATCTTTTTTATTTATAGCCGAAAGTAAGCTTATACCATCCAATCCACTAGCTTCAGTCAAACATAAATCTGTAGCTTTTCGTATCTTATCTCTATCCCAATGAAAAAGCTGATACAGTTTTACTTCTAATTTTTTTCGAATAGTATCTAAAATACTCTTCCTTGCAGTAATTGTCAAATTATATTGTCCATATGCACCTTTTCCTGTGCTAAAGCCAATAATTGAATAATCATTTTTATGTTCATCATCATTTCTTAAAAGTGCACCATCCATTCCACCATCAATACAAACCACCCAGTATGCCTTTTCATGTAGAGAATATACGATTTCCTGCGATTCCTCATCTATTGCAACTTCTCTAATCGCAATGAACTTACTGTCAGGAATAGTCTCACTATTATTACGATATCTAACAACTTGAGTATGTGTATATGCTGCCCTAAATTGAGGTTGAGATAGTTCAATTTTTCTCTTTGTTTTACTAGATGTATCCGAAACTGGAGATGGCTTAAATACAATTGGAAACCTGCATTGACTTGTTGCTAAACTATTATCCTTACTTTCTCTAATAAAATTGTAATTATTAACCTTCAGTAAGTCCATAACAAAAGCAATATCATTATTTCCATTTAAAAGCTTCTCTAAATCAGTTTTTGTACTCCATTCATTTAAATATGTTCTTATATTCACATTAGAATCCTGTGAGAAACACTCATCCATCCAATACGCTAAATAGTTTCTACCACCTTTGTTTTCAGGTTTAACAAGGATTTTCAAACAAATATTAATAATTTTATCTTGATTATTCTTTTTTATATCTTCAATGAATCCATACATTGCTGCTACAATAGGCTGTAAATCCGATGGATTAACAAAAACAATACTTAAATTTCCATAAGCATTAGGAAATGCCTTTGTATATGATTTAATAACATCATATATCATCTTAGCATTATCGTTCATTCTAGTGTTTGATTTTGAATCAAAATCATCATCATAAATCGCATCTTTATGAATAATGTCTTTTAATCTACCATTATTTTTAATATCATTTCTACCATAAACCGAAAATGCTCCAAATGAATTCATTGAACCAAAATACACCTGACCATATGAAGGAAATAAATCTAGAGCATTTTGCAACATTCCCATCTGGATTAAGTTATCCATCATATCAAAAATCAATTTACCTGAAATATGGCTTTTGTTATTCTCCTGCAAATCCCACCATTCTTGACATCCATCTAAAAAGAAGATTCTCTGATCACAAAGTTTTTCAAGTGCAGCTGGATGCCAAGCTGGAACTATACAACATTCAGCATCTTTGTTTCCTGTAACAACGTCCTCATTATTTTCGATATTAAAAGCATGTATAAATGCATCCAATAACCATTTCTTATTTTCAGGAAGTGTATTATTTAATAAATATTCTCCTAAATTTTGGTATTCTGTAATTAGCGATACTGTTTCTGGCGTTGTTTTCCCTATACACGTATAAAATCCTTCTGTAGAAATGCTATTAATTAACTTAACAAATTTTTCTCCTAATCTATCAAATAACGCTGAACAATAATCTGCGTCACCATTACATTTACTATCAATGTATTCAGTTAAGTCGTAATCAAAACTGATATCATTTTCATCATATAAATCAAAAAATTCTTCCTCACTTTTAACAAATAATAAAGACTTTAATTTCTTCATTATCGCTACAGGAATATATTTTTTTCTACCATCACTTATTATTTTGGCCCTGCATATATCTGAAAAATTATGTAGCCAGCTACTAGTATTATAAAACTTCCATTGATATTCTTGGATAAGATTTTCTATATCATTTCCATTTTCATCTTTACATATAGTTCTAAATGTAACAACACTAATGACTTTATTCGGACTTGCTGCTTTCACAATTCCATCATTAATATATTTTTTAGAATTTAATGGCGAAAAAACTTTTTCAGGTTCACAACATAGTTCAACTTCCTCACCATTTACTCTCCATGTCCTTTTATTTAAATACTCAATAATACCATTCGTGTGAGCGCATATTACATTCCATGTATCTAATAGTTGTTGTTCTTCTTCGGCATCATCTACGTCCGAATACATGCTAACTATATCAGCCTGAGTTATTTGAAACTTTATTCCAGTAACTTTTTGTTCTATATCTCTTGCTGCATTCAAGGTCCAAAGGAGTGCCTTTGTAAATGCTTCTAAAGGCTCGCCTGTCACAACTGAAACCTTATTAACTACTTTATCATTGTTACCTGGTCCTATTTTAATATCAAAAACATCCTCAATAACATTGAAATCTGTATATAATAATAGTTCTCTATACTCCTTTATTTTTTCACCATTAATGAATCCTCTAACAATATCCGAAAAATCTTTATAACTTTTTATAGCCTGATTCTGCCACCCTTCCCAGTTTTCTGTGTATTCCTTATCCAATTTAGGATATTCTTCTAGTTGTTTTTTATATTTTCCAAATTGACTCTTAGTAACCCTTTTAAACATCTGGCGGCTTATAAAATCATACTCTATTTTTAAAATGTTATTCTTTTTTAAATAAACATTTTTATTCGGAAGTTTAGCCTTTTTATATGGTAATCCCCATTTTGGTAAATCTGCAAAAAACAACTCTATAAAATCATCAATAGTTTCTATTTTATTATCCCAGCTATCTACTTGGTCACTAAGCTTGCAAATATCTACTGGAACTAAATTGAATAAATCCCCATATAATTTTTTCACAACTTCCTTATCACCAGAAATTGTATCATTCCCCAAAAGATCAGAATAATCTTTGTTAACTTTTTTAACAATTGTATCTGGAGTTATGGTAAAAATATTTGCAAGACCACCTTTATCTTCCTCAGCTTCTGTAGCCATTAATATTAAGGCATTACTATTATGTAAATTTCTGTAATATGTTAGAGGCTTATCTGCCACAAAATCATGCTGTTTCATTGCCTGTAAACAGGAAGTATCTCTGCAATTATTCTTAAATTCTTCAAATTTATTACTTGAAAGTTTTACTGTTACTTTTAAATCCTTTTCCTTCAGTTTTTTTAGTACATTAATGGCAATATTATTATATATTTCAATATTCTCAAATCCATCTACTCTAATCAATGATTCCTTAGAAACATCCGTAATGCTCTTCAAAATCATATCCACGACACTCTCAACTATATATCTCATAATTCATCCTCCACACTTACTCTCGTATATGGATTAACTACAATAGACGTTGCATCCGACAATTCCCTCAAAAAGCCTGTTGCCTTTAAAAACGAAGAAAAAGCAATCACATTTTCATTAAAACTATTAGTTAAGTTTTCTTTTAGCTCGTTTTCTTTTAGCTCGTTTTCTTTTAGCTCGTTTTCTTCTCCTTGCATTTTTTTATATTCCACTGGTCCAATGACAATATTATAATTTTCGTATAGTTTTTCTAAAAACATATCCAATGTCATTTTTTCCTGTGGTTCAATTAATGCTAATACTAAAAAACGAATCACGTCTTCCGACAGACTAAATCTTTCAAATGGACCATTAGCTGGAATAATACATTGCAATTCTTTTCCTTTTGACCTAAAAATGTCCAATGAATCTTTTTTTGCCTTTCTAACAGCATCCATACTTTCATCACCAGATAGGCCTAATTTTACGGCAATACTATTTAACACTGTCATAAAATCATCTTCAACCGACCTAAATGATTCAGCTGATAGTTTCTTAACAGTATCAGTTGAAGTTTTACCCCTCATATCTACAATCCATTTTTTAGGCTTTTCACCAAGTTCATTAGCTACTGCATATGACATCATACGCAATATTTGAAACATAACACCTTTAGCAAGTATATCAACTCTATTAATAGGATGTATTTTGCAAGACAAATAATTAATCAATTCATCAATACTGTTTTTTTCGCAACCTACATACGCATTTTCTGGAATAAAGGAAACACTCAATTTTTGATATAATTTATGTTTATCAAATTCCATATCTTCTTCCCATGACTCTTGGATGAAACGAGCCATTTTTGATATCTTCTTACATTGCACTATGACCATATCCCTAAGTAAATCTTCTAATATTTTCTTTTTTTTAGGTATACCTTCAAGGCCTTGTAGAAGATGTAAATAGTATACTTCTCCTCCTCTTGAAAGAAAATTTCTTTTAGTAAAATTAAATTCCGTATCAACTTTAATTTTATCGCCATCTTCATATTTTACCTTATCGCGTCTATTTTTCTCGTTAGGATCACATCCGCAGAACATAAACTCTGGACATATTGGTAGTAGCGCTTGTGCGCCCCAAAATCTATTCTTAATAACAACAGCATATCCATGGAACAGATCTTGGATGCCCTCTAAATATTCTTCCTTACTTTCTTTCCCAATATTCTCCATTCTGTTCATAAGAATATTCATCATATCTTTATAAGCATATTCATCTGCTTTAATAGTGCCGTTTTTTCTTGATTTATCATAAAAAACAAATCTCCTTAGTGCCATTCTTGGCTCTACCCAATAATTTAATTCACCTTCTATCACTCCAGAGTGAAACTCGTTTTTACCCGTTTCTAAATCACTATCTTTTGCTGATGAAAATACAAGTAAAAACTCGATTAAGTATTCATATAGAGTTTGATCCGATCTAAATCTATTTCCTAATAACAACGAAGAAATAAGTTTTCTTTTTTTCTTATCAGAATAATCCTTTTCCAATCCAGCTGGAAATAACTTCATTATAACACCCCCTCTTATACTTCTCGAATATGCTTTGTGTCTGTTAATTCTAATCTTACATCAAGATTTTTATCATTGCGCAAAATCACCATCTCAAAGACATCATCTTCATCCCTCTCCATATTAGATATTTGTGCTTTTATACTTTCAATACCATGTGAAAGTTGAGGATCAACATTTGTAGAAACAATTCCATTTTTTAATTCTTCAAAATAATCAAGTAAAGGCAATGAAATCTCACTATCAAGTTCATGTTTACCAATTTTAATTTTCAAAATGTATCTGTTTTTTTCTTTATTGAACCAATCATCTTCTACTTTGCACTGAACTAATTGTAAATCTCGAGTATATACAGTTCCCGTAATTAACTGAACATTTTGAGTTAATCCAGATTGTCTACTTAATGTCAAAGGAATCATATTATCGTTATTAATTGTCCCGACATATATCATAGATAAAGCATCACAAATTAAATTAACATCAAGCTTTGTAGGTTTTGATGTTCCATCTCTTAAATCACAAAAATGTTTAAATTGTTTAGAAAAAACATCTTCATAATCATCATTCTTTTTCACATCATTTGTAACTATGTTCATCATAATATATGTCCTACGTAAAAACTCTGACCAGCCATTAACGTACGCATTATTTCTTTCTCCGTCCTTTATAATATCAACAATGTCTTTTCCGAACAATTCATTATATTTTTCACTGATTAGTAATTCTTCATCCGAACGCATTCTTTTACGATCATATCCGCATTGATTTGCTTCTCTCACGGCTTCTATCATCAAAGCACCATCATCATGTTCTGTACCTATATATCCGAAAAAGAGGTTACTGAACAATAATCTATATGGTTCAATTTTTTTTACTGACTTACAATTAAAACCTCCTGTTATCATATATACAAGCTGTTCTGTCATACTTCTTATAGTCAGTCTCTTACCATGTTCAGCTAGCCATACATAATGCATTGAAATAAACTCATAAACACGCTTAGAGTTGTTTAGAATCAGATTTCTATTACGATATATATGGCAATATTGACATTTATTACATTTTTCGCATTCCGACCATAGAGTTTCTTTTGTTATATTTTTCAAAAACTCTGTTGCAAAAAATGTATTATCAACAGATGCAACATTTATAACTCGAATACTATTTCCCCTTATGTCTCTTTTTTTACCTTTATTATCATCTATCGCATCTATTAATTCAATTTTTGCTTTTTCACCATCTTCTCCAAACAATTTCCCGAAAGTATTAATTAATGGTCCTGTATTAGCTACTATAAATGCATATCCTCCGGCCTTCACCTCATCAAGTGCATTTCTTAATTCATCTTCTTTTGAATCATCATTTATTTCACTAAAGTCCTTAATACATCTAAGTTTTTTCCCTTCAGATAATTCTATGTCAAATACTTGCTCATCAACAGGAAAATTCTTTTCAAATTCTTGTAAAACTTGATACATAATACTAGTCTTACCGTCACCCGCATGACCTGTTAAGATTATAGATTGTGCCGTATCATTCTTTAACTTTTCACATATATATTCTGAAAGCCTTACTTTTACCATAACATCTTTATAAAAAGGACTTTTAATATTACTCTCACCATATGCATTAGCATTCTGTGCATTATAATTATGTAATGTATTTAGATAATCAATATACTTTTCGTTATACATATTACCCCTCCATTAATCTTCAATTTCAACTAACGCCCCAACTAACTTATCTATATCTTCTTTCGTGGTAAAGATACCAATTCCAACTCTCACTGTTCCAAGTGTTTCTTTATCTTCCAAATAGTCATGAATATAAGGTGCACAATGATACCCCGTTCTCACAGCTATTTCATAGTCTTCATCTAATATCATTCCAACATCTTCTGAGTTCATACCTTCATATACAAAAGAAACAATCCCCACATGAGTTAACCTATCCTTAGGCAAATACATCTTTATTTTCTTATTCTCCTGTAGTTTATCTATCAAATAATCTGTTATTTCTCTTTCTTTAGACATATTTTCATCTAAATTTATATCTTTCAACGCTGCATTAAGTCCGGCAACAGCTATAATGTTACAGCTAGATGCTTCATATTTCGACTCACTTCCTCTAGGCATATTTAAGTTTAAAGAATCACTACCTGTTCCACCCGTAATAAATTCTTTCAATTCCACTCCTGAAATATTAATAAAACCACCTATACCAAAGGGACCATAAAGTGTTTTATGACCTGCAAATGCAATCATATCAGCATTTACTATTTTCGAGTTAACTTCAACTAATCCAAGAGATTGAGCAGTGTCAAGTACTGTTATTGCTTCATGTATTTTCGCTTCTTTAAATATTTCTGCTACTGGTAATATATAGCCAGTAACATTACTAACATGAGTACAAAACACTGCAAAAGGTCTATTTTGGGAAAACATATATTTCATTTTTTCTAAATCAATCTCTAATGTTTCCTTATCAATTGGTAATAAACAGATATTAATTTTCTTTTCTACAGACACCTTATACAACGTTCTCGCAACTGCATTATGCTCATATGGTGAAACATAAACATTTACACCTTCTTGCCAATCAATTCCATTAATTATCTGATTCATTGCTACGGTTATTGATGGTGAAAAAACAACCGCAGCCGATGCATCTGCTTTAACTAACTTTCTTAGCCTATTTTTAGTATCTGTTATTAGTTCACTCGCACAACGTGCAGCTTTATAAGAACCTCTACCTGCATTAATTCCTAATTTTCTATTCGCTTCATCCATAGCCAAATATACACTTTCAGGCTTAGGGAATGTTGTTGCAGCATTATCTAAATAAATCATTTTATCACCCAATAATTTTTTCAATCATATCAAGTAAAATAGCAATTCTATCATTTACGCTCAAATCATCATATTCGTCGAGCGCTTCTTCTATAATATTCCTCAATACCACTCCTGTACCTTCGTTAACTTTTTCATAGTAACGTTCTATAGTTTTGCCATTACTACCATTAAATGAAAGCAAAAATTTACCTTCCGATTTTTCTTCTTTAATTTGTTCAACTTTATTTTTGACACTAGTTAACTCTTTAATAAAGGATTCATATGCATCATCTATCCAATTCTCAAGGTAAACATTCGTAACAGCCTTCACAACCTTCTGTGCAACGTCTATATCCGCATACACATCAAGCTTTTCGATACAAGACATTAAATTTGTGATTCCTCCGCTATGAAGCCCTTGTTTAGATATATTACTCTGTTTTTTATACCATTCTTTTAATAAATGATATAAATCTGGCGCTGATTTATATTCCCATACTTTATAAATCCCATCAACTACCCTTTCATTCATTTTTATCAAATAATTGTCGTAAGATTCTTTGCAGGATTTTATTTCAACATATGCCTCCTCTAAATCCTTAACTTTAAATTCTCTTGGTATATTTACAAATAAAATCTCATAAGGATTTAAATCAACCCCTTGTAGCATCTTTTTTAGAGCTTTCATGTTTTCCAGCTGATTTTTTGATACAGAACTTTCGTTAATACTAGCTAAATTTCTCGAAACTTGAGGCAATGCTCTAAACCATCTTTGCATACACAGAACAATATTTTTAATTCTATTTTCTGTAAGAGCCCTACTTTCTTCTACCGAGAATAAGCCATTCATCTTCTTGATATACTTTTCCTTTTGTATATCTGACTTAGAAACGAATAAGCTATATTCTGATGAATTATCACAAATATTTACAACTACATCTGGAGTGATCTGAACCTCCATATCAGCAAAATAAACAACTAAATCTTCCTCACGTTCTGACAACACCTTAGCTAAATAGACCGGTATAACACCCTTCCTAATTCCATAAGGTTCATTTATAAGTATATCAATCAAGGCACTAAATCTAACCTTCTTATCACTACATGAAGTTACAAAATTATTTATTAAATTATTTACTTCATCTATATGCTCTTTATCAAAATCCACTTTATCTGATTTTCCAAACAATGCCCTATATATAGTTGCTTCTTGATTTGTTCCAGAATAAAAATCCTCAGTATCTTCATGATTTAATATTGCATCGATTATATTCAATCTTGCTTTTTTGGTTTGTGCAGTAGTTATTTCTGCTCTATTAATCATTTCATTATTGATAATTGGTGTCTTAAAATATACTTCTTCACAGCATAAATCAACTATTTTTTCTAATGCATTAAATGATCCTTCATTAACAGCACCTTCATGCCAAAAATAAATCTTTGTATCAGCAGATGAATACACATCAAACAAATCATCTTCTACAGCCTTTACTATATCTTCTTCTAGTAATGGAATCTCTTTCTTTAAAACCTCATTTGTACTTATAAACGAGATGTCTGAACGTATATCCTGAAGAATCTCATAATCAATTAATTCCTTTGCTGTACTTATTTTTGTTCTCGGAACTATTACAACCAATTTCTTACATTTTAGTTTTTCGTAATGTCCCTTTATCTCTTTATAATCAAGGTCTGTTAATCCGAAAATAGCTATAACTTTTCCATCTGAATTATCTTCATTATCAAAAAAAGCGTTAGCATCACTTATGGACATAAAAGTATCTACATCCATATATTCATAGCGAAAATATCTAGTCATCTTTTTTTCTGCATTATATTTTCTTGGTATAGTAAAATACTTTGCTGTAATCAATGATATCACTTTCGAATACGAACAATTATTCCCCTTTAATTCGCGTTGTTTCTTTATTTCTGCTTTTAATTCAGAGCCCGCTCTTGTCTTGAACACATATGCACCAATTGAGCTTTTCTTATAAATTAGCTTTTTTTGAGAAAGTGATTCTATTGTTGTATTTCCATCTATTAAAGCTGCCGCTAGTGAAAGATACTTTTCAGTTGCCGGAAGTTCTTCTCCTTTGTTCACAATTAAAAACAATGCCAGTGTCTTTACAAGTTTTTTCTCTTCTTCATTAGAGCATTTTGAAATTGCATATTCTGCTCCAAGCCAAATATTATGAACTAACTCATTACTAACTTCTTTTTTGAATAGTACACTAAAATAGTCATATATCAACTCCGCTCCTATAATCCAGCCTTTTTCTTTGTTATGTTCTGAAACAAATCTAGCTAAACTATTAGGTTCATCATTTGATATAAAAGTAAATAATGTTCTCTCATTTTGAGCAACCTTTTCACTAACATTCAATAATAAATATGCAGCAATCGGATTTAATGGATAACATCCCTTCAAAACAATATTCTTAAAATCCTCTAACTCAAAATTACTTCTAAAAGCAGGTAGCTGGTAATAATAATTTGCATTCTCATCTCCTAGCATTTTATCTATTCCAGGAATTGCTAACATTTTGTCTTGTTTTTTTACTATCGCACTTCTTATCAATTCATAATTATTTTTCGAAGAAGTAACAAAATACTTTTCTATAATTCTGCCCTCAATACCTGTAAATGCATTAATTATTTCAGATGAAAGATATTTTCCGTATTCTTTAATGCTTTTATGAGCAACCATAGTAATATATATTTGTGAATTGGATGATTCCTCCGCTAATTCACATATATCTTGAAGTATCTTCATTGTATTGCCCGCATTAGTACCATCTATTCCCTCAATAAATTTACTGAATTCATCAAATACTATGTATATTCCTGAATAGTTATAATCTTCGACCAATAAATCTGAAACATTTTTATATAAAGACAAAACATCTGATGTTGCAAACACATTAAAAGAACTGCCCGCTGTAAGATCAGGATACACCTTTCCATATACTTCAAGAGCGTCTGACATACAATTTTTCAAATCCATACGCAATGTTTTAATAGTATATCCATAATTTTTGATTACTTTCTTTAAAGCAGTAAAAGTATCTGGATATATGTTTTCCCATTCGTCTATTCTTTTTAATGCTTCAGAAAAAGAGGTCATAGGCGTAATATCTTCCAACTTTTCACGTTTAAGAGCCTCCTGCAAAGCAACTAAAAGTGCCTGCTTCAAATCACCTGTAGATACATTTATTATTACCGGCAGAAACCCCTTTGTCTTCCATACTTTTTCTATATCCGAAGCAGTCTTATTTCCTATTTCTTCAACATTCTTAACTCTATTTTTTAGTTTATTGACTATTTTATTATTTTCATCATTTCTTACAAGTGATAAAACCGCTAATAAAACAAGCAATAGATGCGATTTTCCCTTACCATAAGGACCTACTAAAAGAGTAGCATGTTCCTTTTTATTTATTACCGCCTCTAAATAACTATCTAAAAATCTAAGTGATGACTTTGTCGGAATATAATTTAGTACTTTATCCGTTTTATTCAAACTAAGATACAAATTTATCGCCGTTTTAAAATCATGATTAAAATCTATTACTTCTCCAAGATTTTTAACTTCCATATTCTTATTCCTTATCTTCTCTGTTATAATACTCTTCTATTACATCTAGCGCCACTAGATCTTTAGTTTTGTAAATCACATCTAATCCCGCTGTTCTATTGATACGAATTAAGTCAAGATTTTCTAACCTATCAAACATTTCATTTGCACTAACAGCATTTAATTGATATATTTTTGCAAATCCCTTTTCTCCATAAATAGCATCCTCAATCGAAATGAAATCCTTATTTTCAAGCATACAGGCCAATTCATATAATACAATCCATTCATTAATTATATTTTTATCCGGATGTATTTTTTTATATTTTCCATCTATACATTTAATTAAATTAAGCTGAGAAAATGGAGATGTATTTTTATCTTCAGGATCTGAAATAATCTTACTTTTACTATACATATTAACTAATACATCTAAATCATTTTTTACTGAATTCTCCGAAAAAGAACTTCCATTTGTATATTTTTCAATTTCTCTATTCAAAAGGAAAAAAATCTGTTCCTTCTCATATTCTTCTACTTCTATTCTATTAAAAAACATATACCATGATGTTGCTTCCTCAATATTTTTTGCGATATTAGAATGCAACAACCATATTGTATATAAATCCTCAAAATACGGATCATACTTTAGTATTATTTTCCCGAGTTCAGTTAAATGTGCTCCTTTAGCTACATTTTCACTTATCAACCCAAATGCTTTGAGCCAATATCTCAAGGACTTAACCATATTACTTCCTATTCCAAAAACATCAGGGCCATATTTTCCTTGAAAAACCAACGGATCTTTATCTACCATAACCAATCCTTTATTGAGCCATCCCTCTCTCAAGGCAAATTTTTCATGTCCCTGTAACTTAATTTTTATTTGCTTATTATTTGACATACTATGACCTCTTTATTCCAAGAACTTTTCTCATATAGCATCCTGCATTAAAATGACCTACACATTCAGTACATCTAACACATTTTTCATCATTTATACTGTATATAATTTTTCCTGTTCCGTCATCTTTAACACTAATTGCATCATGTTTACAAACACTTTCACATGCCTTGCAACCCAAACACATTTGATACTTAGTTAGCTGACATTGTATTTTTCCTTCAGCAACTGAAATTGTCCTTGCACCAGCAATATGATAATCCTTTATAGTGACTTTTAATTTTGTACTGCCTATTCTACCTTTAAGTATCAAAATAACTTTTCCACTTTTGTTGATTACATATACTTCACCTAGTCTCTTATTTCCCAATTCCTTATTTATGTATCCAAATGGTTTAAATAATTCATACAATTCTTCTGTTATTGGTTTTTGCAAATCATAATTAAAGGCATTTTCCTCTGTTGCACAAGGCTCGAACGAAACAATTGAAGTTTGAGCTGCCTCAAGACCATTTCCACCTTGTCTTGCCTTCCAGCCCCCTTCATCCACATAATCCTCTGGATCCGGTTTACCTATTTTTTTTGCAAAATCAACAAGCAATTCATGCCAATGTACATACTGCTCATTCATATGAACTTTAGCCAAAAACTCGGACCAACCACCATTATTTGGACAACACCAGCAACCAACTCTTGTCCATCCCAATCTATAGGCATAATTAAAATCAATCCCCGTAGTTAAGATATATAACCAGACATCATAGTCTATCCAATCAATAATTGGAGAGAATACGGTCTGTTTAGCTATTTTCGGACTTTGACTTTCTCTGTCATATTTACTTCTACTTGCCGATTCGTTATGACGAATACCTTGAAAACTTAAAATATTAGTTTTATTTTTGAAAGCAGTTGAGATTGTCTTTTGTATTGCTCCTGTTTTAAACACAGTACAACACCATCTCATAACTCTACTCGGAGGGCCAACAACTTCACATAATTCCTCAAAATTCTTTTCTCTATTCTTTGCAACTAATACTTTAACACCTTTAGCTTCATTATCATCGTCTTTACGATTAAATCTCTTTTTGTATTCTAAAGTATATGGGAATTCAAGCGTAGTATCCCCGAACACATGTAAAATATCATTCGATCCTAACGCTGTTCTCACAATATGCGAGGTAACAGTTGAGTCCTTACCTCCACTAAAAGAAACCATCATATCTTCTAGTTCATAACGTAATCTATATTTTTGAACTTCTCTAGTAGCTTCCTCTGTTATTTCATTAAATCTATCAACATTTGCTTTAATAAATCTATCTTTATATGCATCAAAGAATTGATATGTAATAGCAGCTGAAAAACTATCATATTTCTTTTTTATTTCTGCTATTTCTTCGATAGACATTTTATTTGCTTTCGTGATTGAAAACTTAATCTTCTTACCATTTACAATGTATGAATTGCATCCATACCAAACTGATTCTTTTTGATATTTAAAAGGATCATCTTCCAAAACCAAAGAAATTAGCATATTCTCTTCTGGGAATACTGGGCGAATGTCGGTTGCAATATATCTAGCTTCTTTCCCACAAATCGGACATACATTTTGATATATTGGAACATTACAATCATCACACCAATATATTGTTGATGACATCTTAGTTTCACTTCCACATTTGGGATTCATGCATTTGACGCTATTCATAATAACATTACATTTAGGACATATACGCTCAATCATTTGTTCGATTCTTCCTTATTTTTCTTTTCAAAACTTACTATATCACCTATGTTACAATCTAGATAATTACATATTTTTTGTAAAACTTCCATGGAAACACTTTCACCTTTACCCATTTTAGCCATAGTTGCAGAACTAATATTCAACTCTGAGGCCAAATCTTTTTTATACATATTTTTATCAATCAGTAATTTCCACAAACCATTATAAGAGATTGCCATTTTATACCTCTCGCTCATCATTAAAATCAATAATTTATTTATAACTACGCAACTAAAATTATACCACATTTCGCTTCATAAGTCACTCAATAACTTTAGTTTTTTAAAAATCATCTTTACAATTATACGTTATAACTTTTTATTTGTTAAATTTCAGTATAAAAAAATCTCTTTATCTTGTCGTTGCATTTTATCTATTATACATCTTTTTATGTTCCAAAATATAAACAAACTATATTCATTCATTCTTTTCCCTGCTATCCAACTAACTGATATATTTACCAATATACAAAATATACAATCAAAAAAGATATAAAAAAACCGCACCCATCTCACTCAGGTGCGGTTCTCTTTCATCTTTAATTGTCTTACACTAGAGTCTCTTAGGATTATTTAGCCATTTGGCATTCTTCCATTAAATCCTTAAGCTGCTCTATTGTGGTTTTGAATCTGATCAGGAAGTCATTCTGCATAAGCTCGTAGTTTATGACTCCGTTTCCTGCCAGGCTATATGTGATTCTGCAAAGGATATTCTTTAATTTATCCCAGTTGTTACTAACTTCTTTGACTATTAAGTCATATTCCTCATCTTCTCCTGCATCCTTCTTGGTTGGAAGATCGAATACTTCATAGTCTAATTCATTGATGAATAACATTTTTAGATCCGGATAACGTCTGTTCTTCCAGTACTCATTGTTAGGTGCAAAAAAGTCATTTGCAACAGCACTTGCCTCAATGAAATCATTATTGATACCAGTATCCCATGCTGTACAAATGGTATAACCTAATATCACCTTTAAGTACAGTGCATCAACATAAAGCATTGAGTCATCATAAGATGAGTAGCGAAGCTTGAATTCTTTCAGTAGTTCCTCAGTTACTGATAGATAAGCTTCTTTAGTCTTTACATCCTGTAATTGCATAATATTCATATTTTTCTATCCTCTCTTATTTTTTGTATATTTTATATGATAGTTTATACTCTTGCAAATGTAAAGCAAAAAAAAAATTTTCAAGCTTATTTATTCATTAATAGATATTTTTAAGGTATTAATCAGTTCTATATAAAGAACGCAGTGGAATTACTTTTCGTGGTTCATTCTCCACTGGATACATCTCTTTAAGTAGTGTACGTAGTCAGGGTTCTTGCACATTCCCTTTCCTTCTACGTCTGAAATCTTAGCTACATCCTGTCCGTTGCAGGCAGTTGTCTTCATTACTATGTTAAGAGCCTTCTCATCTGTATCGTTTGCAAGATAGGTTCCAATTCCAAAGGCTACCTTTGCGCGGCCCTTAAAATGATTGTAGATCTTATCTGCGCGCTCAAAGTCAAGTGAGTCTGAGAAAAGAAGTGTCTTGGTCTTTCCATCTATTCCAAGCTTTGCATAATGAGCTAGCATCTTCTCGCCCCATTCGATTGGGTCTCCTGAGTCATGACGCACACCTGAGAACAGGGTTGAATAGGTAAGCTTGAAGTCCTTTAAGAAGCAGTCTGTGGTGATTGCATCTGTAAGTGCCGTTCCGTTGAGCACGCCGTATTCCTTTACCCATGCTTCAAGTGCATACCAGTTTGAATATGCCGGGTTGTGCTTATGGTTTCCCTGTCCTACGCACATGATCCACTCGTGTGCCATAGTTCCTACCGGCTTTACTCCACACTTCTTTGCAAGATATACATTTGAGGTGCCGATAAAGTGACTTGGACAGTCCTTTTCATTCTTTAATTCTGTGAACTTTCTAACTGCAAGCTCCTGTGCCTCTGCTGAAAGTCTTCTACGAAGGCCAAACTCTGAGAATACGCTAAGGTTATATACTCCGTCACGAACCTTTTCGTACTTTTCATCAAGACGTCTCTTGAAGCTCTCTAACAGGCTGTCGTAGTTATATGCCATTCTGAAGTATACTTCATTTATGATAGCTAGTGTAGGGATTTCATACATTGAGGTATTAAGCCAGGTTCCTCTTGTGTCGATGGCCAAGCCGCAATCTGCATCGGTTGTTATTTCAAAGTCCTCATAGCGAG
>Ga0247611_10003407_pt1 | contig 23621 bp, 31 predicted proteins | sample 177DNAGHGhighgp2_FD_192422 | JGI IMG/M metagenome (GOLD analysis project Ga0247611, IMG submission 192422) | Sheep rumen microbial communities from Palmerston North, Manawatu-Wanganui, New Zealand - 1770 DNA GHGhigh gp2 | ecosystem: Host-associated > Mammals > Digestive system > Stomach > Rumen... | reverse complement strand
AAGGGCGGAGCCCAGAAGGAGAATTACTATGAATAATAAAACAGTTGAGCAGATCGCAAGAATGAAGGAACAGACAATCGGTGTGGAAGTTGAGATGAACCACATCACCAGAAGCGCAGCTGCTAAGGTTGCAGCAGATCTGTTTGGCACTGGCCGCTACAGCGACACAGCTTTCCGCAATGGTTACTGCACTTGGAGCGCATGGGATCAGCAGGGCAGAGAGTGGAAGTTCCAGAGAGATACTTCTATCTCAGGTCCGGACAGCCAGAAGTGTGAGCTCGTAACTCCTATCCTCAAGTATGACGATATCGAGCTCCTTCAGGAGCTTATCCGCAGACTCCGCAAGGCAGGAGCTATCAGTCATGCAGGCGTGGGTGCAGGCGTTCACATCCACATCGGAGCTCAGGGCCACACAGCACAGAGCCTGAGAACACTTGCAAACATTATGGCAAGCCACGAGAAGCTCATAGCTGAAGCTATTAAGATTGACCGCAGCCGCATGATGAACTATTGCCGCACTGTAGATCCTGACTTTATCAGACAGCTCAATAACAAGAAGCCCACAACAATGGCTCAGCTGGCAGACATTTGGTACAGCTCTCAGGGCTGCGACAGTGGCAGAGAGTACCACTACAACAGCAGCCGCTATCACATGCTTAACCTGCACGCTACTTTCACAAAGGGTACTGTAGAATTCAGACTGTTCCAGTTCGACAAGCCTGAGAACGGCAAGAGAAACGGCCTGCACGCTGGTCAGCTCAAAAGCTACATTCAGCTCTGCCTGGCTCTCAATCAGATGGCTAAGGATCAGAAAACAGCAAGCTCCAAGCCGCAGCAGCACGACAATCCAAAGTTTGCAATGCGTACTTGGCTCAATCGTCTCGGTCTTATCGGTGCCGAGTTCGCTACAGCAAGAGAGTTCCTTACAAAGAACCTCAGCGGAAATGCAGCTTGGAGATTTGCAGCGTAAGAACCACAGAACCGCTTTTGTGGTTCTTATGCCTATCAGGAAGGGGGTGAAACTATGAAAGATATTCCTGTTGAGATGGCGTGTCCAAAATGCGGTCAAATCTTCACAGAACGGCCTGCAGTATCAAGGGTGGACGGTATTACCCTTATATGCCCGGACTGCGGTACACGCGAAGCTCTGGCTTCTCTGGGCGTAGATCCTGAGGAGCAGAAAGAGATACTTGACATCATTCATGAGAAAGCACGGTAAATATAACAATCTTTCAACAGCGTTTTATTGAGAGTGCAATTTTTCTATGTGGATAACTTGTTAATATTTATGTATTGTACGAATTGAAATTTTTAGCAATATAGCGTATAATGGAGACATAAGGAAAATACAAAGCTCTATTGAATCAGTTTTTGTTCAACCCTTTACGATTCAATTGATAATCGGGCTGAGTTTTGTAAATTCCGTAATTGTCTCCTTTCTTTTGTTCTACAATAATCTCACTATGGAGAAGTCGGACATGCTTCTCCACCTTTGTTCGGATGGTGAAATTATAGACACAAGCGGCATTGCCTTCCCGGGCTTCCGTTTGGTGGTATGTTGCACTACCACCGTGCAGGTGTGACTCCTGCTCCGGACACCACAGCTGAATAATTTACCTCCTATGGTGATGCAGCACTCCGTCTCAGTACTCCCCTCTGAGGCGGTTTGCTGTATATGCAGCTTTTAAAACCAATTCACTACCAATAATTCTACCAATCACACTACTCAAACTTACTAAGGAACGCACTACTATGAAAAACTTAATAATTGATTATCTACCGATCGAGGAGCTTAAACCTTACGAAAGGAACGCAAAGCTTCATCCGAAGGCGCAGATTGAACAGATCAAGAAGTCTATCAAGGACTTCGGCTTCAATGATCCTGTTGCAGTCTGGAAGGACAATGAGATCATCGAGGGCCACGGCCGCTTGATAGCTGCCAAAGAGTTAGGCCTGACGGAGATTCCTATCATCCGGCTCGACGATCTGACTGATCAACAGCGCAAGGCTTATATGCTGGCTCACAACAAGCTCACGATGAACTCTGACTTTGATATGAAGATCCTTGCAGAGGAAATCGAGAACATTCTTGACTTCGATATGAGCAGCTTCGGCTTCGATGTTATGTTTGATGAGGACGAAGTTGTCGAGGACGATTATACACCAGAGGTTCCTGAGGAACCGAAGGCAAAGCTCGGTGAGATATATCAGCTCGGCAGACACAGACTTATGTGTGGTGACTCAACGTCGCCAGCTGATGTTCAGCTGCTTCTGAATGGTGAGCTCATGGACATGGTCCTTACTGATCCGCCTTACAACGTCAACTACAAAGGCACAGCCGGGACGATAATCAATGACAACATGAAGAGCAGCGAGTTCAGGCAATTTTTGAAGAAAGCTTTTATAAATATTCGAACCTCTCTAAAAAGTGGGTGCTCCTTTCACATCTGGTATGCAGATACCGAAGGTTATAACTTTCGAGGTGCCTGCTCCGATGCAGGGCTTATTGTACGACAGCAGCTTATCTGGGTAAAGAACAGCGCCACCATAGGCCGCCAGGACTTTCAGCACCAGTATGAGAGTGTATTATCTGGTCTGACGCTTGACGAGAGCGCTCAGGAGCCGCAGGAAGGCTTTTCTCCTTGCCTGTATGGGTGGAAGGATGGAGCGGCTCACAAGTGGTATAAAAAGCGTAAAGAACGCGACGTAATGTTTTTCGACAAGCCCAGAGCTTCAAAGGAGCATCCAACTATGAAACCTATCCTGCTTTTCGACTACGAAATGCAGTGCAATACTAAATCCGGAGATAGCGTGCTTGATTTGTTTGGCGGCTCCGGTACTCTGATCATGGCAGCCGAGCAGAACAAGCGCACAGCTTACGTTATGGAGTATGATCCGAAGTATGTTGATGTTATCATTGACCGCTGGGAGAAGTTTACCGGCCAGAAGGCGGTCAAGTTGAATTAGGAAGGAGGTCGGTGATGGCTAACGAGAAAAACTTGAAGCATGGGAACCCTGAAACTCAGTTCAAAAGCGGTCGTGAAGCGGCCGAAAATGGGAGTAAGGGCGGAAAAGCTTCCGGCAAGGCTCGTAAGCGCAAAGCTGATCTCAGAAGAATGGCGCAAGAGGTCCTTGACGGAACCTACAAAGACAGGCGAGGTAATGAGATCACCGGCGAGGAAGCTGTTATAAGAGGCCTTGTTGCTAATCTCACGGATCCTCAGGGCAAGAACTGGGGCAAGGCAATGGACCTGCTTGTTACCCTTCTCGGAGCTAATAAGAGCCGTGAAGAGAAGCAGCAAATTAAGGCACAGACAGCTCTCACCAAGGCAAAGGTCGATATGCTTACCGGAGCAGATACATCTGCACTTGATAGGCTCGATGCGATATTAGGAGCAATGAAGAACAATGCCGAACACAGCACCGATTCTGAATCCGAAGCAGAATGAGTACATTCGGAACGCACACAGCCGCTGGAACTTCAAGACTGGCGCTGTACGTTCGGGAAAGTCCTTCTGCGATGTCGCATATGTGATACTCTCAAGACTCAGAGCTGTTAAGGATGAGCCGGGATTAAATGCTATCCTGGGAGTGTCTCAGGAGACAATTGAGTCCAACGTGCTGCAGCCGATGCGAGAGATCTACACCAGCTCCGTAGTCGGAACTATCAACAGCAGGAATGTGGCAATGGTGGCAGGCGTTCCGGTTTACTGTCTCGGAGCTGAGAAGGTTTCCCAGGTGTCAAAGCTGCAAGGTAAGTCTTTGAAGTATTGCTATGGTGACGAGGTTGCTAAGTGGTCAGAAGAAGTATTTATGATGCTTAAATCTCGTCTTGATAAGCCTTACAGTAAGTTTGACGGCAGCTGCAACCCAGAAGGAAAGCTTCACTGGCTTAAGCTGTTTATTGATGATAAACGCTTTGACACTTATGTACAGAAGTACACGATATTCGACAATCCTGCGCTGGATCCTGAATTCGTGAGAAACATCTGCACTGAATATTCAGGCACTGTTTATTATGACAGGTTTATTCTGGGAAACTGGGTGAATGCTGAGGGCCTTGTATATCCTATGTTTGACGAGGCTAAGCACGTTACAACTCAGGAGTTTGACTTCAAGCCTGCTTATTATGTCAGCTGCGACTACGGTACCCAGAATCCAACAGTGTTCCTGCTCTGGCATAAGATACAGGACGGTCGCTGGCTCTGTGAGAAGGAATACTATTACAACGGCCGCAAAGAAATCAAGCAGAAAACCGACGAAGAATACTGTAATGATTTGTTTGAGTTCCTGGGTGACATTCGTATCAATGGCATGATCGTGGATCCTTCGGCGGCGAGCTTCATCGAAGCTCTGAAACGCAGAGGCGTGGCGGTGATACCTGCGAAGAATGCAGTTGTTGACGGAATACGCTTCACAGCTGGACTTATCAACACTGAGCGGATATTGTTCAGGCCTTGCTGCACAAATACCATTCAGGAGTTTAGCGTATATAGCTGGAATCCTGACACGGAAGAAGATACAGTCATAAAAGAAAACGACCATGCAATGGATGCAATGAGATATTTCTGTTATACACATCTTGCAGTAAGCAAGATACGAACACCGAAACTACGAGGATAAGGAAGTGGATTGATGCCGTTTTTACTAAAAGATGCTGCAGCGATAACACCAGAGCTGGTATGCAAGTATATCAAGCTGCACAGGGAGCTGCTGTGTGAAAGGTATAAGATGCTTGAGGACTACTATAACGGTGAGCATCCGATACTGAAAAGACTTCCTGAGCGTGAAGGGGATCCTTGCAACAATCTTGTCGCAAACTTCCCTGCTTATATAGCTGACATGGCATCTGGTTATCACATCGGTGAGCCAGTGTCGTATCAGTCTGAGTCCGAAGATCTGACAGACCTTCTGGAGCTTTACAAGAATGCACAGGTCGATGTGCAGGACACAGAGAATTCTAACGATCAGGCAATCTTCGGAGTGGCTTATGAGCTTGTATTTATGTCCTCAGATGAAGTTCCAGAGCCCAAGGTTGCAAATATACCACCTTCACAGGCTTTTGTGATATACCAGGACACTGTTGAATTTAAGTCACTTGGTGGAGTTTATTACACACAGACGCAGGATCCTGAAACACAGAAAGTCAACGGCTTCAAAGTTGAAGTAAGTACAGCCAATAAGTATATTCGTTTCCATGTCGATGATAATTACGGCGTTGATGGTAAGATTGAAGAGAATATCAATCCTTTCAAAGCTGTAACGCTCATCGAGATTTACAACAACAAGTACAAAAAGAGCGACTTCGAGAAGGTTCTCTCTCTGATAGACGGCTACAACAAAGGACAGTCAGTCCGTGTTGACGACAAGGAAAACTTTGTCAACAGTCTGATGATCCTTAAAGGACAGGTTCTCGGAGATACAGACGAAGAGAAGGACGAAACATACCGCAACATGAAAAAGAGAGGTGTGGCTGAGCTGACACCAGACGGCGACCTCTCATTTATGACAAGGCAGACCGACAGCCAGGGTGATGAGCTCCTGCGCAGCTCAATGGCTGAGGATATACACAAGTTCTCATATGTACCATGCTTCACTGACAAGGACTTCGGAGGTAATATCTCCGGTATTGCAATGCAGTTCAAGCTGTTCGGCCTGAACCAGCTCATGAAGAAGAAGGATAGATACACTGTTGAAGGCCTGAGGGAGCGTATGAAGCTGTTCAATACAATCCTGGAGGTACGAGGCAAGAAGCCTATCAACATCAACAATGTAAAGATCACGATCACTCACAGCTCACCGAAGAACCTGCTCGAATTGGCGCAGATAATAGGAGCGCTTGACGGCATCTGCAGCAAGGAAACACTGGCGGCTCAGCTGCCATTCGTTGAGGATCCTGAGGAAGAGGTTACAAAAGCGGCCGAGGAGCGCAGGCAGGAGCAGGACGAACGCTTTGTGATGTCTACTCCACCTGATATAAGAAATGCGGAATAAGCAGTACTGGATTGACCGAGCCAACAGGCGCATGGATAACTACACACTGGCTGCCTTTGATACGGCTCGGACTATTCAGCGGTCATATAATACCCTTGAAACGTATATTAAGACCGAAATGGCAAAGATACTGCGGCATATAGGTGATGAAGGCTCTCTTGCCTACGAGTACAGAATGAAGCGGCTGAACGCTTTGCTTATCAATACCGAGCAGAAGTTCAAGGAGCTTTACGGCATCAACTTAGGCGATACCACAGCATTTCTGAAAAGCATAATTCCGGAAGCCTACTATCACACAATCTTCGATATAGCACAAGGCACAGGAGTACAGCCTGAGTTCTCAGCTGTACCCACAAGGCTTATCAACAAGATTATCAACGAGGACTGGAGCGGCGAAAACTACTCCAAGCGGATATGGGACAATACAGAGGAGCTGGCCAAAGAAGTACGGCAGGTCCTTACCGAAGCAGCTGTGAACGGCGAGAGCATTTATAAGACTTCCAAGCGGCTCTCGGAGAAGTTCGACCAGTCTGCATATAATTCACGTCGGCTTATCCGCACTGAAACCACCTACGCCACCAATCAGGCCGAGCTGCTCTCTTATGAGGAGCTGGATATTGACAAGTATGAGTTTGTGGCTACTCTGGACACCAGAACATCAAGCATCTGTCAGAAAATGGACGGTAAAGTCTTTTATACGAAAGATGCACAGGCAGGCAAGAACCTGCCGGCTATGCATCCGAACTGCCGTTCTACTACTATTCCAAAATTCAAGGACGGCAATCCAACTTTCAGAACAGCCAGAGACAAGGACGGCAAGCGTATCACGGTTCCTGCTTCGATGAAGTACCCAGAGTGGTACAATAAGCATATAAAGCCTTATGAAAAGGCCAAGAAGCCGAGAACGCAGCCTGCTCCGAGCAAAAACAAGCCTGTTGAAGTTCCTGCGGTCACACCTGCAGAGGTACAGGTGAGCAAAGCCCAGAGCGGCGATTATATCGATACTCCAATACCGAAAAGGAGAAAGCAATGAGTAAATACACACTCCCACCGGAGCAGGTCGCTAAAATATTGCAGGTCCTTGAAAAAGGTGATCGCGTTGAGCTTATTCCGTGTAAAGACGGAATCAAGATAATACAGGAAAGCAGAAAGGAAATAAAATAATGGACGAAAAAGCATTACAGATTGTCAGAGGCTATATTGCAGCACATCTCGACAAGTCAGATCCTACAGCAAAGTTTGAGGTATACACAGTATGGAAGTGCAAGACTCTCCAGAACTGGAAGTATCTCCTGTCAAGCACTCTTCCCGACGGTATGTACTACGAGCTGACATACAACGGCGACAAGCACGAATGGTATCTCGATGCATACAAGAAGTTTGAGAACGTTGTTGTTCCTGAAAGTGTGGTGAAGTGAATGGAACTCAAAGACACAATAGATCTGATGCAGTCCGAGGACTACAAAGAGCGTTTTACAGCTGAGTATGATCAGCTTATTATCAGGTATAAGAAGCTGAAAAAAATGTATGACAACTGGAATAACCTGAGTTTTGTTCCTCGTTGTCCTAAGAGCATATACAAGCTTCAGCTTGAAGCTATGGAAAAATATCTGGCAATTCTGGAAGCAAGAGCGGCAATCGAGGAAATCCCTGTTTGGGATTGTACATCTGAATAATTAAATATACACTGTTATAAGCGTTTAACAGGAAGAGCCGAGCGTGGTTAGTTAATCTAACTACGCTCGTTTTTTTTATACTTGCGACCGAGCCGCAAGAAAAATATAGCTGCACAGCTCCCAGAGCGGAGCTGCATGGGACGGTAGTTTAAAGGAAAACAGAGCTATTATTCCGGACCCTGGCTCATACTCCGGTTCAATCCCGGGACGTTCCACCAACTCCCCGACATTCGTGTCGGGAACATATCAGCTTAGTACAGTGGTAGTATAACGGTCTCCAAAACCGAGGACGGGTGTTCGATTCACTCAGCTGGTGCCATATGCCGACGGGCTTAAAACGGAATTGTCCACTCTGGACGTTAAATGGAGGTATTTTTATGAAAAACTTTATGAGAATCCCTATGCAGTTTTTCGCTGAGCCTGGTGAAGGACAGCCAGCAGGGGCAACAGCTCCGGCAGACGGCGTTCAGGATCCGACAGGGACAGCGCCACAGGGAGACGGACAGCAGTCAAACAACACTCCTGCTCCTACCGGCAAGACGTTCTCTCAGGAAGACGTTGATAAGATAGTCGCTGAGAGGCTGGCAAGGCAGCAGAAGAAGTTTGATGAGAAGATGGAAGAAGCTGCAGAGCTTGCAAAGATGAATGCAGCTCAGAAGGCAGAACATGCAGCTAAGAAGCGTGAGGAAGAGCTTGTTGCTCGTGAGAAGTCAGTCGCCGAGAAGGAGCTGAGATTTACAGCGCTCGGTATTCTCGAAGAGAACAAACTTCCTGCATCATTAGTTGACTGTCTTAATCTGGGCTCAGCAGACGCTTGCAATGCATCAATCAAAGCATTAAAGAAGGCGTGGCCTGAGGCTGTAACAGCCGCAGTGAACAACGCACTTCGCAGCAATACACCGCCACCTTACAGCGGCGGCAATACACAGAAAGATACTTTCCTCCAGGGATTTGAGGAAGGTTAATTCAGAAAGCGAGGAATACTAAATGGCAGGTATTAACCTTACAACCAGATTTTCTGGCAAGGTAGACGAAGTTATAAACAACGGCGCACTTTCAACTCCTTCTATCAACAAGGATTATTCATTCGTAGGCGCTAAAACAGTAAAGGTATACAGCTTTGATGCTGTACCTCTTAACGACTACACACGCTCTGGAACAAGCCGTTATGGCACACCTAACGAGCTCGAGGACACAGTTCAGGAGCTCACAATGACACAGGATAAGAGCTTCACATTCACTATTGACAAGGGCAATGCGAGTGATACTGAGCCAGGCGTAAGAGAGGCAGGCAGACAGCTCCGCAGAGAGACTGATCTCGCAATCGTTCCTGCGCTCGATCTCTATCGTTTCACAAAGATAGCTCAGGGAGCAGGCCACAAGTTCTATGCTACAACAGCTCTCACAACTTCTACAGCTTACGCTGCATTTCTTTCAGCTAACGAGGCTATTGATGAGGCTGACGTTCCTTCTGCAGGCCGTATCTGCAACGCATCACCTAAGTTCCTTAACCTTATCAAGCAGGACAGCAACTTCATTAAGTCTGGCGACCTCTCACAGAGAACTCTGATGAATGGTCAGGTCGGCGAGATTGACGGCGTTGCTATTATCAAGGTTCCTTCAAACAGACTTCCTGCAGGACTTCTGTTCGAGATCACACATCCTCTTGCTTGTACAGCACCTGTCAAGATCAATGAGTACAAGCTTCACACTGATCCTCCCGGAATCAGCGGTATGCTTGCAGAGGGCCGTGTATATCACGATGCTTTCATTCTCAACAATAAGGCTCGTATGATCTCAGCTTACTACGGCGGCGGTGAGAACGCTCTCACACTTACAGCTGCAGCAGGCTCCAGCTCCACTACATCAAAGGTTACTATCAGCGGTAACACAACAGGCGGTACACTCGTATACAAGGGCGATTACGCTTCTGCAGCTACAGCAGGCGCAGCAGTTGACATCGGTGACGATGTAAGTGGCTTCACAGCATTCCCTTCAAATGGCGTTGTAACAACTGCTTCTGGCAAGTACATCGCTGTAGCAGTAAAGGACGGCTCCGGTAAGTGTGTAGCTTCTGGCGTTGTTGCTGCTGTTGTTGGTTCATAAGCTATGATCAATAGGCTGTTAATTCTGCTCGGGAATCCGCCTGAAAATGACAGGGAAACCGTTGAGACGTGTCTGAGCATGGCACAAGATGCCGTGCTCGACTACATCCAGCGTGACGAACTTCCAAAAGCTGCAGAGAGCGTTGTTATTAAGCTTGCAGTAATTTATTACAACAGGCTGGGTAATGAGGGCGAAAGCAGCCGCACAGAGGGTGGAATATCCCAGAGCTTTATAACCGATATCCCAAAAGACATACAGCGTCAGCTCTGGCGCTGGCCCCCGAAGGTAGGTGTAATTCACAGTGAGACCGTCGAGGAATAAGCAACGAGCCGTCTATGTGTTCAAAATGGTCAATGTCAAGTCCGACTATGTCGGTACTGAGACACAAATTGACCTTGTAGGCAGGTTTGACTGCACAGTACGAAAATTCACAAAATCAAAGAATTCTGATGATAACAAGAGCAAAAACGAGGTAATATGTGAGCTTGAAGTGCCTAACGGCTATCACTTCAAGGTGGGCTTCATGGCTTCCTTTGACAGTGATACAAAGCCGGATATGCTGATTAAGTCCATATCACCTTATACAAGCCATAGTGTCTGCGAGCTGGTTTCATGGACATGAGAATAAACTTCCGTGTGGAAGGACTCTCGGACTTAACGAAGAAGCTTGCAGCGCTGAAGAACATTGAAAAGGATCCTCGGATTGATAAGGCTCTTGGCCGTGGAGCTGCAAGAGTACAGGCAGCTGTCAAAATGTTAACTCCTGTCGATACCGGCAACCTGCGGAACAAGATAGTACTCAATCATGAGAAGATGATGGAGTACGCAGTTACAACGAATGTGGAGTATGCGGTATATGTAGAATACGGCACCGGCAGGCTCGGTGATCCTACTGTACCACATACCTCGAAAGAGAGCTGGACTTATTACTCGGAGAAGCTCCAGAAATTCATCACAACGCATGGCCAGAAGCCAGCGCACATGTTTACTAAGGGCTTTGCGCAGGCTCATAAAACGGCTTTTGAGATCGTCAGAAAAGAAGTTATGGAGGTTATAAGAAGTGCTTGATGTTACTAAGAAGATAGCAAACCTCCTTGAAGAAATAGCTCATGTAGAGCTTGCAAACTCTGAGGCTCCGCTTGTAATGCCGTCTATTTATATTACCCAGGTATCGAATACGACGGACGTAAGAATGGAAAACAAGGACTTTCTGACCGGCTTCATCTATCAGCTCGACATCTATGCAGAGACACCAGGACGCTGCGCAGAGATAGCGCAGGCAGTTGATGATGTAATGCAGTCGGAAGGCTGGCAGCGGCAGAATGGTTTCCCTATGGGGCGACAGAGATATATGTTGACCTACACTGCATCGGTCAGCGAAAACTACGATATTTACGAAAAGGAGTGATATAATGGGAGAGTTCAATTCTAAAGGCACTATCCTCAGTGTGGGACCTGATCCGACATCACCTTCCACTGATGTGACCTATAAGAAGCTCTATGGACTTTTCAACGTTCCTGAGATGGGCGGCACACCTGAGCGCATCGATGTAACTAATCTTGAGGACAGCCACAAGAGAAGCATCCTCGGTATTGGTGATGTTGGTGACCTCGCCTTTGAGTTCTACGCTACAAAGGACGAAGAGGATACCGCAGCCCAGGTTCGCGACACCTGGAATATCCTTCAGGCATACGAGACAGCCGGCACAGTGCTGAACTGGAAACTTGTATATCCTGACGGCAACGGCTACACCTGGAAGGGCACCTGCTCCGTCAGGAGACAGGCTGCAGGTGTGAATACTGCAATACGTTTCACGCTCTCAACGGGACTGGATACAGATCTCGTTCCTATTCCCCAGACTTAAAAGGAGGACCGCATGAAGCCTTTTGAAGTATTAGTGGTTGGCGGTAGTGAATATAATCTCAAAATCACTACCGCTAATGCGGTCGAGCTTGAAGAACAGATTGGCACTGACCTGCTGAGTGGTCTTGAAAAGCTTGGCGAAATAAGAACGCTTGCAAAGTATTACTTTGCGGCTGCTGTTATCAATGACAGCATTAGCAGTATCGACGATGTTTACCAGCTGTTTGACGATTATATCGTCGGTGGTGGCACGTATGAAGCGCTGCAGCGCCTTATGGTCGAGGTCCTCGTTACCTCAGGTATAATGACTAAGCAGGTGTATGATGCGTCAAAAAAAGCTCGGGAGAAGCAGTTGGAAGCGTTCAAGAAATTGTTGAACTGAGATATAAAGATGCTCTTGAAAGTGGTTTACTTCCTTCTGAATTTTGGAGTATGTCACTGCAAGAGGTAAAAGACACGGTTAACTCACGATTTAAACAGAGACAAAACGAGAACTATGCTCTGTCATCACTGATCAGAGTTGCCGTGCTTTCTTGCTTCTCCGAAGATGTACGGTTCCCTGATCCGCCTTATACAGAAGATAAGGAAGGGGACTGGCGTAATTCAAAGAAATATATGGACGCACTTTCAAAAATACATAAAGGAGGTGCAAAGAATTGATAACAACAGATGAGATGCGGATCCTGCTCAGTATCAACGGTGCTGCATCGTACACGACCACGATCAACGAGATTACAAACGTAACAAACAAGTATGAGAAATCAGTCGGAAATCTCATGTCTACGCTTGCAAAGATGGTGTCGGTCGGAGCAATAGTAAAGCTTGGAAAAGATTGCATTGAGACAGCGAGCAACCTACAGGAGGTAGCTAACGTCGTAGATGTTACCTTTGGCAAGACGGCCGGAGTTGTGAATGACTGGGCAAAACAGAGTGCTGCAAGCTTCGGACTCTCTCAGACAGCTGCGAAGCGCTATATAGGTACCTACGGCACAATGGCGAAGCAGTTTGAGTTCACAGAGAAACAAGCTGCACAAATGGGTGTAGAGCTCACCAAGCTCTCCGGAGACGTGGCAAGCTTCTACAATCTTGAAAATAAGGTAGCAGCCAGTAAGCTTAAAGCTATCTTTACCGGTGAAACTGAAAGCTTGAAAGAGCTGGGCGTTGTAATGACACAGACGCAGCTCGATGCTTATGCAATGGCCAATGGCTGGAACAAGACAACCAAGGATATGACCGAACAGGAAAAGGTCCTGCTCCGTTATCAGTACACTATGGAAAAGCTCAGTCATGTACAGGGCGACTTCATGAGGACTTCTGACGGATATGCCAATTCAGTGAGACGGCTCAAGCTGGACATTGAGAACCTCAAGGTCGAAATCGGCAATGAGCTCATCCCAGTGGCGGCTCAGGGAATCGGAGCTATAGCTGATGTGCTTAAGGTCGTAGGACCTGGTATAGTATCAGTAGCACAGTATATAAGGCTATATGCTCAGGCATGGTCGCAGGCTTCGTCTACAATCAAATCTGTGGTGGTTATTTCGGCTGCTGCTATCGGCGTATTTGTTATATGGCCTAAGGTCGTAGCGATTGCTACAGCAGCACAAAAACTGCTTACGATGCAGATAGTTTCCACTGGTATGGCTATACGCTATACTCTTGGTGTTCTCGGTATATTCCTTGGCCTGCTGGCTCTTTTCAACGTAGCAAAGAAAGCTTCAGATTTGAAAGCGGCGGAGGACATTGCAAACATCGGCAACTCTGCAGCGGCCAGCTCCGGAGCCGTTGAGGATTTAGCAGATAGTATGAGTGACTTAGGAGAAAGCACAAAAGGCCTTAAGACCTTCTTAGCTTCTTTCGATGAGGTTAACAAGGTGGGCGGCGGCGGCAGCCTTATGTCTAACCTGGTTACTACACAGGATCTTGCAAATATCTTAGGAGCTGCGACAGGCATTGAAGATTTACAGAATTCTATTAATTCATTGACGATTCCTGACATTGGAGAAGGAACGATATTCGATGCAGACTGGTGGAAAGAAAAAGGCAAGATGCTTTTAGGCTTTGTCGAAACATGGTTTGATCCAAAAGAGTTTACACAAAACTGGAAAAACGGTATTCAAGACATTGACAATTTCATTCAGGAAATGATGCCAAAGTGGCACAGCTTCTTTACAAACCTTGGAGCTGATATATACGATGCACTTCATCCTGACGCAGAAAAAGACACTCGAGAAACATTTACATATACAAACAGTCAAGGCAATAAAGTTGAAGCATTGAAGTATAATGACGACGGCAGTCTTTCCCAGGCTTACCTAAATCAAGATAGAAGAGCAGCTTCATCTACAGTCACAAATCAGACTGTAACCACTGTTACACAGAACAGTCCTATCGATGTGACGCTTCTTCTGGACGGCCGCAAGATAGCTTCAGTGGTTACTGATCTGCAGAACGCCAAGGCACGTTCAAGCGGCAATCAAGGTTTAGTGGGAGGGTAAGAGATGTTGAAAATCGGTAATGTAGAACTTCCCACACCAAAAGACGTGGACTACTCCTATAATAAGCTCTGGTCTGAGAATTCAGGCCGACTGGACAGCGGTTACTTTGTCGGTGAGCTCATCGGCATAAAGAGAAAGTACGTTGTGACTTTTCCACCGCTGACAACAAATCAGCTGGCACTGGTCAGAAATACCTGCGCTCAGCAGTTCGCAACTGTAACAATAACTGATGTTGATGGCGGTGACGCTGTCCTTGAATGCTATTTCGGTGATGTCACAGTAAGGGCGTATTCCTGGAATAACGGCTACAAATATGCAGTAGACTGCAAAGTATCAATGATAGAGAGGTGATTAGATGCTTCCTTGCAACACAAATGTCAATGCAATGCCACGAAAAGTGAGATGTGCGCTTGATATAGGGAATAACACTATCACCGACGTTAAAAAGTTGACCTATGCCACAGATTGGTCGGGACAAATAACCGTCGGTCAGGTGGTATCGGCATATATATCTGCTACCATTCCGACACCAAGTTTTTCTCTCGCTGGTGCTAACGTCTCACACAGCATGGGAATCGGTGATCCTGTTGAGTGGGTGCAGATAGGCACATATCGTATCGATGAAGAGTCGATACGAACACGGCAAGGATATACAACGTTCAGCGCATATGATAAGCTGCGGTATGCAATCAATACTTATCAGTCCACAGGAGATAAAACGCTGCAGGCTATCTGTAATGAAGTATGCGCGGCACTCGGTATAACGTCTACCACACTGCCGGTAAGCATAACGATTGACAGCTCCATGCTTGACGGATATACCTTGCGTGATGTTCTCGGCTTCATAGCTGGGTATTGCGGAAGAAACGCTTATCTCTCACCTTATGGAGCGCTGCAGCTGCGCTGGTTCAGCTCCGTAGGCTACACGGCCGACGGCACCAGGGCGAACATTCCGTACATCGGTGAGAACAACTGCACCGTAAGCAGGCTGATTTGTCAGACTCAGGACGGTGTGATCACATCGGGCAGCGGCGAAGGAATATACTTCACCTGTCCTTTCATGACTCAGGCAAGGCTCAACGCTATGCTGAGCGGCTTGTCACTTACTTATCGCAAGGCTGACGTAGATATACCTTATGGTAACTTCTGTTTGCAGTCAGGCGATATAATCACTGTCAGCACGACAGGTTCAGATCTTTCAGTGCCAATAATGAGCAATTCATGGTCTTATGATGGTGGCTTATCGTCTGCCGTGACATCGTATGGCGTGAGTGATTATACAGGCACAGCAAACAACGCAGAACACTCTGTATCGGCTCAGAGAGTTCAGAATATCCTTCGGGAGAAAGAGGCGGCTAACCGAGCACATTCAGAGCTTGAAACAGCAACACAGATTATCACGGGAGCTGTTGGAGGCTATATCAAAATCAACTTCGGCAACGACGGCAAAACTGCTGAGCTACTTGTTATGGATCAGCCCGATATCAATCAGGCACTTAATGTATGGGTGTTTAATCAGAACGGCTTAGGACACATGGAAAGAGAAAGCACATCAGATCCTTTTGGAACAATGAATGTTGCTCTCACAAGAACAGGCACAGTCGCAGCTGATAGAATTGCAGGCACTATGATAAGCGGTGTTGGTATTGAAAATGTTGCACCGGGAACAGTGTCTCGCCCGAAAATTGTGCTTGCAGAAGGTGTTATCTACTTCCAGAGAGTGGCTGCTGATCCTGACGGCTCTGTTTATCAGATAGGTGCTATTAAGTATGTTCCTCGTTCCGCATTTGATGAAATCGATGCACTGTCTATTCATGTTCAGCAGGGCAAAACTGTCACAATTGGATATGAAAATAGCGGAGACGGTCACGATGAATTTGTATATTATTCCGATTTATCAGCGCCGAATGTCCCTTCTGATGCGGCGAAGTTCAATTTCTGGGGAGATTTAAGAATATACAGTGATTTCCATTGGATATCCTTAACTGACCTTGATAAACGTATTGAACAACAGCGGCTTGCTTTGGCAGATGTTGTTGATAACAGCCCTAAAAATAAATATCATTATGACGGTTTTGTCAATGGTACATCTGGAAGCAGCTTAACATGGACTATAAACAGTGATGATTCAATCACTGTCAACGGTACATATTCAGGCAATTCATATATATATCTTACAATTAACGGCTCTGCTGCAAATGTTGACAGCTTTTGTGACGGCAATCATATTTTAAGCGGCTGTCCCGAAGGCGGCTCAGATACAACGTTTAAGATGTACGCAGCCAAAGGATATTACACAAGAACCGACTATGGAAGCGGTGTAGTTCTTGACGAAACAAACGAAAGAGGAATTTTGTGTGTAATATATATAAAAGCTGGATATACCTGTAATGACCTTACATTCCGTCCAATGATATGTACTAAAGCTGCATTTGCTGTTAGCACAAGACCTGTTCCGTGGTGTCCAACAAACAGGGATTTGTATAATATGATACAAAACTTATAATTATTGCCGCAAACTAACGTCTTTTGCGGTGGAGGAATTATAATGATTATTTTCAAAGGAAAAGAAGCTGTATTCGGTATACAGCTAACCATAGATAAAGTATGGCGGTATGCCTTACAAGACGGCGAGACTTGCACTGTAAAAATCGTTGATAATGACAAAAATGCCCTTACCAAAGTATATACAAGTGCAGACGTTGACAGCATCGATAAGATGATAACTGTCAGCCTGTCCGAGGCTGAAACAGCTGCAATGGCGCTCGGCAGAGGTACGCTTACAGCTTACTTCAATGACCTTGTTTCTATTCCGCCTACAGAATTTTACGTAAAGGAGGCTTAATATGTCTCATTATGACGAAACAAAAAACCGCTTCAATCCCTGTAATCGTTTTATAGGCGATATTGAGAACGGTTTGAGATATCCTTTCGCGTGTTATACGAAAGAGGAATCAGATGAAAGATATGCACTTAAATCTGAGGTTGATCCAGCGGAGCTTGAAGCTGAGATTGAGGCTTTACGTGCAGAGTTTACAACCAGGCTGACAGCACTTGAAACAGCAGTAAGCCAGAAAGCAGATGAATCTGAGTGCGTTGATATCAGAGCAAGACTTGATGCTCTGGAAGGTGATGCAATCCGTATCAATAGCTTTACTGCAAGCAGTACAAGCTATGAAAAGGGCGCTTCTGCGACTGTAACGTTGAATTGGAGTGTTAATAAAACACCTACAACTCAGACTATCAATAATGTTGCTGTAACAGGCAATACACAGAGTTATACAGGAGTAACAGATAGCACAACTTATACGCTGGCTGTATCTGACGGCGATACAAACGACGTACAGAGTGCTTCTGTTGTATTTGCAAACCGTATCTATTACGGAAAAGCTGTTAATCTTTCCAGTGTCAACACGCTTAATAGTGTTGTATCTGATGAAATCGCACGTCGTTTTACAGTTACCGCAGGCGAGGGAGAGTATATTATATATGCAATCCCTGCAAGGCTCGGAAACGCTGTTTTCTATGTGGATAACTGGGAGGGCGGCTTTGATGCTCCTGTTGAGCAGACAATCACAAATGCAAGTGGATATTCTGAGACTTACAAGGTTTATAAGTCCACAAATGCAAATCTCGGCACAACGACTGTCGATGTAAGGGAGGCATAATATGTCAGTTTATGTTATAGATACAATAAAGCCTAAAAACGGCGGTTCATTCCCTGTTGTAGAGGCTGTTGATGTAAAAGTATCAGACAGCCAAAGACTTGATGCTGCACTTGCCGCAAAGGCAAATACATCTGATCTTGCAACGCTTTCAACAGCTATCACAAATAAGGCTGATAAGTCAGATATAATTGATATACGTTCTACACTTGCCGCAAAGGCATATCAGAGCAGCCTTGATGCAACAAATGCAGTTGTTGCAACTAAAGCAGCTCAGAGTTCACTTGATGCACTTTCAGTGATCGTTGACCGTAAGGCAGATAAAAGAGACTATGATAATATTTATGCTGCAATAGATCAGAAAGCAAGCAAGACAGAGCTTAGCACAGCAACAACTAATCTTGAACACAGCATGGAGCAAGCTGACAATGATTTACAGGCTCAGATAGATCAGATAGAAATATCTGCCTCTGCGGAAAGTGTTGTAGCTCCCGAAGTTGCAGCGGCGAGAGTTGATAGCGAAGGAAATAGCTATCCAACACTAAAAGAACGCCTCGATACAACCGAAATCGGGCTTAATTCTAAGCTTGATAATATCGGAAGCGCAACAACTTCGGGCTTTAATCTGCTTAATACTAAGACTATCAAGAGAAACCGCATATTATCAGCTGACGGCACAGAAAATGAGCTGACAGGTGCGTATGTATCAGACTATATTGCAGTACAGCCGCAGTCAGGCTATAAGGTTGACAGGGCTATCGGCTCAGAGCAATACCCTACACTTGTATATTATGACGAAAACAAGGAAGTTCTCGGTGCAAGTGACGGCAGCTCAACAACATTCACAACTCCGAGCGGCTGCTATTATGTAAGGGAGAATGGTTCACTTTCGTATTTGTCGCAAAGCATGGTATCACCTTCTTATGTTTCGGAACGCTTTGATTACAAAACCGTGCTTAATGGTGTGAACAGCATAAGATGTCAGTTGTGGGCTGTAACAGATATATTCTATTATGACAGCGCACTTCATGCAAGTTCTGCGATTTATCTGTCAATGCCTGATAGTATGACAATGCTCTCTTATGGCAACTCAGTAAATGTAAGCGGTTCGGGAACTTATCTTTTCTGGAATAAGGAAACAAATACCTTTACAGCCTCAAATAACAATTTAGCAAGTGACAGCGTTTATTTTGTTGCACTTCTGAAATATAAGACCTTTGAGCCTGAGTTCAAGTTTGTTTCACTAACTTGTGCATACCCTGCGTTTAAATTCGATTTTATAGCAAATAAGCTGTATATCAAGTTTAATTATGACGGATTTATCATGTATAACGGACAGACAATCACAATTCCGCAGAACTACACACAGGAGCTTAGTGTTGGCACTCATTCTATTATTGTATATAACATTGCAACAAATCAGTTTGAAAGTGTTTCATACAATACAGTACAATATGATAAGAGCAAATATATTCCGATATGTGTAAGGAACTATGCAGATGTTGTCGGAAACTGCGACTATGAAACTGTTATCAGTGCCAAATCATACAAGAAGTGCGTATGTTATGGCGATTCTCTCACATGGTATGACGGTCACGAGTTCACATGGGGACCTCATCAGGGCGAAATGTGCGTAGGCTTTGAATCGTACCTCAGAGCATATCTGCGTATGGCTGTGACTAATGTCGGAGTAAGTGGTGAAACCACACCTCAGATATGTGCAAGGCTTGCAACTGATACAGCTCCCGAAACTGCTGATTATATTACTATAATGGGCGGTGACAATGATGACAGACTGCAAGTCACACCTGGAACTGTTCTCCCTGCAGGAAGCCAGTTCGACAGAACAACAGTTGCAGGCGCCTTACAGTATGCAATAGAAGCTGTTTTGAGTGTAAACCCCGATGCAAGAATTATTCTCATGACCGAGCCTATGGGCTGGACATACAGAGACAATGCAATGGAGCGTGTTGATGATGTATATCCCGAAACTTATAGAAAGGTTGCTAAACAGTATGGCTTACCATTGATTGATAACTGGTATGAATCAGGTATCAATGAGTACAATCGTGATAAATATATGATTGATCCAACAGTGGCAGCAGGAAATACACTTTACATTTATCATCCGAGTAATGAGGCATGGGAAAGAATTAGCAAGCAGCTCTGTGAAGAACTGAAAAAATACTGATATTTAAGGGGGATATGTACCAATGAACAATGAAATCATCGTAGCAATATTATCCCTTATCGGCACTATTGTCGGAGCATTCGGCGGTATTATCGTAAGCTCAAAGCTTACGATATACCGTATCGAGCAGCTTGAAAAGAAAGTTGACAAGCATAACACATTTGCAGAGCGTATGCCTGTAATTGAGGAAAAGATCAAAGACCATGACCGAAGAATTGAGGTGCTGGAACATGAAATTCAAGGATAGGCTTGCAAAGCTAATTGACGTGAAAACGCTTGTCACTATATCAATGACAGGATTGTTTATAGCCATGTGCTTTGAATGTGATGTTGAACCTGAAAAGGTATTTGACAAAGTATGTGATATACTTATGATGATACTGTGTTTCTACTTTGGAACACAGCACGAAAAAAACAGGAAGGAGTGATATTATGAGTAAGGGTATTGATGTTGCAAGATATCAGGGCAATATTGACTGGAAGGCAGTCAAAAATTCAGGAATCGAGTTCGCTATTATAAAAGCAGGCGGCTCGGACGAAGGCTTCTATGAAGATTCAACATATCAGAGGAACTATACAGAAGCAAAAGCGGCAGGCATACCAATAGGAGCATACTATTTTGTCGGTTCAAGATGCGTTTCAAAAGAAGACGGTATAGCAGATGCAAAACGTTTCCTTAAAATGCTCGAAGGTAAAACATTCGAGTATCCTGTGTACATTGATCTTGAAAGCACAAATCCGAGTGACAAGGCAGGTGCAACAGCTGCTTGTATAGGATTCTGTGAAACTATGGAGCAGGCAGGCTTTTACTGCGGCATATACGCTTCTGATTGGTCGGGATTTCATGACAGGCTTGATGTATCGCAGCTTACACGGTTTGATTTATGGGTTGCATCATACGACTATAAGCCTAAGTACGTTACAGAGTACGGTATGTGGCAATATTCAAGCACAGGCAGAGTTAACGGCATAAACGCCGATGTTGATCTTGATGAAGCATACAAGGACTACCCTGCCATTATTAAAGCCGCTGGACTTAACGGTTTTACAAAGCCTGTAGCTACACCAGCTCCAGAACCTGAACCAGAAACCGAACATAACGGATTGACAGGAACATTAAAACTCTCTGACGGTACTATTTATAACGTTACTTTAACAAAAGAATAATCTAACTATTACGACTTACTAAGATATTATGAACAGATTCACCAATATATCTAACACGGAGTTATCTCAGCTCATTGACGAATGGATCCGAGGGGAAAGAGACAGAGCTATCATGAAGCGAAGACTGATTGACGGTATCTGTTTTGAACCGCTCGCCGAAGAGTTTGAGCTCTCGGTAACTCACACATGGAAAATAGTTGAAAAAAATCTTAAAATATTGAATACAAAGGTATAAGAAAAAGACCGATTTACTTTATGGTAAGTCGGTCTTATTTTTTTTATACTTAAGATGGTGAATCAATATGTATATATTTTTCAACAACAATCCGAAAGGGCTGAAAATAGGAGATTGCGTTGTCCGTGCGATCTCCGCAGCCATGAACCAGACCTGGGAGCGCACTTACATTGACCTTTGCATCGAGGGCTTCACCTTCCGAGATATGCCAAATGCCAACAACGTGTGGGATTCCTATCTCAGATCTAAAGGCTATAAGCGTTATATTATACCGAATACCTGTCCTGACTGCTACACAATAGAGGACTTTGCCGAAGATCATCCGCATGGTACGTATATAGTGGCAACAGGAAGTCATGTCGTTTGCATTAAGGACGGCGGTCAGATATTGGACAACTGGGACAGCTCTCAGGAGGTCCCTACATACTACTACACAAAGGAGCAGGACTATGGCGAATTATAATCCTTATTTTCCAGCCGGATACAATCCATATCAACCAGCTATGCAGCAGTTTCAGACTATGCAACAGCCGCAGCAGCAGAACAGCGGCGGCCTACTCTGGGTGCAGGGCATCGAAGGAGCCAAGAGCCACTTTGTGGATCCGGGGCGCTCCGCACTGCTTATGGATTCCGAAAGCAATAGCTTCTTTATAAAGTCGGCTGACACTTCCGGTATGCCTTTACCTCTCAGGATATTCGACTATCAGGAAAGAACAGCTCAGCAAGCACCACAGCAGCCGACAGCAGCCGTTCATGATACAAGCAGTTATGTTACAAGGGAAGAATTTGAAAGCCGTTTAGCGGCAATTACAGCTGTTACAGAAAGGACTGAAAGCAATGTCGAGTGATCTTTTCGAAAGCTTTGGTAAGGACAATAATGTCTCTGCCAATCAGGATCCTAAGGCGGCAGCCATGAGCCGTATGAAAGAAATGGGTATATCCGTTCCTGAGGGCATGGAAAATAATCCGCAGGCGTTGCTGCAGCACGTTCTAAGCAGCGGCAAGGTACCTCAGAACAGGCTCGGAATGGCTCAGCAGATGATGCAGCGGTTGTTCAGAAGATAAAAAAAGAACAGAGGCGGCAACCTCTGTTCTCCTTGGTTTTATTTTTTGCAGAAAATAAAACCGCCTGCTCTTAATGTGTTTAATTATTATAGCGTGTTTATTATAACACATATTGTTGTAATTGTCAATAACAGAAAAACGCCTGACCTAAGTCAGACGAATTTCTTTCATGCATACTCCAAACGCATTACATAGATATTATAGCATATTTGCGGCTAAATGTCAAGAATGTTCCCGACAATTATGTCGGTGACATAAATTTACCGTTCGCACGATTTAAGGATGCGAACGCTTACCGGGATAACTCCCCGGAGAAAGGAGGCCTTTATGGCACTCACAGATAATAACAACGGAATGGTTATGCCTGTATCGCCTATGTATGGCGGCGGTTACGGTGGCGGCATGGGCGGCATCGGTTTCGGCGGAGACTGGGCATGGATCCTTCTTCTGCTTGTTCTCGGCGGTGGCTGGGGCGGTTTCGGCGGCTTCGGCATGGGTGGAGCAGGCGCAATGATGGGCGCTGGTATGATGGGCATGGATTTCCTCTATCCCTGGCTTAACAATTCCGAGCACATCAGCGACGGATTCAGAGACCAGCAGCTCAGCTCACAGGTATCTAACATCTCAAACGCAGTAACAAGCGGCTTCGGTGACGTCCAGAACGCTCTCTGTGCAGGCTTCGGAAACGTACAGAACAGCCTTTGCGGCGGTTTTGCAGGAGTAAACGCATCAATCAATGGTGCTCAAAACGCTATTGCTCAGCAGCTGTACACAAATCAGATCTCCGACCTTGAGCGCAGCTTTGCAGCTCAGACAGCAAACACACAGGGCATGACAGCTCTTCAGGCTCAGCTCGCTAACTGCTGCTGCGAGAACAGAGCAGCTACAGCGGACCTTAAGTACACTGTTGCAACCGAGAACTGCCAGGATCGCTACGAGGCAGCCCAGAATACACAGGGCATCATCTCAGCTATCACTGCAGGCATTCAGTCCATCAAGGACGATCTTTGCGCTGACCGTCTCGAAGCTGAGAGACGTGAGAACGCTAATCTGCGCACTCAGCTCTCAATGGCTCAGCTGGCAGCTTCACAGAACGCTCAGACTGCAACAATTCAGGCAGGCCAGAGAGCGCTTGCAAACGAAGTTGAGCAGTATGTGGCTCC
>Ga0247611_10003406_pt1 | contig 23622 bp, 26 predicted proteins | sample 177DNAGHGhighgp2_FD_192422 | JGI IMG/M metagenome (GOLD analysis project Ga0247611, IMG submission 192422) | Sheep rumen microbial communities from Palmerston North, Manawatu-Wanganui, New Zealand - 1770 DNA GHGhigh gp2 | ecosystem: Host-associated > Mammals > Digestive system > Stomach > Rumen... | reverse complement strand
CTTGATCATTTTGACTTCCCTTGTTCAGGTTCTTCTGAATCTTGGCGCTTTCGGAATTCTTCTTCTAACAACAGGCGTCAACATCATCGACACTTTGATGGCAATCCTTAACCTCAAAACGAACACAATCATCCCAGCGTTCATTATTACTTATTCAATCGCTGAAACCATCCTAAGCTTCTTCATCATCGAAGGTGTTTTGAACAAGTTCTCAATAGAGGCTTTCAGTTTCCCTGTCGAAAGGTTCATCAGCCCAAGCTTAGGAATCCTTTTCGGCGGCCTCACTTTGGCGTTCGCTTTCATCGAGATCCATATGTGCTATGTCTTCATGGTCTTCGGAATTTATTTCTCGTTTGTTGGGGCCAGCGTTCTCTTTGAGAAGAAGCCGATTTGGATCTATGTTCTCGGCGGAGTTTTGCTCCTCGCCTCCCTTTTCCTCTTCGCTTTGCTAAACTCCCATTTCCCTACACAAAGCGGAATCTCACTCGCCTCTATCTTCTTTATATCGATTTCTTTAACTAGTTTTGTTTCAATATTTGTAAACAAAAAGGGTACAATGAACTCATGAAATTCTTACGCGAATTTGGCTTAGGCCTAGTTTACATACTCTTACTGCCGATTCTTCTAGCCGGTTTGCTTTTGGTTGGAATCGTGATGATCTTCGTTTGGATCGTCATGTTCTTCAAAGGCTGCATCCGTTTCTTCAAAGGCGATTCTTTCTTTGCTCCGCTTCCTGAAGATGAGCAAGTCGAGAAAATCAAAGCCGAAGAACTCCGCAGAAAAACCGAGCCAGAGAACCCTGCCCCTGCTCAACCTCAGCAACCAGCTGGCCCATCGCAGGTCTACATCCAGCAGAACTACTATCAGCCAGGCTCGCAAGTCCCGCCAAACGGGCAAATGCCACAAAATCCACAGCAAAACCTGCCTCCTTTCCAAGGCTATCCTCAAGGATGTCCGCAACAACCTTATGGCAATGGAATCCCACAACAGCCATATAACAATGGCATTCCGCAACAGCAGCCATATGGCAGCATCCCTCAGCAACAACCGCCTTACCCATATCCAAACGCCGAACAGATCCCTTACACCGAGCCAGCTCAAGAGACTGACCCAAGCAAGATGATTGAAATCACTCCTACGGAAGGAGATGACGAAGAATGAGAACCTTAGTTGAATTTGCCCTCAGCGAAAACGATAAGAGATTGCTTTTCATCCTTCTCATCGTTTTCCTTATCATCTTCCTCATCCTTGGTCTTATCGGCGTCCTTATGAGAACCATCTCCAAGAGCTTCTCTAGAAGGATCGATTATGAAATCCATGAGGCTGTGACGAGTAGAGTCATCACCACGCCAGAGCAGTTAAAGAAATATGGCACCGCGAAAAACAACAGACTCTTCTTCAAGCAAGCCATCCCTCCTTTCATCATCTTGGCCGTTTCTCTCCTTATGTATCTTGTCTATTCATTCGCCAGCGGAATCTGGGGAGAGGATTATTTCGGCCACTTCTCAAGCCTTCTCTACACTTGGGATTGGGCCAATCCAGAGAACTATGCCGAGTTCTGGGGGCTCAACTTACTCCGTAGATGGCCACCGCTTCTTAACGAGCCACACTTCGTTGCCGAATACTGGGGAGCCTACATCCTCGTTCCTCTTTGGGTCACTGCCATCGTCTATTACCTCATCGTCATCCAGGCTTATGTTTCCCGCGCCATCATGCTCGAGAGAAGAAGCCACACCGTCTTTGAGAAGAGCTTAGAGGACTTCAACTACTTCAATGATAAAAAGGACGCCCCAGTTCAGGACGCCCAATCAAGTACTGATAAGAAATAATCAGAAGACGAATAAGTCAACGATCTCGTAGATAATAAGCAACGCCAAAACAACATCCAAGATGATCATCAAACCGAAGATGCGATTCTTGGATTTTTGTTTTTTCTCCTCTGGTGTGAGAGGTGCTTTGACGTTCATATCCATCTTTAATACTTTAACGCATTCGAGGTGCGTGGGTAAGGTTCAGTGTCACGGATGTTGGCCATGCCGGTGATGTACATAAGGAGTCGGTCGAAGCCGATTCCGAAACCGCTGTGGACGCAGCCGCCATATTTTCTAAGGTTGAGATACCATTCAAGACCATTGGTGTTGCCAATCTTGTCCATCTTGGCTTTGAGAACGTCATAACGTTCCTCACGCTGGGAACCACCGACGATCTCGCCTTCTCCTGGAACGAGAAGATCAACCGCAGCAACGGTCTTTCCATCGTCGTTTTCTTTCATATAGAAGGCTTTGATCTCTTTTGGATAGTTGTATAAGAAGACAGGTCCACCGACGATTTCTTCGGTGAGATATCTTTCATGCTCACTCTGAAGGTCCATGCCCCACTCAATCTTGTTGTTGGCGAACTTATGTCCTTCGGCAACGGCTTTCTGGAGGAGAGCGATACCTTCGGTATATTCCATCTTACGGAAGTCGGCTTGGAGGACTTTGTGAAGTTTGTCGAGAACGCCTTTGTCGATCCATTTGTTGAAGAAATCCATCTCATCTGGGCAGTGCTCAAGGACATACTTGATGCAGAACTTGATGCAGGATTCGATGCATTCCATATCGTCATCAAGATCAGCGAAAGCAAGCTCTGGCTCAATCATCCAGAATTCGCTGGCATGACGGGTGGTGTTTGATTTCTCGGCGCGGAAGGTTGGACCAAAGGTGTAAACATCTTTGAAAGCAAGGGCGAACGCTTCAACGTGGAGCTGTCCGGAGACGGTCAAGGAAGCGCGACGACCATAGAAGTCATTGATTGGGTCTTTGGCGTCAGTGGTGACGGTGAAGACGGAACCTGCTCCTTCGGCATCGTTGCCAGTGATCTCTGGAGTGTGGACGTAAACGAAACCTCTCTCCTGGAAGAAGGTATGGACGGCCATGGCAAGAACGCTTCTGACCCTGAACACAGCGTCGAAGGTGTTGGTCCTTGGACGGAGATAAGCTTCTTCGCGGAGGAACTCAAAGGAGGTCTTCTTCTTTTGAAGTGGGTAATCTGGGGCAACATCGCCTAAGAGTTCGGCGGAAGTGGCCTGAATCTCAAATGGCTGAGGGAGATTTGGAGTGGCAACTGGTTTGCCTTCGAATCTCACGGCAGCGCCGAATGGGTACTTAGAGACTTCAGCAAAGAAAGGGCTATTAGCAGAATAGACGACCTGAATGTTTTTGAAACAAGTTCCATCGTGAAGGTGAATGAAACCGACATTGCCGCTGTTGCGATTAGTCCTGATCCATCCTTGGACGGTGACTGTTTCGAGTTTGGCCAATTCATCGATTGGCATAGCGTACAACTGTTTTACGCTGATGGCTTTTTTCTGCATATTTAGCTCCTCTATCGCTTTCTAGTATTCAATTAATTAAATTAATTGCAACAAATTTGTTCAAAATACCCTGCAAATCCTACTCAAATTTTCTGAAATCGCTGATCTTCCAGTTTGGATCCACCCCAAGGGTAAGTGGGGCGAATAGCTTCTCTTTGTATAACCTCTCAGCGACTTTAGCGATCATCGCGGCGTTGTCCGTCGTGCACCAAAGAGGCGGGATGATGAGTTCGATGTCGGTGTTCTTTAAGCGAAGGGCCATCTGCTCACGGAGATAGCTATTCGCGGAGACTCCTCCAGCAAGGACAACCTGTTTGACGTTATATTCGTTCGCCGCATTGATAGCCTTATCGACAATCATTCCAATCGCGACATCCTGGAAGGATTTCGCCATATCATCGACTCTGATTTCCTCGCCCTTCATCTTGAGCTGATTCACAAGATTGATGACGCTGGTCTTAAGGCCGGAATAAGAGAAATCGTACGAACCTTCATGAGCAAGCGGCTTTGGAAGGTTATAGGTGTGTTTACCAAGTTTCGAATGCTGGTCGATTGGGAGTCCGCCTGGGTAAGGGAAGCCAAGGACTCTAGCGACCTTGTCATAACACTCACCAACCGCATCGTCTTTGGTTTCGCCGATAATCTCAAAGTCGAGATGATCTTTCATGAGGACGAGTTCGGTATTACCACCGCTAACGACCACGCAAAGCATTGGGAACTTGAATTCACCAGCGTATTCATTCGCGTAGATGTGTCCGCAAAGATGATGAACTGGGATGAGTGGCTTGTTATACAAAGCAGCGATTGTCTTGGCGGCTTGTAGACCAACGTGGAGGCAACCAATTAGGCCTGGGCCTCTAGTGACGGCGATGGCGTCCATATCCTCGAACTTGAGGCCGGATTGCTCTAAAGCCTCTTTGAGGCAAACATCGATGTTCTCGCAATGGAGTCTTGAGGCGATCTCTGGCATAACTCCGCCATACTTGGCATGGACGGCGACTTGGGAAGAGATGACGTTGCAAAGAAGCTTACCATCTTCGGTGATGGCGACTGCGGTCTCATCGCAGCTTGATTCGATTGCTAATATTCTCGTCATATAATGCACCTCACCATATAAATGGCGTCTTCACCATCGGAATAATACATTTTCTTTCTCGTGATATATTCAAATCCATTTTTCTCGTAGAGCTTGATAGCCGCTTCATTGGATTCTCTGACTTCAAGAGTGATATTGTCGACTGGCTCTTCTTGCTTTTTGCAAACATCGACCATCTTGTCGATAAGGGCTTTGGCGATGCCGTTTCTACGGTATTCGTTAGCCACGCAGATCCTTGCGATTGAAGCGCTGTCGAAGGTGATGAAGAAGTCGATGTAGCCCACCACTTCATCATCGATCACCGCGCTATAGAGATTGGCGGTAGGATTCTCTTTCCATTCATAGACGACCTGCTCTAATGGCCAAGGATCATGGAAGCAAGCCGCCTCAAGCATTGCGATTGCCTGAAGCTCGCTTTCCTTGCTTTTGTGAATCTCGATTGGCTTCATTCTAGTAGAGGTCCTTTAGGTAAACAGGCTTAGCAGCGACAGGGTCTTTTACAAGGTTTCTCTCAATGTCGCTTCTCGCAAGAATCTCGAGGTTCTTGGTTGGTTTTGCTTCTAAGCCAAGGTAGGCAACATCGCCACAGACTTTGTACTCTGGATGCTCGCTAATATATGAAAGCACCGCGGAATTGTCGGCGATTTTGTCTTCAAGGATGATGTTTTCTTTATCGTAAACGCCCATATAAGATCTCTTGCTTCTGGCGTTCATGAGACAAATCGATGGTTCGTCCTCATCCTTCAAAGCTTCAAGGCTTGAGACGAGATAGAGAGGAACGTTCAAAGCAAACGCAGAGACCTTTGCGACAGTCAAAGCGATACGGACTCCGGTGTATGAACCTGGCCCTTTTGCAGCGATGACTTTCTCAATATCGTTCCTCGTTAAGTTGTTCTTCTTGAGAAGAATATCGAGTTCGTTAACCAAGAATTCGGATTGTTTCTGCCAAGCCTCATAAGTCACTTGATCGGTGACTTTATGGTCTCTGGCCAAACCGATTGAGAGGTTGGTGTTGCTGGTATCTAAAAGCAAGGAAACCATTAGAATGCCTCCTTCACTGCTTCGACGATTTTGTCTAAACGTGGGCAGTTGCTCTCGATAGTGATCTCACGGGCATCTCCACCTTTGTGGCTTAAAGAAATAACAAGATATTCATCTGGCCAAAGAGGCTCAATATATTGAGGCCACTCAATGAAGGTGACTCCATTGCCTTCGATGAACTCCTCTAAGCCAAGCTCGATGTTCTGACCTTCAAGGCGATAGGCATCGATATGGTAGAGAGGAAGGGTTCCTTTGAAATAGCACTTCATGATGTTGAAGGTTGGGGAGATAACGTCCTCATTAACCTTAAGAGCTTCGGCAACTCCACCTACAAGAGTGGTCTTGCCAGCACCTAAATCACCTTCAAGCAAAACAACATCGGCAGGAACGAAAAGAGGAGCGATGACCGCGCCTAGTTTTCTTGTTTGTTCCTTTGAATTAGATGTAAAAGTGAATTTCATGCCCGATACCTCAGAGCGAAGAAATTATATGCTCTTTTTTTCGGTTTTAAAGATTAAGCCAAATAGTAACTATTTGTTCTTTGGTGAATAGGACTCGATAAATGGTCCAGTCTGGTCAACGAATTTTTGGTAGATTCTTCTGATTTCAGAATCAATGAATGGGAATTTTTTGCCTTCCATCAATGAATGGATGTCTTTAGCGGCTTTCTTGATAACGGCCTTGAGGTCAGCGGAATAACCATAAAGGACAGCATGGTGCTCAAACTCTTGCTCATCAAGAACCTTGATAGCTTTGTCAGGGAAGAGTTTCAAATCGAGATCGTAATCGATATAACGGAGGAAGCCTTGATCAAGGATAGTTGGGCTAGCGATGTTTGCATAGTAGCAATAACCGTTCGCCTTCTTCATGGCAATGACGTTGGTCCACTTCTTCTTGAAGAGAATGAAAACGGCATGCTCATTGGTCATCCAGCGGCGACCATCGCATTCGGTCACCAAAGAAGATTTGGAGCATAAAGCCCAATACTCATCGGTTTCCTCAGCTAAATAAGCTGGGCTCCATTGGCGGTGTAGTTGCCCATTGTGTTTATATGCTTGGACATTAATCCAACGTAAAAAACGATTCATATTTACTACCAGTGATTCAAGCTGCTTGCTAAGCAAGTCTTCTTTATTATTGTGAACTGCGAAAGGGTGGAGCGCAACAAAAAGCCCCTAAACAATATTAGGGGCGTTTTCCAATCGGTTTTAGATGTTCTTGTAGATGATTGTCTGAATGAAACGGCAGACCTCACGGCACTTGTCGGACATCTCTTCAAGCATCGTATAGAAGGCTTCGTGTTTGTAGATGGTCAAGGCATCGAGATCTGTACGGCGATAGAGTGCGGATACATCGCTGATGTATTCAGTATCGCTATCTTCCTCTAAACGGATAACGTTCTTAAGAACCGGGAAGATGACTTCTTTATCAAGGAAGTGAGGGAAGCATTTAAGAGCTTCTTCGGTGGCCCTAAGCGACTTAAGGGTGAGTTCCATAAATGGTATAGCATCAGGTGGAAGCTCTTTGAAGTCATATAGATAGAGCTTAAGAGATAACTCTTCAACAGCGTCGGTGATGTCATCGATCATGGTAAGAAGGGATAGGATGTCTTCCCTATCGATTGGAGTGATGAATTCCTCCATGAGCTTTTCGGTTGTCGCATGCTTTTTCTTGTCTGCGGCATGCTCAATCTCATGGACGGAAGTTTTGATTTCCCAAAGTTTCTCATGATCGAAATTCTTCATGAATTCAAGAATGTGCTCACCACATTCAACTGAGAAATGAGCAAGTTCTGGGAATGAGTCGAAGTAGTAATTGGACTGAGCTTTTTTTGCCATTTTGTTACTCCTTTGTTTAATGGAAGATGGCCGCGAAGAGAGCGGTCAAACCAAATCCGATAATGGCCGTGCCAGGGAAAATAGCGATCCATGAGAGGACCATCTGGCCAGCTTTCCCCCACCTAACGCGGCGAGGATTGCGTTGGGCTCCAACACCCAAAATAGCGGTCGCTTTGATAGTGCCGCTAGAGATAGGAAGGCCGAACACTGTAGCGGCAATTAAACCAACGCCAGCTGCAATATCCGTGGCAAATCCCTGATATTTATGAAGTTTAGCCATTCCGGAGCCCATCGTTTTGATGATGGATTTTCCACCCATGAGGGTGCCACCAAAGATGACAATGGCGACCGGAAGGACGATCCACCACATGCCTTGCATGGCGTTGAAATCAGCTGGAACATAATCCGCTCCGCCAACCTTAAGCATGACGGCGATAACCATGAAGACACCAAGGAACTTGGCGCCGTCTTGAAGGCCGTGGGCTAAGGACATGAGGGCACTAGCAACAACCTGGCCTCTCTTGAAGAAGCGGCTGGTTGCGCCGCGGGTAAGCTTCCTGCAGATAAGGACGATGAGCCAAACGATTCCATAGCCGAGGGCGAATCCAACGATGATGGAACCGAAGAAGCCAATCAAGACTTTGATCCAGCTGTCAAGAGATACGGCTGAAAACCAATTGCTTGAACCAGAGATGGCGGCAAGGCCGATAGCAGAACCGGTAAGGCCGCCCACCAAAGCGTTGCTTTGGGAGGATGGGAAGCCGAAGTAAGTGCAGATAAGGGAAAGGATGACGTTCGCGAGCAAGCCAAAGGCGATCGCAATGAACATCTGATTGAGGGTAATGCCACTCAAAGCGTTGAACTGGACGATTCCAGCAACAGTTTTAGAGACATCTCCCAGAGGGAGAACAGAGGCTAGGAAGCCTGCTGCCAATGTGCCAAGAAGGTTGCCTAAAGCAGCCATGAGGATCGCCCATTTTGGCTTCATGCAGCGCGTCGTGACACAGGTGGCGATGCAATTAGGAACATCGGTCCAACCATTCATGAAAACCACGCCGAGGTTGAAAATGACCGCGACATAGGCCCATGGATACTGGTTTGCAAGTTCAAAGAATTTTGCGACTTCCATATAGAAATTTTAAATGGATTATTTCAGCAAATCGATGAGTTTAAGAACCTTTTTTAAGTCGCCGGCGTATTGGACAGTCGGTCTTGGATCGAACGGTTTCTCAAGGGCGATGACCATTAAGTCATCTTCATAACCCATCGCGAAATAAGTCATGCCTTCACGAATAGAAATGGCCATATCGACAAAAATCTTGTTGGTCTTGAATTCGTTTAAGGCTTCTCTCACCTTAGCGGTGATGACTTTCTCGGTGCCTTTGTCGCCATAGATGACGATATTTTTGGAATCAGAGAAAACCTTTCTCTCCGCCAAGTTGGTAGGAGGAAGGGCTCTCTTATTGCCTTTGAAGTAGATGAGAATATCAGATCCTTTGTAATCGTTGGCGGTGTAAAGATACTTGCCAACGAAGACGGTGCGAAGAGTTTTGCCAACGACAACCTGAGCGGCTGCATCGCAGACTTTGATGGTCTTTCCTTTGTAGTCGAAAGTGTAGGTAGCACGGCTGCCGACCTTTCCGACGTCTTTGTAGAGGTCAGAGTTCTTGAGTTCCTCTGGTTCAATCTTGTTGTCGATGCTTCCTTGGAGGTTTGTGGCCTCTTTTGGGAAGACGTAAGCGTTCGTGTGCTCGTAATAGTTACGGAAGTAACGGTTCATTGCAGTTTGAACGTTCTTCTTCCAGAAGTAGTTGAAAACAAGAAGGGCGACAAGACCCACGCCACAGGCGATGAGGGCGATGACCATCGAGTATTCTTTAAGAGCTTCGATGGCGTTAGGAATAAGCCAACCGCAGATGATAAGAAGCAAGCAGACACCGGTGACGATCCACTTAACGATGTTTGATTTGCGGTAGACCTTATAGAAATCCTGACGAGCAAGCTCGACTTGGCCAAGATTCTCGTCTGGATATTCGATGGTGATCTTTCCTTTTGGAGCAGGAGCTGGCTCTGGTTGAGGCTCTTCTTCTGCTTCTTCAGCGTGAAGATCAACTTGATCTTCTGGCTCCTCTTTGACCTCTGGGGCAGGAGCTGGTTCTACGACTGGTTTTATTTCGTCGGCGAAGTCGCTTTCTTCTTCGACTTCGTCATTTTTCTTTTCTTCAATATCGGTCATAAATAATGCCTTTCGTCTAGGGCACTATAACACAATATCGAGCAAATTAATAAATTAATTTCCTTGTTCTTCGACTGGGAAACGCTTGTTGAGCTTGAGTAATGGGCCGTAGATTGCCATAAGAATGACGAGTGCGGCAACGCCACTTGCTGGGATGTAGCCGGCGTTGTATGCAATGGCTTCAACAAAGGATGTTTCCCAAAGGACAACAGAGCTGATGCTGCTTCCAAGAAGTCTGACACAGGTCGCAAGAATGCCGCCGACAGCAATAAAGATTAAACCTTTTACGTTGTAGAATTCCTGGTCTTTGCCAACGATTAGAGGTTTGAATAAACCAAGAACGGCGACAGAGCCAAAACCAATGAGATAGTCGAATGGGTAGCAGGCGAATCCCCAACCATCAGTGAAGCAAGTAAGAAGACCATAGACGATGCCACCACAAACGAGTCCGTGGAATGGGCCGTGTCTTAAAGCAATGATAAATAAAGGAAGCATCTGGAGGTTGATGGAACCACCAGTTGGACCTACTGGGATCTTAAGGAAGTTTAAGGCGAAGGCTGTGGCGATGAAGATGGCGTCTTCAGCCATGCTGCGGATTGTCATAGGCATCTTCTGGAATGAGTGGCTGATAGCGAAGACGGCCGCGGCAATAGCAAAGGAGAAGGAGAGGGCAAGACCAGTGAAAAGTTCGGTCTCGGCATGCACGGTTTCGTTGTAAGTGCTTGGAACCAAGAACATGAGAGCGGCGCCAAGGAAGAGAGAAAGAATGGCACCTGATTCGCAAGCAGGAATATCCTTACCAAATATAACTAAAGGTAAAGCGATGACGAGAAGAGCAAAGGCAGCGACAAACACATACTGGAAAGCGCTAGCTCCAAAGAGGTCCCACATAAAGAGGAAACCATCAACATCGTCCGAGATTTCATACTTGAGAAGTGGCAAAAGCAAAGAAGCAATTGCAAGGACACTTAGGACAATCGAGACGAGATTTGTCCAGGATTTTGCGGTTTTTTGACCGCTTTGAACATTGGTTTGTTCGTTTTCCATAAAAAAATACCTCCGTACCTGAATACGAAGGAATGAATAAACACACTACCTCCGCCAGCATTACCTGGATCAGGTTCCGTCGAGTCGAAGAAGACTCCTCTCAGCCAACTTACTGGTGGCTCCGGTCTCGAATAGTTTATCTCACTTTATTTGCCAGTCAATAGGTGTGGTACCGCTTTCAGTCAAATAGGCGTTGCACTGACTGAAAAGATGCTTTCCAAACCAGCCTCCCCTATTCGCAGATAACGGTGAAGGGTGGACAGATGAAAGAACGATATGCTTTGGGTTCGTAACCTTTGAAGCGTACTTCTTGGCGAATCCTCCCCAGAGCATATACACAACAGGTTGATCAAGACTTTCAACATATCTCAAAACATCGTCCATGAACTTGTCATACTCCGGACGCACATGTGAGAGAGGCACACCTGCCCTCACGGACAGGTACGCATTGAGAAGGAGAACGCCCTGTTCGGCCCAAGGAGTTAAGTCTCCATTGTCGAAGTTCATCTTGCAGCCGATGTCTTTTTCGATCTCTTTATAAATATTTATAAGAGAAGGCGGAATGTCGATTCCTCTTGGAACGCTGAAAGACATGCCCATAGCCTCACCTGGGTTGTGATATGGATCTTGGCCAATAACCACGACCTTAAGAGTCTTTGGGTTTGTGAACTTAAAAGCCTGAAACATCATGTCCCTAGGCGGATAAACGACATGCGCATCATATTCAGCATCGAGGAAACGATGCAAAGAAGCAGAGTACTCTTCCCCTGCAACTTTATCGAACAGTTCTTTCCAATCTTTGATCATCTTTAACATTATGGGTGTTTTGCTTTCAAAAGCCCACAATCAATAATTGTGGAGGAAGATAATCATTTGCTTTATAATTCTTCTTGCTTTGAAAAAGCAGATTGTGAATTGAAAAGGAGAAAATAACCTATATGCCGTTCATTGAATCGATTCACGCCCGTCAAATCATTGACTCCCGTGGAAATCCAACTGTCGAAGTTGAAGTCACTACCGAAAGCGGCGCTTTCGGAAGAGCTGCCGTCCCAAGTGGCGCCAGCACCGGTGAAAGAGAAGCTCTAGAGCTTCGCGATGGCGATAAGAGCTACTTCGGTGGCAAGAGCGTCCTCACTGCCGTTAAAAACGTCAACGAGAAGATCGCCCCAAAACTTATCGGTATCAACGTCATGGAGCAGGTCCTCATCGACAGAACCATGATCGAACTCGATGGCACCGAAACCAAGAAGAACCTTGGTGCTAACGCCATCCTTGGTGTGTCCCTTGCTTGCGCAAAGGCCGCCGCTGACTACCTCGGTGTCCCACTCTACCGTTACATCGGTGGACCAAACGCCAAGAAACTTCCTGTCCCAATGATGAACGTCATCAATGGCGGCAAGCACGCTGACAGCGCTGTCGAATTCCAGGAATACATGATCATGCCAGCCGGTGCCAAGACCTTCCACGATGCCATCCAGATGGGTGCTGAAGTCTTCGCCGCTCTCAAGAACATCCTTAAGAAGAAAGGCGACATCACTTCCGTCGGTGATGAAGGTGGATTCGCTCCAAACCTCGTCAAGACCGCCGAAGAAGAAGCCGCTATCAAAGCCAACAAGGCTGATCCTTATGGCTTAGAAGCCGACAACGAAGAGCCACTTGAACTCCTCGTCGAAGCCATCAAAGCCGCTGGCTATGTCCCAGGCAAGGATATCTTCCTTGGTATGGACCTTGCTTCCTCTGAGCTTTACAACGAAGAAGGCAAATACTTCTTCTGGAAGCACTATGAGAAAGCCTCCAAAGAAGGCAAAGTCAACAAAGCTGACTTCACCAAGACCACCGATGAGATGATCGAAATCATCGCCCACTTCGCTGAGAAGTACCCACTCATCACCGTCGAAGACGGCCTCAGCGAGAATGACTGGGAAGGCTGGAAGAAACTCACTGCCAAGCTCGGTAGCAAAGTCCAGCTCGTCGGCGACGACCTCTTCGTCACCAACAAGCTCTATGTTGAGAAGGGCATCGAGATGGGTTGCTCCAACTCCGTCCTCGTCAAGGTCAACCAGATCGGTTCCTTAACCGAAACCCTTGATACCTGCGAGCGTGCCATGAGAAATGGCTGGACCTGTGTCGTCTCCCACCGTTCTGGTGAAACCGAAGACGCCACCATCGCTGACCTTGTCGTCGCTCTTAACGCCGGCCAGATCAAGACTGGTTCCATGTCCAGATCCGATCGTATTGCCAAATACAACCAGCTCCTCCGCATTGAAGAAGAGCTTGGCGATACCGCCGAATACCCAGGCATGAAAGCCTTCTACAACCTCAAGAAATAAGTTCTCTTGAAACACTAAGGAGCCGAATCAAAACGGCTCCTTTTTTGTTATAATCCTCATTGAGGTAATAACCATGATCAAAGGATTAATGCTTTTAGCGGATGGCTTTGAAGAGACCGAAGCCATTTCCACGCACGACATATTAACTAGGACTCACGAGATTGAAGTCACCTATGTCTCAATATCAGACTCGCTTTTCGTTAAGAGTTCTATGGGCCTTAAGGTTGAGGCTCTCGCTCTCCTTAAAGATATTAAGGCAGAAGATTATGACTTCATCGTTCTTCCTGGTGGTAAAGTCGGAGTCGACAACATCAAGAACTCCCCTGCTGCTATAGAGATGATCAAGAAGTTCCATGATTTAGGGAAGAAGTATTACGCGATCTGCGCTGCACCATCTATCCTTGGTGAGCTTGGCTATCTGGACGGGAAGAATTACGTCTGCTTCCCTGGCTTCCAAACAGGAAACGGCAACTATGTGGACAAAGGTTCCGTCATCGATGGAGACCTTGTCACAGGCCGCTCAATGAATTACACGATTGAGTTCGCTTCGAATATCGTGAGGGTTCTCTTAGGCGAAGAAGCCTTAACAAGAATCGAACACGGAACGAAAGGCATATAAAAGAAAAGCCCCGCGATTTTGAAGTGAACCCCAAAACGGGCACACTTTAAAAAAAGGCCCAAACAGGAATCGTCAAAGGTTCCTGTTTTTTATTCGTGCCGTGCTGTAGGGCTCGATCCATTCCTCCACGAGTTGAATATGATGCCCCAATGATGTCACATCATTGTTGTGCAGAGTCTCCTTTTTGGGGATCGCGGCCTTCAGTTTGGTCGGATAGCTCTTATGTTTCTGGCCTTTGCTTGCCGTATGGAAAAAACCTCCTGCCACAATTGTACGGCAGGAGGGCTTTTTTATTTCCTGTGAACGAAATGGGGTTCAGTTCAATTTGTAGGGGCTTTTTCAATAATTCGTTGTTATTTTGTGTAGAGACGATGCGCTCTGCTGACAGCTTCTTCGGTGACGTCGATGCCAAGTTTCTTAAAGGTATTGAAGTCGGTTTCCTGAAGAATGACTGAGGAATGGACTTGGCAGCCTTTTAATTTTGGAAGCTGCTGGAGAGCGATCTTGGCAAGAGGGTTGCTGTTGGCCTGAATGGCAAGAGCGATAAGAACCTCTTCAGCGTGGAGCCTTGGGTTGTGGTTGTTAAGCGAATTGACCTTGAGGTCCTGGATTGGCTTGATGACCTCTGGGGAGATAAGCGGGATCTTGTCATCGATCTTGGCAAGAATCTTAAGAGCGTTCAGAAGAACGGCTGCAGAAGACCCAAACAATGGGGATCTCTTACCACAGACGATCTTCTTGTTAGGAAGCTCAAGGGCGCAACATGGGACTCCAGTGATTTCTTCTTTCTTAAGGCAAGCGGCAACGACCTTACGGTCGGCTGTGCTGATGCCAAGAGTGTTCATGAGCATCTCTTCTTTGATAACGGCATCATCTTTGAACTTGCCAAGGAAGCAGTTCTTCTTGGCTTGGTAATACCTACGGATGATTTCGGCTTTGGAGGCTTCGATAGCGGCCTCTTCGTTTTTGATGGCAAAGCCAATCATGTTGACACCCATATCGGTTGGCGAATTGTATGGGCTCTTGCCATAGATCTTCTCGAAAATGGCTTTGAGGAGAGGGAAGGTCTCGACATCGCGGTTATAGTTAACGGCTTGTTTGCCATAGGCCTCAAGGTGATATGGGTCAATCATGTTAACGTCTTCAAGATCGGCGGTTGCAGCCTCATAAGCAAGGTTGACTGGGTGCTTTAATGGGAGGTTCCAAACTGGGAAGCTTTCGTATTTGGCGTAGCCAGCACGGATGCCACGTTTATTGTCGTGATAAAGCTGAGAGAGGCAGGTTGCCATCTTTCCACTGCCTGGACCTGGAGCGGTGACGACGATGATTGGTCTAGTCGTCTCAATGTATTCGTTTCTTCCAAGGCCTTCCTCAGAGCAAACGACAGGGATGTTGCTTGGATAGCCATTGATTTCGTAATGTTTGTAGACCTTCATTCCACTGTTAGTGAGTTTGGTGATGAAGGCATCGACGAGTGGAAGAGGCTGATAGAAAGAGAAAACGACGCTGCTGACATAGAGCTCAACTTCGTTGTAGGCCTCAATAAGTCTTTCGACTTCGGCTTGATAGGTGATTCCGAGGTCGTTTCTGACTTTGTTGGTATTGATATCGTTGGAGTTGACGACGATGACGACTTCGACCTTGTTCTTCATGCCTAAAAGCATGTGGAGCTTGGTGTCTGGCTTAAACCCTGGAAGGACTCTGCTGGCGTGATAGTCGTCGAAGAGTTTGCCACCGAATTCAAGGTAGAGTTTGTCACCAAAGGAGGCGATTCTCTTTTGGATGTTCTCTCTTTGAACTTTTAAATACTTGTCACAGTCGAACGCTATCTTAGCCATATATCAAGCCCTCTAGAATACTAAATTAATATACACTTCATATAAATGAACGTGGAAGAAAAAACGTCTCTCGACGATGAAAAAATATTTATGAATTAACCACTTCCGCTACTAAGCGCGTTTCGTGTTCTTTTTCGCTGGTTTCTGAGGGGCTTGCGCTTCAAGACGCTTCTTTCTTTTCTCCATCTGCTCTTTGAGGAACTTCTCTTCGAGTTCTTTTTGCTTCTGGAGACTCTCTTCTTTCTTTTTGCTTTCGTCTTCGAAGTGCTCTTTCACTTCTTTTTGCATCTCTGCGTCTTTGAATTTGATGAATCCGTTATTGTAGGCAAGCTCAAAAGAGTAGAGCTTCCCATTGCTCAGTTGGAGGTATTGTCCGTCTAGGTTCGTGATGGTGAGGGTTTCGCCGTCGGCCGTAACCACTTTTTGGCCAACGATTTTACTGATGTCCATAGGTCTCCTCCAATCTAGCCAAGCACCGGAAAACAAAGGGTCAAACATCTGGCCCATTCCTGTGGCCGCTGCTTTAAACTATGTTCCCTTTATTTCATAATATCTCATTTTTTGGATAAATTGTAAGGAGTTGTTTAAAAAGAAAACACACGGCGTTTGCTTCCGTGCGTTTCTCTGTTTTAGTTTTTTCTTCTACATTGCGCCCATGATGTACATGACGATTCTAGCGACCGATGCGATGGCTGTTCCAAATAGAGCAATACCATAAAGGATGCCAAGAATTGAAAATACTTTGATTGAGCTCTTGCGAAGCATGCCTAAGCAAAGAGGGCCAAAGATCAAGGCTAGCAAGACGTTTATGGCGCCTGCTGCCAAGAAAGGAATCGAGAGCATGAGGACGGCCAAGATGGCGGCCATTTCGTCTGCAGGATTGCCATCTTTAACGGTCTGAACAATCTCTTGGAAATTGATGGACCAGATAAAGAGGATGCAATATACGCATACGGCAAGGACGATGGTGGCAAGCACAAACAAAACGATGCGCTTTTTCTTAGGTTTAGAAGGGACAGTCTTCTCTTCTTGTTGGATTGTTTCTTCCATGGATATGACTCCTATCCGATTACCTTAAGTTTATTGAAGGACGGTCACGGATGTGCCACAAAAAGGATTTCTTGTTTTTGTATCGCAAATCCTTAACGACGGTCGCCTTTATAAACAAAGAAAAAGCGACCCTGATGGGCCGCTAAAGAATATAGGCTTTATTGGATGGCCACGAAAAAGAGAACAACTCGGACAACCGTTGCTATGACTGCAACAATAAAAGCGATTCCATAAACTAGTCCAACTATCGAAAAGGCCTTTGAAGAACTCTTACGCAGCTTAACAAGCGTCAGCGGAGCAAAGACGCATCCGATAATCGCGATCAAGACCGACGCCCCTAAGAATGGCAACGCAAGAAGGATGATGGCAAAAACCGCTCCGAGAGCGCCGCCTAAGTCTCCTTGTTCGTTCGCAGAATCGATTATCTCCTTGAAGTTTATGCTCCAAACTAAAAGCGACAAAATAGCAACAACAAAGATGGCTATTGTTGAAGCAATGAATAAAGCAGTGCGTTTAGGTTGAGAAGGCTTCTTCTCTTCTTCGATTATTTCGTCCATGGATTAACTCCTTTGGTGTTGCCTTTAGTTTACTGCGCTTCCCCAAAAAATAAAGAAAAAGGGGGTTTTGTAATAAATAACTCCCGCAAATCCCGCTTAAATTCAAAAGCCGCTAATGCAATTCGTTGAATATCGCCGTAAAGGTTAGAGTTCCTCCGGCATAGTCACCGGCAGGGAATGAATCCATCTCTTCAAAGTAGATGTCAGTGCCTGTTTCTTCGCAATGCCATCCATAGAATTCCATTATTCCGCCTTCCTCTTCAGGCTCTGGTGCTTCTGGAGTGTTTTCGTGGTAATAGATGCCTTCATAGCCTTCGGACGCCTCCTGATAATCATCTTGGAGAACGGTCCCATCATAGTTTTTAAAGATGACGTGAACAGATTCGGCATAGATGGTGAAGATCATGTAGATGTCCATGTCTTCGGTGATCGTGAATTCCTGGTTGCTCTCAATAGTGTTGCCATTAGCGTCTTCGAAATGATCGAGCTCATAGCAACCATTTGCATCTGGCTCTTTCCAGAAGTCTTCGCTGCCGACATCACTTCCATCGATGCTCCACGTCTCACCGTAGGTGGTAGAGGAATAATACATTGCGCTTTGACCATCGTAGAAGGTGACTGTGTACAGTCTCTCTTCTTCAATGAAGCAAGCGTAGTACCAGGCGTCTTCTGTAACGGATGGGAATTCACGTAATCCGTGAGTGCCGTTAGGCACGGTGTCCCATCCAACGAAGATGTATTGGATGGTCTCCGTTGGTTCTTTCTGAGGATCGTCGTAAGGATAGTAAACCTCATCGCCAGAATAGGCGTACTGGGTGGCTAATACTTCGGTGCCGTCTTCATTGAGGAAGGTAACCGTGTATTCGCCTTCGACATATGTCGCGGTGAACGTTAAAGTCTGTCCACCGTAATTCGACGCATCAAGCTCATACATCTCGTTGTTGGTTATCAATCGGTCATCCATCTCTTCGCAGGTCCATCCGAGGAAAATGTACTTCGGATCGTCAGCGGTCGGTCCTTCTCTCGCAGGAAGCGAATAGTCGTAGTAGATGCCATAATAGGCCATCTGATAGTTGTCTTGGAGGATGGTTCCGTCGTAATCAATGAAAACCGTGTGGACGGATTCAGCGGTAACTACGTAGGTGGCGTAGATCTCCAAATTATCCGTGATGGTTATCTCATCATATTCAGAGATGATGTTGCCGTTAATGTCTTCGTAATGATCGAAGCTGTAGCACCCGTTCTCATCCGCTTCTTTATAGTGGTCGTAGCCGGCGGCTTGGCTTTCTTGGATGCAGAAGGTTTCTCCGTAAGGTACCTCTACCTGCAAAATAGTGTAATCACCATCATAGATGGTTACGGTGTAGATCTTTTCACCAAAGACAGCGTAGTAGTCTCTGTCTTCGAAGGCGTACATCTCACCGTCATACGGTTCTCCTCCGACTGAGCTTGCCCAACCTAAGAAGTAGGTTTTTGTGGTACTGCTCCTACTGTTGGCTTCTTCTTCAAGGTTTGTTTCGCCTGCATAGAAGACCTGTTCACCATATGGGATGGTTTGAGTATCCCAAAGGACGGTGCCGTCATCGTTATAGAAGTTGAAAGTAACATATGTTACAGGAGCGCTGTAGGCATAGTTCTTTTGGAAATATGGCTTCGGAGAAGGTTCTCCTTCGCAGGTGCTTGTCGCGTAGATGGCTAAGGTAAGTCCATTATCGCCGCCTTCAAGTCCGCCGACATAGAAGGATTGGGTCGCGCTTAAATCAGAGATCTCATAGACCCTGCGAAGCTGCTCGCGCTCTTCATCGTAATGGTCTTCGAATGGGTTGCCGCTTGCATCGGTTATCTCAGGATACGATGAATAGTTGTCGATGATTTCGGCATAGATCGAACCCTCTTCGTAGTAATGGCCCGGATCATCAATGCTGATCGTTCCATCAAGACACTGGGTCTCTTCGTTAAGAGAGAAGTCCGCAGTGATAACAAAGTCAGAGGCTGGAGTATCGTTGGTCTTAACTCTTTCGCTGAAGACGTCGTAGGTATTGTCTCCGTCTATGACCGAGACGGAAAGACGGTAGGTTGTCGACGGAGTGAGGTCGGTGAATCTTCCTTCCTCAAAGGCAAAGAAGCCTTCATCGTTATCTGCCATCTCTTCCTCAGGGAAATAGGATTCGAGCTCAAAGAACTGCTCATATTTCTCGAGACGATTTTCAAGAACGACGACAGCAGAGTCCGCGTTCTTGTAATTTAATTCGAAAGAATAGGAGAGGGTATTGGCCGTGCTCTCGTATTTGAACTCATTAACGGATGGAACAAAGATGGCTGAAGCGACAACCACAACTGTAGCTGTGGCCACTGCTGCTGCAGTTCCACCGGCAACAGCTGCGCTGGTGCTGACGGCAGCAGTTGAAGAGGCAGCCGCGGTAGTCGTTGTCGTAGCCGCGGTAGTTGCTGTTTGAGCAGCGGTCGAACTCGCCGACGAGAGAGTCTCCTGCTCCTCAAGTTTTTTCGTATCTATGGAGACGTGATGGGCGTTTGCGTGACTATGAAAAGTATTGGAGCGGATTTGGCACTCCTTGTTAATTCCTCCATAGTAACGGTTGGTATAGTCGCCCATAAAATGTCAGGAAATTGTATTAGTTTTCAGAATTCTGTGCAGGTTTTGCAGCAGATTTTGGGTTTTCTCTCTTTTCGGAAGGGTCGCGGTAAGAAAGGGAGATCTGGTTGAATGGGATGTCGACTCCGTTGTTGACGAAGAGGAGGTAAAGCTCTCTGTTAAGAGCACGTTCAACAGCAAATCTGTCTTTCTCGTCGCAGTGACAAGCAATCTTAAGATCGACGCTCGAAGCGCTTAAGGCAGAGACGCCAAGGTATTCAGGATCACCAACCATCTGAGGGATGTTGGCTTTGATCTCGTTAAGGTTCGAACGGATGATTTCCTCAACGCGTGGAAGGTTCTCGTTGTAGTCGATGGTGATGACCGCTAAAGCGAGAGATGGGTTCTCACTGAGGTTAACGACTGTAGTGATGTGGGAGTTATTGATGGTTTTGACGTTGCCGGAAAGGTCAACAATCTTGGTCGTGGTAAGACCGATTTCGGTAACGGTTCCGTAATAATCATCGATGACGACGATATCGCCGACTTTGAATTCGCTTTCGAAGACGATGTTAAGACCAGCGATGATGTCACTGATAAGCGACTGGGCACCAAGACCAATGATAAGAGCGATGATGCCAGCGCTAACAAGAAGTGCGGTTGAGTTAACGCCCCAAACGGCAATAACGAGAAGGATTGAAACAATGAGTCCGGCGTAACGGGCAAAGGAAGCTAAGAGGCTGAGGGTTGTCTTGGTTTTGGAGGAAACTCCTTTTGGAAGACGGAGGATGAGGTTGAGCGCATTAGCGATGCCCATGCAAAGGCAGATGTAATAGATGCTGCCGAGGATGCGTGGCCAGACATCATCGAAGCCGCCAGTCATTGGAACGGAAAGGGTAAGGCTCGTTGCGATGGTGGAATTTGGCCAAATGGTTGGAGCCAAGCTCATGACAACAACATAAGCGACGGCAAGAATCCATAAAACGATTCCTGTGATGAGGTTGACTTTCTGTCTCTTGGACATTGAAAGCCATTTTTCTTTGAGGTTTGACATATAAATCTCCTGAGATAACAAAAAAATCTTACCACTATGTGGTAGGAGATTAATACATTCATTTTCGTTGAATATAAAAAACCAGGTCTCGAGCCTGGGATTTTATTGGTTGGTGGAGCCGGCGAGAGTCGAACTCGCGTCCGAAGGATCTCCAACGAGGACGCCTACAGTTTAGGCTTCGTCGGAATTTAACTCACCGCTATGACGAAGTCAAAGAGCGGAAAGCTAGACCAATTGAATTTCACCATTTCCCTCTAGTCAAAGGTACGTGGCTATTGCCTTTGTATGATGCCCGAAACGCTTGAGAGGCACGAATCAAGCGAAGGACACGCTGCTCCTGGATCTATTGCCAGGAAACCCTCAGGTTACTGATTAAGCGCAAGCGTACGAAGCGCGCATAGCGCGGTTCGCATGGATATAACTGTTGTCAGTTATTGGTTTTTGATCTTAAGGTTTATCAGACCACTGCAATCCAGGCCAGATCAATCCCCCGTCAAAACCGGAACGACCCCAACTATTAGAACAATCCCAAGTTTGTGCTTGGGTGATTTAGTATAACCAATTTTGGTTCATACGCAACTTTTTCCTTTTTCCAAACCTAAAAGGTTTAATTGTATAAACCCTGAGTTTGTTGTAGAGTTTCCTTGCGTAAAATTACGAAACAACTATGGCAAAAAGAAAAATAAAAGCGACAACAGTTAAACCAACACAACAAAAAGAAAAGAAGTCATCGGGACTTTGGGCTAATATCAAGTTCCTTTTCAGCACCCTCTTCTCTAACGACAGATGTATCGAAGGCTCCACTAAAAAGCCTTGGTATGCTGCCATCATCGTGGCTATCGTGGCCTGCATTATCGCCACCGTCCCAACGATGGTCATCTACTTCACCAGGTCTGGAGCGTCCTTCTTCGACGGCTCAAATTACAGCCTCGACACTTCCTTAACCGAATTCGAGAAAACCCTTAACGACGAAAACGTCTCAATGTCCTTCGAAAACGGCAAATTGACCGTTAACGAAGAAAACTGGAAAAAGGTTTGCAAGGACAAAGACGGAAACCAGGCCGACCATTATAGCCACTACTACACCGTCAAAGAATCTAAGCTCGTTGCCGAAAGAAGCGAGACTGCTGGTAAGCCAACCATGAAAGATGTCACTTACTGTGACCTCGTCGTTTACTACGTCAGCGCCGCTAAGCTCTCTGGATCCACCGTCTACGCTTACACTGCTGCTAACATCCTTGATAAGAACGATCCAAATGCTGGACTCAACACCGACGAAGTCACTTGGGCAACCAACATCATCGTCTTCAGCGAGGAATCCTTCGTTGCTTTAAAGAAACCTAACGGAGCTTCTTCATACGTTTCCGCCGTCCAAGGAAAATACGATTTCCCTGACAAATTCGACCTCAAAGATCTCTATTCCAAGAATATGAAAGGCGAGGAATATGAGCACTCTTACGGCACCGCTGAACATAGAAATGATGTTCTTGAAGCATACAAAGGATTCTTTGCCGCTTCTTATGAAAGCACCAAGAACACCATGGCCTGGAGTTACACTGGCATCGCCTTTGCCATCAACGTCGGCCTTGTCTTCCTCTATGGCTTACTCATCTTCCTCATGACCAGAGGCAAACATAATCCAAATCGCATTCTCACCTTCTGGCAGACCCAAAAGATCAGCTATTGGGAATCCCTTGCCCCAGGTCTTCTCTCACTTATTGGATTCATCCCATTCTTATCTCGATTTGCGATGTTCATCTTCCTCTTCTTACTTGGTATGAGAACCATGTGGATGAGCACAAGACAGCTTCGTCCTCAATACGAAGAATAAGCGTAAATAAAAAGCGCCTCACCATTCGGTGGGGCCGTTTTCTTTTTGCTTATTAGTCGCCGTAGTCGCTTCCGCGGCTTTTATCCTCAACGTAGATTTGAAGAGGATCGGTGATGTCATGGATCTCGCGGTAGATGAATCCATCTCTCACGATAAACGGGGAATCGAAGTCGCCGGTGAAGATGACCTTCTCGTTTTTGGTCACAATATCGTCGATGGCTTTCATGATCTCTTCGAAACGTTCCGCTCTCTTCTCTTTGAAACCAGATAGTCCAACATAGAACCATGGCTCAACGAAGAAGAGATGTCCCTCTTTGGTTGTATATGCGTTGCAGAATGGGTTTTCTTTATCAACGTATGGGGTGTATTTATCAAATTCTGGGTAAATCATAAGGGTATTTTATCTCAAATATTCTATTTGTGATAAGGTTCATTGCGAAGGATCTTGAATGCGCGGTAGACCTGTTCCAAAAGGATGATCCTTGTCATCTGATGGGTGAAGGTCAATTTAGAAAGGGTGAGAGAGGCGTTTCCCCTCTTTCTCATTTCGTTAGATAGACCTAAGGAACCTCCAATGACAAAGGTGATTGAGGAACCTCCGTCTCTCATCCATTTATCTAGACGGGAGGAGAGCTCCACTGAATCTGGTTGGTCTTTGCCTAAATCTAAAAGGACGACGAATTCGCCAGGTTTGATCTTCGCAAGGATCTTCTCGTTCTCCTTGGTTTTGACCTCTTCCATCTCGGCAGCGGAATCGCCTTTCTTGGAAGGAAGGTCATCCACTTCTTCGATGTCCACCTTCGCATAAGGAGTTAGGCGTTTAAGATATTCGTTTTGGGCATCTTTCCAATAGGTCTCTTTGAGATGCCCAACGACAAGTAATCTTATCTTCATAAGTCCCCTCCTCTTGTTGATTCGTGTTGCTTAAGGCAAACGATTTCGATGTTATATGGAACTTCTTTCTTTCTGAAGGTTTTGCGGTAGGCTTCTAAAGCAAGCTCAGGGAGGTTACATTCCTCAGAAAGATGAGCAAGGTAAATCCCTTTGGTTTTAGGGCCAACAAGCTCAGAAAGGTAGAGAGCACTGTCAACGTTAGAGAGATGCCCTTCATCCCCTTTTATTCTCCTTTTCAGAATA
>Ga0247611_10003405_pt1 | contig 23628 bp, 60 predicted proteins | sample 177DNAGHGhighgp2_FD_192422 | JGI IMG/M metagenome (GOLD analysis project Ga0247611, IMG submission 192422) | Sheep rumen microbial communities from Palmerston North, Manawatu-Wanganui, New Zealand - 1770 DNA GHGhigh gp2 | ecosystem: Host-associated > Mammals > Digestive system > Stomach > Rumen... | reverse complement strand
ATGCACGAATATGGTGCAAACGGTGGGTATTCGGATATGTACGGTATGACATATACTGCACTTATGCTGAACAAGGCATATCAAGAATTTGCAAACCAGGAGGGATATTCGACCTGGGTTGAGTTTGTCAATGTATCCTCTCAGTTCGATTCGGACTACAATATGCAAGTGGCGGAAAAGTCGGTAAATACACGGAACACAGAAACTGAGACAGTAAGTGCAAATGGTGTTCATCCAGCGACTTCCGGATATATGCAGATTGCAGATGTTGCTTACAGGAACATAGTCGCTAATTTCTGCCAATCATAGCCATTTGAACCCCTAACTGACTAAGTTAAACTATGGAACATATCACGATAACAACTCTTGACATAAGGTGCGGCATTGAAAAAGGGGCTGTAGTAATGCCCTCGCTTGAGATAGACAACCAACTAAAAATATGATACCTATGAAAGAATCACTGAAGAAATGCCTCATCATTCTCGGGGCTCTCGTTATCATCGCCCTTGCGGCGTGTGCCTTCAACTCAAAGATCGGCTTTTATGCCGTATGTGGCATCCTTGCCATTCTCGGTTATGCTTACCTTGCCTACCGTTATCTTAAGGACGGTAAAGATGCTCAGAGCGAAATTGAACAGCTGAGGGCGGAACGCGCCAGTGCGGAGAACGCTGCCAACAGTCTTCGCATACAGCTCAAAGCCGAGCGCGAGGCGGCCGAGATGAACCTTGCTAAAGAAAAGGCCAAGACGAAGGCGAAAAAATGAAGGTCAAGGCAAAATTGACAGCAAAGAAGGGCAAGTCTGGTACAAAACTTGCATCCTACACCGTTCGGGTTGCGAAGAGCAAGAAGCCGAAGGGCGAACTGCTCTTCCAACCCAAGGTAAACATGTCAATTAATGTCAAATACGACAAACAGGGAAGACCCAGAAAGGATACTTAGACTTATACGGACGCTCAGATACATCACACTATCCGTGCAGATCGCACCGTTCGTTTATACCATATTCTACATTATCTCTCTCTTTATTTCTTTGTCGGGAAACATAGTTGCGCAGAAAATCTTCGATTCTGCCTTCTATGTTTCCCCTTTTCTTGTAGCGGCGCATCTACTTTATTCGCGAATACTCCACTTGTGCATTTGGCATAAGACGGCTTGCCTGCTGCCACTATTGCCGATGGTCGCATCGCTCGTGGACTATTTCGTAGTCTTCAGTTCTCGCTCCGCTTTTTTCATAGATATCGTTTTTATATTAATGTTCGGACTCCTGTTGGTGTCCGCCTATAATGTATTTTTCAGATAATGGAAGAAGATTTCATCATTGAGGTCTTAGACCTCTTTAAGTCGAAGCTCAAGAACGGCAACTGTACGAAAGAGCAGACGGATGCCGTATATAAGGTGGTGTCCGAGAATTTGGACATCTTCGCTACTGCCGACGAACTCGCCCGTCACTACGGCAAATCGAGAGATGCCATCCACAGCGTCATCAAGCGCAGGATGCTCGAGAAACCCCGTCGCAACATCACGCTCTATTCTTTTAAGGCGTTTCGCAGATACATCCCTTCATCTTGGCGCAAGGTGCGCTAAGAGTCAGCGGTTTAGCATAAGTTAGCCCACTCTTCCTTCCTGCCATAGCGGGAGGGTAACTTTGTATTGCCAATAGGCAAACAGCATAAGTTTAACCCTCTAATTCTCTACACTATGGCAGAATCAGACAAGACCATCATTCTTCCGGACAACAGCCAGCATCCTGGCTATATGTATCCGGCTTTCGGAGGACTGGGCAATGGCTTCGGCTCCTTCAACAGCATTGCCGACCTCTTCGGACTCGCAATCATCGCCTCTATGTTCGGCTGGGGCAATAATGGCTTCGGCGGCTGGGGCGGCAGCTGGGGCGGTGGCGGAAACGCCGCTGGATTCCTCTCCAACCAACTCAACAACGACTCGGGCAGGGAACTCATTATGAACGCCGTCACCTCGCAGGGCGAAGCGTCACGCACGGCGATTTCCAACCTGGCCAACACTCTCGGACAGGACTTCAACCTTGTCAACGCTGGGGTTATGAATGTCCAGAACGCCCTCCAGACTCTCGCTCTCCAGCAGGCCGTCTCCGTTCCTCAAATCATCAACTCCCTCCAGTCCGGCGATGCTAGCCTCATGAGTGCATTCCAGAAGTGCTGCTGCGACAATCAGCTCGCTATCTGTCAGCAGACCAATGCCCTTCAGAGCGACATCGCAGGCGTGCGTACCGCTATTGAGGCAAAGGCCGCAGCAGACCAGCTCGCAATGTGCCAGCAGACGTACAATCTGACGGACACAATGAATAGGAATTACTTGGCTCTTGACAACAAAATTGATGCTCTTGAGTCAAGCCGTAAGGACCGCGAGATTACTTCTTTGACTGCCCAGGTCGCCAAACTTGAGTCTCAGAACTTCACTGCGGGCGTCGTACAGCAGGCCGTCGCTCCCGTTAACGCGGCATTGGCAGCTCTTGCTCGTGAAGTCGATGACATCAAGTGCAAACAGCCTTCAACTGTCAGCGTTCAGTACCCCAATCTCGTTGCTGTAAATGCAACACCGTATGTGGCCGGAGGTTTCTATCAGGGCGGATATGGTAACGGTGCTTACTATGGACCCGGATGGGGCTATGGCAATAACGGTCTCATATTTTAGGAGGGGTAAGCGATGTGCGAGTGCGTTAATATTGTAACGACGAACACACGTGGAGTGCCCTACTTCACCACAACCGGTGTGACCGTTGGTACTGATGCCGTGGATTTTACTCTGGGATTCCGGAGTATTCCTCGCGTCGGCTATCTCACCATCCGCATTGCGGATGCGATTCCTGCGGGAACTACGGGGACGCTCCCTGTTCGCTTCACCCTTAACGGACAGACCCGTGCGTTGACGTCTTTCGGTGGCGTCGCAGTGACAGCCGCCGACCTGACCGGAGCTGGCGTCATTACCGTCTTCTACGATTGGTTCAATGGCATCCTCCAGGTCGTATCACCGATTATTTAAAATTTAAACACACAAAATGAATTAAAACTATGCTATCAGGACTTAGACAAGGCACTCCCGTGTATGTTCTTTATAAGAACGAACCGCGATTCGCGGTAGGCAAGGTCGCCCAGGTCAGCAACCAGTATCCTCCGCAATTCAATTTTCAACAGCCACTCAACCCTAACAACATGGGAATGATGGTCGACCTCTCTATCGAGGTGGACGGCAAGACAGAATCCTACCCCCGCATTCCGATAAACTCCTCTATCGCCGAATTTCCCGATAAGGGCGTAATCCTCAGCGAAACAAGGGACGGCATCGTCAACGAGATAAATGTGATTCGCAATGCCAGCCAGACGGCGATAGATCAGGTCGATGTCCATAAGAAAATAATCGCGTCGTGCGACCAACTGCTCCTCGACCTCAACCCTCAACTCAAGCACGAACAGGAGCAGGCAGGCAAAATCGCCAAGCTGGAGGAACAACTCGCTGGTATGAGTGACCAAATCGCGGCCCTCACGGGAATGCTGTCTAAGTCATTAAGCAAGAAAAAGGAGGAATAACAATGAGCTACAGAATCATTAGTATGAGAGGTGACCGCTATGGTCGGAAATCCTCTGACACCGACGAATTCTACGAGGCTATGGATATGGCCAAAGAAGGACTCGAGCGCGTCTGCGAACTCGCAGAAGAGATGCGCCACGAATATGGCAGTCGCGGAGGCTACGGCAGGCGCGAAGAGTGGGACGACGACGATATGCGCTACGGCGAGCGCCGTCGCAGGGATAGTCGCGGAAGATATATGTAACCTAAACCACGGGGCGGGGAAACTCGCCCCTATTTAAAAACCAAGAGCTATGGCACGAATGGATTATTATGATATTCTACCGGCAGGTATGGACGCATACCTCAGTGTGTACTCCTGGCACTTCTCAAAGAGAATGTGCGAGTTTGCCGTATCGATGATGCGTGACAGGAACGGTCAAAAACTGAAGATGAGGACGAAGGAGGAAGTGGAGACGATCTTGAAAAACAACAATGTGGAGATCGAAAACGACTACGGATACGACAAAGTATTCGTAATGCATATGGGGCTGAGCGATTATATGGGATCGTCCATCACTGACGAGATGCACCTGGCGAAGTATGTTAAGGATGTTCTCGATGACGAAGACGGCTACCAAGGAATCGCCCTTACTCGGTTTCTTGCGGACTGCTCGGCAAAGGGTGTTCCGATTGTTTGGGAAGATGTGATTTAAGTTCCGGGTCGTCGGCGTAGTAGAACTCCCAGCCGCCAGAATGCTTGATAATTTTTCGGCAGACCTTTGAAACATTTGATGGGGTAAATCCGTCAGCAGCGCAATCCCCTAAAAGAGTGTAGTATCGAACTTCCTTTGTGTCCGGATTGATGCCGACGATAGAGTGAGCCTTATTATTATCGAGCCCGTAGCGGGGTGGGCACCCACTTACCTCGAAAAAGGTTTTCCCGGCAAAGCGCTCCTTTCGCAGTTTGCGCAAATTTGGGTTCGCCTGATTCTCCTTGTGCGTTGCCCACTTAAGGTTTGTAATAGAGTTGTCGGTTTTTATTGCATTAATATGATCTACAGTAGGCTTATTATCGGTATTTGGATAAAATGACATCAAAACAACCCTTGCGACATGGTACGGGACGGGAATTCCGTTTTTGTATAGCCGAACGCGTAAATACCCTTTATTCGCAAAAGTTTGCCTGAGAATCCTGGTCTTCAATTGCTTCCCGCTAAAACTAATGTGCGAAATGGATTTAACTCTTCCAAGAGATAACGCCTGATAATATCCCTCCCAGCCGGGAATATCCTTCCAAATTTCACCCGGCATATCTTCAAGAGATAAATTTTGATATGGTAACATAACACAACGGTTTTAAATGAGCAACGGAAAAAGAGCGGAAGGCGCCGTTGCTTCGCTTTTCGGAAAGGTAGCTACTCCTCTCCTATCCGCTCTACAAATATAATAAAAAATAATGATTTACCGCCGCGTAAAAATAAACGACTGGACTATCCGCTTCCTGTTCTCCTTCGACAAGGCTGACAGAAATCGCGTCATCGACTCCCTCTTTTGGAGCGGCGCTCCCGATTCCATAATCGAAAGTGTCGAGGATAACATTGAGGCCGGGCGTCTCAATGAGGGCTTCTGCTACAGCAACTCCCTCTTGAGACGCACTGTCCTCGGTACTGGCGTTGCCAGTTCGGGGCCGGAAGTCCTAAACACTATGGTCCATGAAATAATTCACATCTGCCAGCATATGGCACTGCGCGACAAGATTGACCCCTATGGTGAAGAATTTGCCTATTTAGGCGGAGATATCGCACGGGAGGTATCAGATATCGTCTGCAGGCTTTCGTGTCCAATATGCGGCAAAGAATAGGCATTTTGAGCCTATTGGAGTCCCGCTCGGTTCTTGCGGTTTTCCGAGCGGGGCTTTTTACTTTAAGACGGCGAAATCCGAAGACTCCAGGGCGAGAATATAGAACCTCGCCAACGGGCATTTGGCGGCAAGACAAAAGGCCATTATCGTGGACTGCTTGGGCATTGTCTTGTTGTTCTCTATTTTCCAAATCGAATTCACTGTGCAGCCGAGCATCTCGGCCACTTCCTTACGCGACAGACCGCACTCCTTGCGGATCGCCAGCATTGCGTTTCCAAGGTTCATAGTAGTATTTAAATTTGTTGAGTTTGTCCTTAAGGTAAAAGTCATACCGCTTGTAGTACATATCCTGCATCTTGCGGCAAAAATCGCGATATCTTGCCGTATTGGCCGTGCTTTCATTCAGCATCCAGTAATTCACCTTTTCACTCATTGCGCTCATCCTACGCCTTCTGTAATCTTTCGAGAAGATTTCCCTCTTGGCCAATCTTACTTCCATTTCGTTCATTGCTTGTCCTCCTTTTCGTCGAGTTTTGCGTCTCTCATTGCCCACATCTCCATCGCCAAACGGGATAGTGCGCGTGCGGCTTGGCGATAACTTTCAGATAGCACATTGAGTCTGGCGGTGTCATCTATGCCGTTGAAGATGACTTTGAATCGACTGTCATCGAGCAGTTCTATTTCAATGGTCTTGATTTCTTTTATTGTTTTCATTTTCATCAAATTCTTTTTGCTCTGCTGATTGTTGTCTTACCCAATTCTTATGCAGCCTGTTACCCCGACACACGGGGCAGTCTCCGTGATTACGGCAGCTTGGGTCTACAGCCTTGCCGCCAGTTAGTGTATGCTTCTTTGTTCTGCTCATATTCTTTTGTTTTGTTAAACCTATCCAGTACCTCTTGGTACTGCTCATCCTTGAGTCTGGTGAACGTGAACGCACCTTGCTTGTTGTTCTTGACCGCGTAGAGGAAAACGTGGATGCGCTCGATATCTGCTACGGTCAGTTCTGGAGTTTTCATTGTTTTTCCTCCATTGGTAGTTTTGGTATTTCCATCCAGTAATCAACATCTGCTATACATTCTTCTTTGTATAGCCATTCTTTTTTGCTCGCATCAAAGTAGTCATTGGCACAAATATGTTTTGGCTTTCCGTCGCGCTCTACACAAGTGATGTAATACCCGCTTTTTTCGGGCAATCTATCTTTAACTGATATCCAGCCAAGGTCTTTCTCGGCTTGCTCGTAGCCTTGAATAAATACCGCACAATCTCCGCCAGAAAGATGGTGCTTAATCCACTGCGGACTTGCGCCTTCGTGTACCGGGTAAGCCTTCAGCGCGGCTTCTTCTGCTCTCTTGCTCATTTCTTTCGGATTTGAATCGTGACTTTCGTCCCCAATGGATACAACTTCTCAGGGATTCGTATAGTTTCCCAGCCATAATCCGAGGTGGTGAGAATCTCTCCATCAATAGTTTCTCCATGCTCCGCCATCCACTCTGCTCCTGCCTTGAAGCCGTCAATACATCCGTGGTCATAGTCAGCAATAGCGGAAATTGCATAATCCTTAGATTGTTTCCGTGCATACTCTGCGTAATCAATTGCTGCCTCCTCCAACCCTTTTGGGAGTTTATTTTCAAGCGAATCAAGAATCTTGTAAACCTCATCAATGACATAACCTGCACCACTATCAACCGATGCCGGAATGTTATTTATCATCTTATCAAACTTCTGCTTGAATATTTCTATCTGTGTCATATCACATTGTTTTTATATGATTAATCACTTCCTCAAGTTCGCAAGCAGCTCCTTTGCGGAAACCCTCATTGATACTTCTGTCAGTATTTACTATTTCTAAGGTTTCTTTCGCCCACTCCAGCAGAGCGTCCTTGCGGATGTACTCTTCTATTTGTGGAGTCGTGAGATGACCTCTATCGCTGAATGCAATTCCAACATAGTCAGCGCTGTCACTTTTGACTCGGCTGGGAATGCACACATATACCTTATCTGGCGCTTTCATTGCTTTCCTTCTTGTTTGCATTTATTATTGTCGAAAAACTCTGCGGACTTTCAAATACATTTGATGAAACAGCGGGACAGTCGTGAAAAACACACCATCCACATCTGTTCTGCGAACAGCCTTTGCAATTATAATCGCAACTTGCTGGAAAATATGCCATACTCAGTTCTCCTTGACTATGATTATCCTGAGCCAATCTCCTTGTTTGGCATCAAATAAACATCGTTGTGTACTGTCAATTATACGCAAGTCCCTCATTTTGCCGACAACCTCTACGCCTATTGCATCCTCCATCATCAGCCTCTTGCCTTCTTCCACGCCCCTTTGAAACAGCACGGTGTCTTCGGGCGCGGGCATCTGCTTGGCTTGCCACTGCGCTCCTGCGATGAAGCCACGATATTCGCCTCCATCTACATAAGTGCCTTCACCAAATGGCAGGGTGTCGGTAGCGAAAGTTATCGCCGCTTCCTCCAGACTCTTGCTCGGCTCTATCATCTTATTGCCGTCAATAACTTGATGTTCTGCACCCCATTTAGCAAAGTGGCGAGCAATGCAACCCGACCAACCAATAATTGCTGAGAGTGTTATATAGACGGTTTGATTTCTATCCTTCCACTCATCACCATCTATACCATTGATATGCGCAGGAATCCAAGTCGCAATCTCGGTCTCTAAGTCCTTGTTAGGCTGTTCGTCAGGCTGGGAATCAATGAAGTTGAGAATTTCGTTACACACTTTTTGTGCACCACCATGTGCCATCGCTATGTTATTAAGTCCAGAACAGGCGTGCACCGCCTTTTCGTGTTCATCACGCAGCCGTTCAACATAGGCGCGGATTGCTTTTACTTGTTCATTCATTGCTATTCCTCCTTTTTCGATTCGGTATCAAGTTCTAAATAGACAACAGCGACGACAATTGCAAACGCTAATGCAAACGATAAATATGTTGGAAGTAACACGATCATAGCACATAAGGCAACAAACGCACATACTATAAGTATAGCCAATCCAAGCATTTTCCAGTTCATTGCTATTCCTCCTTTCTTGTGTTAAAAACCATATTCTTTTGCCACATCAATTTACATAGTCTCTATATAATTACACCCAATTACTATATAGATATCTTCGACTGTTACATCATCAGGAGCACTCGAATTTCTTAGTCCATATTTAATGATTCCAAGTAAATCTTGCTTGTCAAGTGATTCTAAATATTCTTCTTTTGTCATATTATTTACTATTTTTACCACGTTCGTAGAAGTGGTGGAATTCTTTTCTGGCCCATTCTACGTCTTCTTGACGTTCGTTATCGGATGCAAACTCTCCATGAGGCATATATATGACGTGTTCTTCAATTTCCTTCTCCAAGTCCACTTCTGGTTGCTCTTCTGGCTGGGAATCTTCTTCGTCATTCCATAGCCTACACTTTGCAAGACACATTACTTCTGTAAGGAAAGAGCCTTTGATAAACTCCATCAGGTCGCAATGGTCTGAGAAAGACGTTAGCGTCTCCTTGAAACTGTATGGAATGCACTCGTATTTTCCACTACCATTTTTTAACGGATGGTAGATAGTGAAATCTTTGAGTTTGTTATCATCTGGCTGCTCCTGCTGGAGAGAGTCGATTAACGCTAAAATAATATCCCTATACGCGAGAAGCTGAAGTGTATCTGGGGTATTCTTCTCTATCTCCGCCCTCAAGCGGTCTGCGTCAATGTATTTGCTCATATTCCTGACCTTGTTTCGTTCTTATAGTAACCTTTTATGTCAAGCCATTCCTCGAAAGTGATTACATTCTTCTGTCCAAATCTTTCAAGTGTAGCTACTTCTGCTTTATATTGACACCAAAGTTCATTTCTTGTCTTCTTTTCCATAACTATAACTTTTGGAGTTGTTCGTATAAATCTCGAACAAATTGTTTATCAATATTATTCACGGTAGAAACACTTATCATGTGTCGTAAGCAATCAAGTTGTATCCCATCAGGCTTCCAAGAAGGGGAATTAGTGTTACTTTTGAGGAAATTCCCTCTATTTTTGAGGGATTTGAGCCAATCTTCTATTTCCTCAGTTGAGACTTCAAGTTTCCCAGAATTATTTACACATTTGATTGCTTGTTCTAGCATATATTCATCTTCCTCGCTCCACTCTTGTTTTGTCTGCTGAGAAATAGGGCAAAGGTCTATGATATCTTCAGTACATTTTTCTACACACTTCCCAAGTTCATCATTGGTGTATCGAGATTCCTCCGCGCCAGTGTTTATCAGTTTAAACATATTAAATAGGTAGTCTCCAAGCTCTTTTTTTCGCTTCTCGCTCCACTCTACGCTTTCCACCTTGCTCAGTTCAAGCATAGCATCTTGAAGAGCATTAGTGAGTTCGTCATTCCCTTGCTCCCTTGCAATCTTAGCAAGTCCTACTTTCTCGAAGATGTCAGCTATGTGTTTCTCGCTCCATTCTGCGGGCTTACATAAGCCATATTTTTCGGGATGAGCAACTACTTCCTTCTTCCCATCTTCAAATGCCTCATTGATGTTTTTGAATTCTGATTGGATTTCATCCCACTCTGCTGATTTCTGCTCTTTTTTAATAAACCACATATCTGTGTTTGGGTCAAAGTAGGCATTTTCTCCTGCTTTCAAAGGCTTCTGCTCTTTCTGCTTTTCAAGCCAAGCGAGAGCGGCATTTCTTGTTGTTGAACCTCCTCTTACAAGACAAGTATCCTTTTCTAAGACATGCATTTTTACGAGAGACATAATTTCTTTACGAATTATCTCATCCTCGCTCTCTTTCTCATCTGCTGATGTTTTGCTGCTATCAGCAACACATTCTTTCTGCTTTTCGAGGTAGGCAAGCATCTCTTCTTTCGTTACTCCGTCCGCCTTGAAATCTCCACCAGCGTTCAAGTGGCATATCAATGCTTTTCTTATCCTCTCGTCCTCGCTCTCGTCATTATGGTAAACAACAGCACTTCCCAAATCAAAGCCCGCAGCTGGTTCAAAGGATACAAATGGTGTCTTTTTCTGCTTTTCGAGGTATGAAAGCGCAACATCAATGGCTTCTACAAGGTCTTTCCTCTTCGTGGCTGGCGGGGTTTTATCTGCCGGCCCTTCATAACTCCAAAAGTGTCGCTGTTGCTCCAAAACAGCTATTGCTCTCATCCTTTTCTCGTCCTCGCTCTCGCGCAGTTCGGGGATAATTGTGTCAATGTATTCAGAAACTGCTTTACAACTCTCGGTGGATAGATGCGATGAAAGTATCTTACTTTTTATTTCCTTCGCCCTCTTCAGGGCCTCTTCGTATTTTTTCTTGTAATCAAACGTTTCACTATATCCAAGACCACAAGCATCATCGCCACACGGATACTTGTGTATGTCATACTCTACATTGCCGCATTCTGGGCAGTCGTAGATATATTGAGCCGGATGTGAGGTGGTCATTACATTCTCGCGCCTCACCAGATGCGCTCCGCACTTGGAGCAAACTTTATATGTTGTATTACTCATCTTTCTTTACTATAAAACAATCATTCTTTCTGTAATTTCTCGTGATGACGGCCAGCTTCTCGTCGCCGTAGCGAAAGGTCGAGAGCCTGCAATAAATCTTGCCATAATTGGAGATTCGTCCTTCACGGACTACCATTGCCACGCATTCAAGCGCAACCTCTGGGGCGATGCCGTCACGAATGTCTATCTCTATGCGCATAATTTCTTTTGGTTATTACTTCTTTTCTCAGGCATCCACAACTCTTTGTATGCCCGCTGGTGACGTTGCATAATGCAGTTTCAAATTCGTTCCCGCAGTCGCACCTGCAGAGCCATCTTGCGTTGCCGCTTTTTTCTCTGCCTACTTTTCGGATAAGTGTTAGCCTATTGTATCTTTCTCCTACCTTTGCTATATGTCGCATCTTACAAAAATTAAGGGCGCAGAGCGTTCCCTTTGATTCGAATAGAGTTTAACATCTTCCTATCCGCCCTGCGCCCGCGTCTATCATAGTCTATCAAGGTCGATTTCCGAGATGCGGACCAATTTCAGCTTGCCGGTATAACCTCGCGCCCTCAACTCAAGCATCAGCTCGCGAGGCGTATAGTTCTCGAGGCTCGGCTTATTCTGCGGCGTATTGCTGTAACTTACGGGACATTTATACGGCTCCTTCTCCTTGACGGAGTAAAGCCCAAGATGGCCCTTATGTTCGCAGGTGAGCATCCCCGTGGCAACATATCGCCGCAATCTTCGGCTGAGCGAGGGACGGCTTGCGTAAGCCGCAAAAGTTGCTATTTCTTTAACAGTGCATCCGGGATGATCCTTGATGTATCCCAAAATTTCATTAGTGTTGGTCTTCATCTTTTTCTATCTCTTTCGCTCTTTTCTCAATTCTTTTTCCCATCGTATCGCGAAGGGCCATAAACAACAGCGCCAGTCGGATGAACTCATTTTCGCCAAGCGCATTAAGACTCTGGCAAGCACCGCCAGCAACAAGCATCGCCTCGAAAGGCTGCAATTTGGAAAGATTCGCCATCAGCGAACCATCTCTCATTATAGCAAACGCCACATCTTCCGAGACCAGCACCGGAGTGGTCTCTGCGTTTAAAATGTTTTTTTCTTCCATATCTATAACTCTCTTTGAATTTCTTTAACCCAAAAGGAGAGATGTCCTTTGCTCAGAACCTTGCCCTCCCTTGTCCCGTATTTCTCGGGATTTTTCTCGTATAATTTCGCCGCCTCCGCGAGAATTTCCTTGCGCGGACGACCTTTGAATACTTGTATCGTCACCCACGAATATAAGGGCGAGTTCTCGCGCCAATCCTTGGCCTTGGAAACTGATACGGCGGCAGCGGCAGACCTCGCTTTCGTGAGGTCGCAACCTTTTTTGCGACCTAAATGTTTGCACCAATTGCCCTCTTTGCTTACAAAGCCGCCCTCAGTTTCAATTAGCGACTTTCTTAAATCCATCGCGGATTGCGTCCTTTGCTGAATCATCTCTTTCTCTATCTGTGCGGCGAAAGAAAACGCAAAGAAAATCATCTCATCAATAGCCTTGAGGTTGGCGCAATCCAAGTCCAGCCCCATCTTTATGACAATCAGTCGAACTCCTCGCGGCTTCAACTCTTCGTTGATGAGCTTGTTGAGGTCGGACATTGATCTGCCGAGACGGGATATCTCCGACACGATGAGCACATCGCCCTTTTTCATCTTATGTACCAGGCCGTAGAGGTTTCTGTCGCGGTACGAAACGCCACCCGAAACGCCCTCGTCCTTCGCTATGTAGTCGATGGAAATACCTCTCGGTTCAGCCCATTCCTTAATAGCTTGAGCCTGTTGCGATTCATCCTGCTTGTCCGTACTGAATCGTATATATGCGTAATTCATAATTACCTTCTTGCAAGCATATCATCGAGATATGCGATAAACATTATCAATAAAAACATCCTTATCTTTTTTCGTTGAAAATCTCTGGGATAAACGTCATCGCGCAGAGTATGTAGAAAATTATAAACATTCCGTGAAATCTGTGTATTTTATCGGAGTTCCTATAAGGCCCGCGATGTATATGTTGAATTTTTTGCCGTTAATTTCGACCTGGCATTTAAGCTCATCGCCAGCTGCAATGTCGGCGCCAAGTGTCAACCGTAGACGGGAGAAAGCGGCCCGTGCCTCCGGCAAAGTGAGATATTTTCCCAAAAATGCGTCGCCGGGTAAGGGAGCCCAGCAGGTGGAATCGGCGTCCTTAAAAACTATGCTATACATATTGCAGCGCATTAATGTCGGCACGGAGCATCGCGAGCTTAGCTTCGGACTGCTCCTCTGTGTCGAGATAATGAAACTCATAGTGAATATCGGCTTCCAGTATGTAGAAGTCAACATAGATGCAGTTGCGCTCCTCTCCTTGCAGAAAGTCAGAGATATGCGTGTCGATATCGGCGGCGAAGCCTTTCTTTAGTGCCTCTATCTGTAGAGGCTGTACCTTCGAGAGGAGGTTAATCATAAACTCTTTTGTCTGTCCCATAATTGTGTTTCCTTACAAGAATTGTGCCACTACTTAAGGCGAGTGACGGAGCCTACCGAAGTTCGGTCATCCCGGATCTTAAACGGAATGGTCTCGCCGATCTTCAGCTTCATTATACTGTCGGTGATTTCCCGTAGCGAGTAGTACCACTCATACTCGCCACCGTGGTCCATATCCTCATGGCGTTTCGGAAACTCCAGGACTCCCGAGATAGGCGCCTCTGCTTCCGTAACGCAGAAGCCGATGGTAATGCGCGGAATGCGGTCGTCTAACCACTCCTCAAAGTCTGTATCGAGGTCCTGCTGGTAGCGCTTATCGCACCACTCGATGTATTCGATAACATCGCGCTCGGTGTAATCCTTGTCGCGAAGCATGTCTTCCACGGCCTCGGCCTCGTGGATGGAAAGGTAGTACAGTAGAACTGCAGAGAGTTTTGTTTCGAATGTGTTCATGGCTAGAAAATTTTAATCCAGTAATCTTTTGAGTCAATGAAGTGTGTGAGACACTGATTGAATGTGTCCTCGAACTCCTCCGGCGTGTACTCACCGAGAAAATCGTCATCCGAGTGACGCTTTTCGCGGGCAACCTCCTCGGAAGCATCCCAGCTGTCCATTTTGGAAAGGCCGTTGTAACCTTCCAATTCTTCCGGGAGCAAGTCCCATCTGCCTACATAAATTGTCATTTCTGTTTCCTCCAAATTTTATAGTCCGCGATGGACTCGAAACACATATAACCTCCGCAAACCTTTGCTATTTTGCACGCCCACGGACATTCTTTTTCGGCTTGATAGCGCCAGGCGCATTCCACAAACTTCTGTCTCATTTTTTCTTCTTTTGTGATTTTACTATCGTAACCTTCTTGCCAGCCTCCACCAGGACCTTGACAGCCTTCCAGATGTCGGCATCCATCTGATCCGCGAAGAAGTGGAAGTCATCGGCGCCATGGTAACAGTCATCCTTCATGGCACGTTTGAGGTGGCCAAGGTCGCACCAGAATCCGATGAGCTGCACCCTCTTGTCTCCCTTCTTCACCTTCGTGCCAAAATCATCGTAGTCCGCCTTTGCCTTGTAGAAGTACATGTCCGCCCAAAGTTTTACATTGGCGTGACACATCCAGTTCTTAAACTTCCTGTCTTTCCAATCCGGCCCATCCGGCCATTTCTCGGTCTTCGTGTAGTAACCGATGCGATTTGTGTAACCCACTCTGAGTGCCATAACCTAATCTTGATATTCTAAATATTCTTCTTCGGAAAGACAGATGATCACGAAGTCCTCTGTCTCGTAAATATCACCGGGAAAAGCGTCATCATCAGCCCACCCGTCCAGTTCGAGGGCGTACGGTACTTTGGTAAGAGGATGCAATTTCATCCCCACGATGTCCTCAATTTTGTAGAACATAATCTGGCTTCCTCGCGGAGCCTTGAAGATGTCCACATAGCCATCCTTGCGATTCTTGTCGATGAGTTTAAAATACATTTCCTACCCCTCCACCGCTACAAGGTTCATTACCTTCATCTGCCGCCACATCTTCGCGCCCAGATCCCAATAGCGCAAGTCCTCTGTGGACTCCGGTTTCGGGTCGCCCTTCGGTGTCCACGGCTCCCCGTTCTCCATAATCATCTTGCTCCGGTCGAGTGTGCCTTCCGCCTCCCTCCTACTTCCATCTTTCTTCGTGTACGCGAACTTCACCGCCTGCTCCAGCATCTTGCTTTCGAGCAACATTACTTCGTCGGCCTTCTTTTCGGTCAGACCGAGCTTAATCAGTTGGTCTTTAGTTTTCATATTCAATAGCGTTTTGTTTGTTTATAAAAAAATGAATCCCGTGCGAACATTCATTCCATCTGTCATCATCAAAAGAATCCGGATAGACCATCTCGCCGACCTTGTAAAGCACATGATGTGCTTGCGAGGTGTTTTCTATCTCATCTATTGAGTTCTGTCCGTCAAGATCGGTAATAGCCAATACTTTCGCCTTGTCGCAACGACATTTATAAGTCGTGGCAGAGCTTCGCTTTGCGTCTTCTGGGATTTCCAGTTTGATTAATTTGTTGTGGACTTTTTTCCATCCAACGAATGCGCCGTCTGATGGACAATTCATCGGGATGAATCGTAGATTCTTCGCGCCACAGAGGTTCGCGCCACAGAGGTTCGCGCCACAGAGGTCCGCGCTTCTGAGGTCCGCGCCACAGAGGTCCGCGCTTCTGAGGTTCGCGCCATTCTTTAACGCTTCTCGAAGCGTGTCTTTAATGGAGTTGTCCTCTTTCTCGTATTCAAAGATGACTTCGCCAGTCCACCGGTTCTTGATTTGCAACTTAATTTTCCTCATACTAAGATTACTTCTAAATTGTTAGAGAATATCATATACATTCGAAGGTCTTTGTTGTACACCTTCGTGGTCCCGTCGCCCATATCCTTGGTGACCCGGTACTTATAGTGCCGCCCTTCATACGACGGCTCCATCGGCAGCGCATCGGTGTGCCCCTCGATGATGAAGGTCGCACCCTTCTTTAGATTGCCAAGAAGCTCCTCCATGGCTTACCCTCCTATCTCTTCTACCTTCTTCAGTATGAATTCGAGATCATCAATGCGCTTACGATAAAACTCTGGCGCATCATACAATCTCCATCCGCAGCAGACTCCGTTGCGGTTGAGCGTTTGCAGCACAGCTGCGTTAGTTACAGCCATTTCTGTGGCGAAGTCCGCGACCTTGTCGAAGACTCGCTTCTCGCCAGTCCTCTCGTGGATGGCGATGACTTTTCGTACTTCTTTACCCATTGCGTTTAATAACTTTATCAATGTATTGTACCCACTGTGAGGCAGTGTCGAACTTTATCGTCCTGCCGTTGATTTCGCTCTGATAGCCACCTCTCACGGCTATCAGAGTGTATCCTTCATACGTTAATACTGCAATCATAGATCTATTCCATCTAAGGCGTTGAGTGCTTCATCTAAGTAGTCGGATACCTCACCGAGCGAATCTATCATCTCCGTCATATCATCGCCTCTCTCCGACTCCTGTATTCCTTCCGGCAGGTTGTCATAAGCTTCCTGCTCTTCTTCGAGGGCTGTATCAATCAGGCTCTTGCCTTGCATGATAAGGCTGTATCCGTCCTTAATCATCTTTCTTCTCTGTCTGTTCATAATTATTTCGATATTTCAGAATTTCCTTACAAGAACTATGCCAAGACGAGTGCCTCCTGGGATACGTTCACCACTGGCATCAGCAGCACCAGCCCCGCGTCGGTTTTAGCATAGACCGCTCTGCGGTCATCCCTCACCATCAGCTCTGTCGCTCCGATACGCTCCATAGCGGTCAGCAGCTTGTCGAAGAATTCGGCTTTAAGATAGCAGGGCCCAACCTTCACGGCCCAACGATCACTGAATCGACACCCCTTGCCCATCTCTGCCTTCCAGGCAGCTCTTCGCTCCGTCAGCCAGTCATAGAACTTCTGCGCATCGAACGTATAGGGTTGATATCCGTCCGGATTCGGAACTACACTGCGCCACTTCGGATAGATGCCATCCTCGAAGCTGCCGTCAGCTTTGAGACATTTGTGTTCGTACTCATCGGGGTAGTTGTCCTTAATGGCGATGAGGATAAACGCGTCGGACGCGACCTTGTAGCCCTCATCGTGGAAGACGCATCCCATAATAGGTCTGGTTCCGGTGTTATCGACATACTTGAAGTAGTCGAACTTCCCGCCCTTCGCCTCGGTCGTGGCCTCAGCACGGATGACCTGCTGAATGAGGTCGGCAAAATGCTGGTTGTCTGTTCCGTTAAGTGCGTTGTACACTTCGCTCAGTTTGGTAATGCTTGTCTGTTTCATACTGTCTCAAAAATTATGTTGTTAATATTTATTCTGCGACCTTCCAGAAAGTCACGCAATTCTTGTTTATGCCTACTATAGACAAGGATAGTCTTGTCCACCGGCCATACCATATATGGATATCCGTAATCAGGGATCTCTGTCAAAACAGCATCGAAGCTTCCGTTCTGACAGATAAGGCGTTGCTTTTCCATGGCTACCTCTCAATAAATTCAATTAAACCATCCACTCCCCTCTGTGCCTCCTCCACCTTGCCATAGATTTCCCCGAACTCGTCCTGGGGCGCGTAGCTCGCATAAGTTGCGATATTCTCTCTGAGTATTCGCAGGTTCACAACTGCGTAGTCCTTGTCTTTCATTTCTCTACAATTTTAGTCGATACACATTCCATCGGGTCGCGTCCCGTTCTGTCAAACATAAGTTCGTGATTTGCTTTCGCCCGGTACAGTCCGTTGAGGGCATCATTGATGCCGTCCTTAATCCGACACTCAGTCGAGCACGGAGCCGGACTCGCAAACGGCCAGTAGCCGCTTGTCTTAATCCCTTCCAGCGTGTCTATGCACAGCTGAAGTCTTTCTTTTACTGTCATCATAATTATTCATACTTAATAAGTCAGATACATTTCTCTTACTCTTTCGCCATACGGAAAGATCACATCCGTATTCCCGACATACATTCCTTCCATTATCGCTTTTTTTGCGATTTTAGCCTTCTGTTCTTTTGTCCCGGAGACAATCCATTTAGCAAAGCCTCCGTCAATGAGATACGCACCGTCCAAATAGCGATGCATATAACTCCTTACTTTTTCAATGGGTGTCATACTAATAGTGGCAGCTAACGACCTGCCCTGTCGATTGATTGTAATACTCTAACTGAAATCGGCTGTTCATCCTGACAGCCACGCCTGGCGCGTGTTCAGCCTCGCTGCGCTTTTTCAACATCTCTTGCTCCGCGCTCTCGTGGATTCTTGTCACCGGCCTATATGTGCCGTGCTCGTCGTGTTCGTACATCATACGCTCACCCTCCTCATCCTTATTCCGACAAGCCCATACTTCTGCCGATACCTTCGCTCGGCATCCTTCTTGCTGTATCCGAAATACCTCTCAGTTCCGGATACCTCGCTGGACCGAATCGCAATGACCGACCCGGCCCATCCCTCAAATTCAACGCTGATCCATTTCATTTCACATCACTATTGCGCCAAGCATGTCGTACACATCGCTCACCAGGTTACACAATTCTTGTTTCGACAGGTCCTGCAACCCGTCTTTCTTCGTGGCCAATTCAATCTTGTGAATCACGGTCCACACATCATTCACAATCGCGTCGCTCATACTCTAAATACGTTTCTAAATTCTCGGTCGTCAACTCTTCCTCCGTCCGACCGTCCGCCAAGAGCCCGGCCAGAAACCACGCCGGCACGGGCTCGCCAAATGCATAAACTTTCTTCATTTTTTATTCCTCCCAAATAACTCCGTTATCTCCCTCAATTAACTCATCCATATCCCAATCGCCGCAGTCAACTCCGTTATTGTCGCACCATTCGCAGATGGCGTCCACTATCTCATTGTAAAGCATCGGAGTCGCCTGCTTCAGTCCACACCGATCCCGCCCAATGACCTTCAACGCAAGACTCAGCCGCAGCTCATAGTCCTCCACGTTATTCCGCACATAGGCAGCAAGCTCGCTAATCGTCTTATTTTCCATATTCCGCAAAACTAAACCAACGACCATTGTTGCCGATAATCACGTGATCTATCAAGTCTATATTAAATAGCCTCAGCGCCTTCCGCATACCATCTGTTTCGTGGATATCCGCGCTGCTCGGCAAGCACTTCCCTGAAGGATGGTCGTGAACTAAGATAACTCCCTCTGCCAGATTGTCAAGAGCGACCTTGACCGCTATCTTTTTGTCAATTACGGTTGAGGTCGTCCCGCCACAACTCAATAGAAAATGACCAGTAATCTCGTTGGACTGGTTTAAAGTCAGCAGCCAAGCCATCTCCCTCCACTGTTCCTCCCTGCTCTGGCAGCGCTGCTCCACATATTTGACCACATCATTTGCTGCCGTTACCTTCGTCAGAGCCTCCTCCTGGAGAAGTCTCCGTATTAACTTGAGTTCGTACATAACTAATCAATGAATTTAAACTCCCTTTCCTTTCCGCCCGAATAGTCCTTGCCTATCCAGTCGGGAATTATCTGTTCAAGAACCTTAATTAAGCCCTTGCGGTCGTCGCACCTAAGGTGCTCAGTTCCGAACTTCTCGACCATGTACTTGTCGGACTCGTCCGTCCAACTCTTCAGGTGCCATCCACCGCCTAACTCCTTCGGGTACTTTTCGATGCGGAAGTAGACGCCCAACACCCGCTGCCATGGCCAGTATTCGGGCTTGTCCCTCTTAACCTTGACCAAGACGTCATGAGGGCGCGTATCAAACGCGCCCCGGTAACCTGCGTATTCTAACTTGATTGTCATTTCTCGTAAAAGTTCGGCCCTTGGTAATACTGCTCAACAAACGGCTTATTGGCCAGCTTCTCAACATATTCGCGCATCTGGTCGGTGATTCGCTTGCGCTGCCATTCAACGTGGCGGTCTTTAAAGATTCGGGCAATCTCGGGAAGGTTGCCGTTTACAAACTTTGCGCTGCCGTTGCATACGATGATGCAGCCGGGATACGTGAAACTCACGATTTTGATTTCTTTTGCCATAACTATTCAACTATTGATATTACTTCTTCATCATCTTTTATTATGCCGTCCTCCTGCAATCCAACGCACTCCCTGACGGCATCGTCATACGATTCAGACAAGAGCGCCATCTCAAAGACGCCCTTGTCGCTGCGGATTGTTGCTTTCATAATATTTCTGCTTTAGTTACCACCATCAGATCGTCCTCGTGCTCATTCCCGTCCGCATCATACCATATCTCCATATTGAACACTCGTCCAACTCTGTAGTAGTTCAAGATCTCCTCGTCCGTGCCGTTGATGTCGGTCACGAAACTATCCTCCGCGTAGTGGTTGTCCACTCCAACTACGCCAGTTGCCTTGACGTAAACTCTTACCGTTTTCATAATTACACCCCCATTGGATTGTTACGATATTTCTTGTACTCTTCCGGATTGTCGGAATAGTCTATCTTGCCCGAATCGGTGCGGACCAGAGCAACGTCGCCCAGGTCGGTCAGGTATCCCCAAGCGTCACCCAGTTTACCGCTCCTGAGCAGTTTCCCCGCATAGAAGGACGGCCTGTCGGTCGGTACTGCGCTGTACACGTAACCTTTCGTGAACACCTCGCGGTCCAGCCTCCAGTACATAACTCCGTTCTCCGACTCTTCCCTTGTCGCGTGAATGTGCATCTGTTCAAGCCATGCAAAACACGCCTTGACAGAGTCAAACTCCACTTGGATATGCGTGAAGTCATCGCCCCACAACTGCAACTTGCTCTGCCGTCCATACCTCTCCTTCGCTTCCTTCGTCACAGGCATTGAGATGTACGACCGGATCCTGCGGTTAAGACTGCGCATCTTCCACCTGCGGACCGGAACCCAGAAGTAAATGCCCTGATTGGCTCCGGCACCATAACAACCCCACGTCCAGACGGTCGTGCGACCCATGCCCAGGTACTCGTATTCGCTCGCATCGGCCGGCGCACCGAAGAAAGGCCCGCCACACTGAATCGACGGCATACTGCTACCGAACACTCCGAACCCGCCACGACCGCAGATTGTTATTCTTCCGGGACGCTGGTACAAGTCCTTGTCCACAACGGCATTCGGGAAGATTTCGTACTTGTCCGATGCTACAACATGGTCGCACACCTGCGGAACCATGTCCGATTCGCGTCGCCCGATGAAGTCCCAGATGGCGTCCATCGCTATCTCATAATTCTTTCTCAAGGTGCTCTCGTCCATTTCGCCACCATTATTCCAGCCGAGGTTCATTGCTTTGAACTCCTCGATAGTCATTAAATTTTCCATGTTATTCTCCTTTGTTTTATTCGTTGTCCTTACGCCTCAATCTATTCTATGCAAATGTCGTCGTTCCAATCCTTACTCACGCTGATGGGTCGGCTCAGATTGTTTACTACATACTTGTCGCCCTCGTTTTCGAGAACATTTTCCAGATACTCAATCAACTGGCTTACTTTGTAGATTGTCATTTTTCTTTCCTCCTATTCTAATTTAACTTTGTGAGCCGGCCCCCATCCCTGAGAACCGGCCCTGGGCGCTCATCTCTGCGACTTTACGGCTTTCCTTATTGCCGTGCCTGCCCACACGATTGCAAACGGGAGCAGGAATACTACTACATCCAGTATCATCACCTCTCGCCCTCCAGCATCGCGGCCAATTGTTTCTTGAACTCCCCGAACTCCGCGAGAGCCTCGTCCGTCCATCCCCACCAACTAGTCCATTCAAACTCCGCCCGCTCGTCCACCGCGCACCGCGCCGTAAACGAGGTCACTCCTATCTTCAAAGAGTAATTCGCATCGTCTATCCAATGTGTCGTAACATCGCATATCACGTGCGCTCCACTGCGGAACACTTCATCCTGAATGTCCCGCAACACTTTCAACAGCCCTTCCATTACTCGCCCTCCTCGTTCATATCGTTCTCTGCTGCACTCGCCGCCTCTACCAACTCTTTCGCCTCATCCAAAGTGATTTCAAGGTTCAGCCCGTTCTTGACAATTCTCTGCACCTGTACGGCTGTATAAGTGCAGATTGCAAGCCCGATGCTCAGCAGGGCTATCACGATTGTTTCAAACTTTCTATCTTTCATCGCTCGGCTCCTCCTCGGCAATAACATTCACAGTGACGACAACAAATTTCGCGTTATCGTCGTTTTTTCTGATACGCGCCATATCGCGGGCGTCTTGCTCATTGTCGGTCATATAGACCACATTGGGGGTGATAAATTCTCCACCGTAAATTTTCATTACTGCATACTTTTTCATTTCTCTCTTTGTTCGGCCGTGCCCTCTCGGACACTCCCCGTCCCCGGCTCTAAAATATTGTTATTAAATAAAGTTAATCTTCACGTCGTTGTCCTCAGCTGCACGCACAAAGGACTCCTCAAGGTCAGGCGATTTGTGCCCCACAGTGGACACAATCATTTGACCCTGCCACCAGTATTCAATCTGAAATACGTGTCGTCCATCGGGGCGCACATAAAGCTGTGTACCCTTAAGGTTGTGGTTAGTCGGGGCGGTCAGGTCTTCGTAACCGTTCACGCCAAAATGCACGACAGCATTAAAGTCGCGCTTGAGTAAGTTGATTGTAAGCATAATTCAGTGACTTTGGACACTCGCCCACCGTGGGCGGTCGTTTGGTTAATAACAAAAAGTTCGCGCCCGCCCTGGGTACCGCCCCCAAGTCGGGCAAGCCGTTCGCGTCACTCCTGGTCCTTACAGTCCTCTCTCGTCCACTTCGGACAAGCTGTCTTGCCTACTCGCAACGCCATAGCCTAAATTTGCTCTCTCACTATATACGCTACACCTCGCCACGGCCCGCGTATATAGTCGCTATTTGCTTGACGGGCACTGTACCCGCGTCATCGCGATTCTTCGCTCGTCGGGCCTGAGATCACCTTACCGTCAACGCTTCTGTCCTACTCAAACAGTTTGCAGCAGCCAGGTACGGCACTTTACAACAGTGCTGGTATTACGGCCCGTTCTACGGCCTCCGTACTTCACCCGCTGCACTTGCTTGCTTCGTTTCCACGTCTAAACCTTCCGGCGATATCGTGCACGCCTTCGGTTGGGTTCTCCTTTCGGTCGTGGCCCTTATCACCACGCCGCCGCGCTTGTTCTTGTGCTTGCTTGCCCTTTGCCGTTTGGGTTGTTCACTTCGTTCGTTTGGGTTGTTCACCCGCCCGGACCCAGCGCCGCCCCTTGCGGTTCAGCTGCACCCGGGCACAATCCCGCCCGCGGTCCCTGTCATTTGGCGCGTTTTCTCCCTCAATCTCTCCGCGCCTGGGTTTCTAATTTTCGGCCGCCGCCCTGACTCTCGGCCCGCCCGCCCGCGTTGGGTTGTGAGTGCTACGTTTGGCGTTTGCCGCCCGTTTTACCACACGCCCCGCCCCGCTTGGGCTATTTGTGCCGCCCGTGGCCCCGCCCCACGGCGCCCGCTTAAACGAGTGCGGCTTCGCGCGCGCTTATTCCGCGTCAATGGCTTCGCCAATGGCGTGGACCTCAACCACGGGCGCGCCTACAGTCTTTGTGAAGTTATCCAGCGCGGCTTTGACAATGCCGCGGGCGGCGGCGGCGGTCAGCTTCTTTGCAGCCCACACGCGGCCAATTACTTCGCCTGCCTCGTCTTTGACGGCGGCGCGGGTCAGTAGTTCCCCGCCCTCGACGGTGACTATACGCGGCGCGCTCT